>JABAOF010001484.1_pt1 | contig 14125 bp, 16 predicted proteins | sample 7062171 | NCBI WGS metagenome assembly JABAOF01 (sample SAMN14538628, study PRJNA623070) | marine sediment metagenome | biome: marine biome [ENVO:00000428]; feature: marine pelagic biome [ENVO:01000023]; material: deep marine sediment [ENVO:00002113] | place: India: Gulf of Khambhat ...
AGAAATCAACCATTACTTGCTGTTTGAGAAAGGCGAATGACCATGACAGGCCGACTCTGATCTTTCCCCTTTTGTTCAAGACAGGTTAATCAGTTGTATTGGTTTGGAGTCACCTTCTTGCGTGAGTCCATTTCACTTTTCTAAGTTTCCGATAGGGAAAACAGGGCGTGGTTTAAACAGACAGTCTTGTCGGTAATGGAGAAAGGCTTTCAAGTTTTGGAAGGTATGAGTGTCAAGTCTCATGCACTAATCGAAGTTTCTTCCACAAGTCATAAAAACTGAAGTAGAATCGACTTGTTTACGGAGAATTGACTGAAGGTCAAAATCAGCTTCACTCCAATACAGCATGCATTGGAGATTATTTATCTGGGAAGCATTCCTTTTTCGTCAGGTAAACTTCGTACCAGTCTTTTGCTCCTGGGGGCGGAGGACATATTTCTCTCCATTCGAGATATTTGTCCTCACTTGTGCATTCTATAGCCAACACAAATTCTCTTTTTCCCTTGGGAAAATAGATGTCATTCAGCTTGACTCCTTCTATCTGTGATGTGGTTTCTTCTACATGTTCCAACAATTTCTCTAGATGATCTGCATCTTTGAACTCATATTCTACATGTTTGAATATTATCACAATGAACACCGACATTAATCATATTCGTATCTTCTCAATATTTAAGAGTAAGATTGTTTGACTTCTTTCTAGGTTGAGTTAATGTCTAAAAGCTCATACCATGTTAAGATTCCTAAAGATCTTGGAACACGGCTTCGAGTGTTGGATCGTTTAAATCGGGTACCACAAACTTTAGGCGAGTACGGTGACCTTCTTCAAGAGTATATTAAGGAATGGCTGAAGGAGCCACAGTTGAAAGCACATTTTCTGGAAATCTATGAGGGAAAGAGGATCTTTGGCCATGTGGACTACAAAACCCGTCACAAGATCAAGTTGCCAAGCAGAAGAAAAGTTTATGTGGCTTGTGCTCTGGATGCTCTAGTCGAAGGCTTTTTTCTGCCAATAGAAATCGATTCTGTATGCCTCCATTGTGGTCAACGAATACAAATCAGAATGGCCAAAGGAGCCATTAACTCTGTAAAGCCCTCATCAACCGTCCTCTGGTTGGGAACTAGCAAGGAAGGCGATGGCTCTTGTGAAACGTATCTCTGCCCTTACATTAATTTCTTCAGTTCTGCTGAACATGTTGAAGAATGGAAAGACAAGAACCCTAACGAGCTTGGCATGATGCTTACTCTACAACAGAGTCTTGAACTTGCTAGAAAAAGCTACTGGGAAGCCATGCGTCAGCTTAAAAGCGAAACCTAGCAGGTGTGTTCAGTTGGTGAAAAGATCAAAGATGGAAGGCAAAACCTTGTTTCTCTGTGAAGAATGTGGCCTAGGCTACGCAGGGAGAAAAAGATTAAATTTTAATCTTTGGGGGGTACATTCTCTTACATGCTTGCATGCATGTACGTGCGTGTATGCATGTATGCTTGTATTCATGCTTGCTTGTATGCTTGCTTGCATTCATGCATGCTTGACCACCCTATAAAAATACGTGAAAGAACTACCTGCAAACTTATCAAACAAAAATGTGTAAAGCATAGTTAGGTGATGAAGTTGGGTTACGGCAACGACTATTTCTGGGGTATGATTCATGCAAAGAATCAGGTTAGGGATTTGGAGACAGAAAACGCACGACTGAGAGCCGAAAACAAAGAACTGAATGCAGAAATTAAAAAGTTGAAAAAAAGAATTGCAGAATTAGAACATAAATAACTTCGGTAATAAGGAAGAGAAATGTATGCCTAACAGACTAAGATATACATTTCAATAAACGAAAGTCTGTTATTTTAATAGAGCTTCGATTAGAAAGAATATAAAGTCTAAAATCGATTTATGTTCTAAAGTTGGGTTATAATTGGATGATTTCGTAACTTTCCTGGTTATTTTGCTAGCAGGCGTATTTTTTTCAGAGATTTTTAAGAGACTTCATCTTCCATATGTACTTTCTTTGATAATTGCAGGAATCGTAATTGGCCCTTTGGGCTTTAATCTAATTACTTTATCTCCAACAATGCTTTTTTTGAGCTCCATTGGAGTCATATTCTTAATGTTCAATGCCGGCTTGGAGGTGAAAATCAAATACCTAAAGAGAATATGGAAAAAGATCGGTCTTTGCGCATTAATAAACGGAGGTCTGCCAAGCATTGCTGGTTTCCTAATTTGCTATGCATTTGGCTATGATCTAACAAGCTGTGTTTTGATGGGAACAATCTTTGTCTCATCATCTATAGCCGTCATTATTCCCTCACTGCAAGAGAAAGGGGTACTTGGAACAAATTTTGGGTCTGTCATTCTAGGCTCTGTTGTACTAGAAGACATCGCAAGCCTATTCTTACTCTCAATAGTTCTCCAAACAACAGATCCAACAACCAGCATACCCTTACCCCTCTTTGTAATCATAGTTCTAGGCTCAATACTACTGATGAGGCTTTTTCTACCCAGAATCGAAATGTCGCTTTTCAGTAGAAGCCAAAGAAAAGGAGTTGAAGAACAAGTACAATTGATCTTTATCTCATTAATCGCTATTGCAATCTATTTTGAGTTTTTAGGTGTACACGCTATTGTCGCCGGATTTCTAACCGGCCTGATTTTATCAGAATTAATCAAAGGAAAACCAATCGAAGACAAGCTACACGTTATAAGCTATGGCGTTTTCATTCCCATATTCTTTTTAGGTGTTGGCATAGAAACAGACCTCACCGTATTTCTAGAAGTCAGCAGCTCCGCCTGGCTATCCATAGCAATAGTTGTAGGTCTTTTTGCCTCCAAGATTCTAAGCGGTTATCTATGTGGCAAACTCATGAAATTCCAACAAAAAAACAGACTACTATTTGGAGTAGCATCCACCCCCCAGCTCTCAACATCACTTGCCGTAGCATTTACAGCCCTAGAGCTCGGTCTAATAGACTCGAGTCTGCAAGTAAGCATAGTTCTACTCTCCGTAATCACTGTTTTACTCTCCCCGGTTCTAATAGAATTAGTAACAAAACCACCCAAACCAGAACTTGATCAATAAAAAGAAAATAACAAAGTAGAGAATAGAAAAAACAAGAAAACAAACAAAAATAAGAAAATTCAAGTATCTGAACAAGAGTAATATTCTTTTGGAGATTCTATTTGAAAGTAAGTGAATTTAATGGAAAATCTGTAATTACAGCCGATGCCTATTCGATAGGAGAAGTCTATGACGTTCACTCCGATAATGAAAACTGGAAGATTACACATTTAGCTGTAGATCTAACAAAAGACGCATGCAAGGAACTCGGATACAAAAAACCTCTAGTTGGATCTGTAACCGTGTGTTTGCCAGTGAGATATGTAACAAATATTGCTGATGTAATAACACTCGACAAAAAACTTGAAGAGCTCAAAAGCATTGAACTATGCGAAATCTAATAGAAAGACGATATAGAATTCCATTTATTTTTGGAATTCTTCTCTCATCTTCATTTGTCGTCTCTTGCGATTATAGCTGATTGAATAATTGTGTGTAGCATCTCTAATCTGCCTAAGCAGGAGCAGTATACGACTGTTCTTGGAGATTTGCAGTGGTGTTAACTCGTTTGGTATGAAAATCTCTTCATGCTTCTTCGCTAAGCCGATAAGCGGAAGCTTCAATCCTAAAGACTTGAGAGCTGATAATGCTGCAGCAACCTGTCCTGGACCTCCATCAACAACCACTAAGTCAGGCAACCGTTTATTCTCTTCTATCAGCCGCCGATACCTTCTCGCAACTACTTCCTTCATTGCTGCGAAATCATCTTGACCTTTAACCCTAAGTTTGAACCTGCGATAGTTACTCTTATCAGGCTTTGCATCCTTAAACCGAACCATACCAGAGACAATATGTTCCTGTCCCAAGTTGGATATATCAAAACACTCAATAACACGGGGAAAACTAGGCAGATTGAGTGCAGACTGCAAATCACCAAGTACACTATCTTTATTCAGCGCGTACTCAATATTCTTCTCCGCCAACCTAATCAGACTAAGTTTTTCTCCTCTTCTTGGTACAACCATGCTAACCGGAGCCCCCCGCTTAGAGGCGAGAAACCCCCCCAAAGATTAAATTTTAATCCACAAACCCAAACCCAAAATAGATTTCCTAGGTAACACTTCAAGGTAATCCTTATGTACATGCCAAACTATTTTGTTTTATGAACTCCAAAATAAATTTTAATTATAGAAAAAATTTAAAATCAGATATTATCCTTTGGTCTGGCCTTTTTGGAGCAATTTTTGCGTTTTTGAGCAGTGTTTCTGATGTTTTCAGTGCCTTTTCTCAAATATATGTTGAGGGTCTAAATTCTTCAACACATATTTTGCTATTTGAATTCTTGGAACCTTTAGTGAGAAATAAATCCTTTGAAAGCTTGTTAATAGGAGATTACATGGCAGTATTCTTCATTCCTGCTTCAATACTTGGAATATATCATATCCACAAAATTCTTATCTTTAAGAATAAAAATTTGTTTGTAAAGATTTTTTTGCCTTTAGGAGTTTATATTTATTCTCTAGGTTCTATCCTACATGCAAAATCAACTCTTGTAATATCAATAATTGTTTTTGCCAATAATACGGGACAAGAATTAAGCGGAACTCCATACTGGAACTTTGTGCAAAATGTTTTTACCCCTTTCGGTTGGACGGTAGTAATTGCCATGCTGATTCTGCTATTTCTTCTGAACATCTATATTGCACAAGGAAAAACACCGTACCCCAGAAAAATGATGTGGATTTCGCCATTAATGATACAGATTTATGCCGCCATAATTCTTCTATTGGCAAATACAACTTTGAGAAACTATCTAGCCGTTGCAACTTGGAATTTATCAATGGCTATATTTTTTACAATATCTACAATTTGGTATATACAGCAAAGAAGAAGGGTTAAATTTTAATCCCAAACCCAAACATCTTAAGAATCAAAACATAGTTGACTATGTGATGATCAATTTGACAGATAAAATTAGCTGCCCAAAATGCAACATGAAAATCAATACAAAAACCGAACTCGATAGCCATACAGACGAATTGGTTCAAGATGAACATTTTGATAAAATCTTGGAAGTCAATTCGCAAAATTGGGAATCAGAAGTTTTGCAATCACAAATGTTGGTACTTGTAGAGTTTTGGCATACAAGCTGTCAATCATGCAAAGAATTTAATCCAATATTTATTCAAGTTGCAAAAGAAAAGAAAAATCAACTAAAATTTGTCAAGTTGAATGTGCTAAGTAATGCTGAGAACCGAGAGCTGGCAATAAAATATGGTCTTACAAGTACTCCAACTTTAATCTTTTTTTGTAATGGAAAACCTATCGCCACAAAGGTTGAACGAGATGGCTTTGAGACAAAAGAACGCCTAAGCCAACTAATTAACAAAATGAAAAGTGAATGTTCACACAAAATAAGAGGGCTTTCTGAGAAAAAATAAAAATTACTATATGATTAAAATATATAAAACCTATATTAATCTTGGGAGATTTTGTTTTGAAACTAAAAGTTGGAGATAAAGCTCCGGATTTTACTCTTTTATCTCAGAAAGGAGAAAGTGTGACTCTTTCTAAATTAATAGGCAAAAAAAACATTGTTCTCTATTTTTATCCTAAAGACGAGAGTAAAGGTTGTACCCGTCAGGCATGTGAATTTAGAGACAAATATGAAGTTTTCACAGATTTAGGAGCAGAAGTAATAGGAGTAAGTTCTGATGATGTGAAATCCCATAAATCATTTGCAGAAAAAAATTTTTTACCATTTACTCTATTAAGTGACGATGAGAACAAGGTCCGTGAACTTTACGGTGTGAAATCAACATTTGGCATAATTCCTGGTCGGGTGACTTATGTGATAGACAAAAAAGGAATAATTAGAAAAATTTTTTCTTCACAATTTAAGTTTAAAAAACATATTGAGGAATCATTAGAAACACTAAAAGGTCTTAACTAAGAAGCCATACAAATTTGATAATACTGATCAATATTTCCATATGCTGTATTTATTCTAACCCCATTCATTCCTTTTTTATACATTTTCTTTAGAGTGTTTTTATTAAGACTGGCAGGTCCTATTGTGCAGATTATTTTAGTTTTTTTTAATTCTCAATCCCCACCGTATTTATATCATAAGGCAGAGTTCTAATAAGATATTCTAAAGGAATCCAATTTTGCTTTTCTTTTTTTTGTTAAATTTAAAATCGTTATTCTTTCTTGATTTTAATATCCAGAAGAGGCTTAGGTAAATTTGATTATTCTGAATGAGAAGAACAATTGTTATCGAATATGTATTAGATAAAATATTTAGTGGTGAGAATTTTAAATATTCGTAGGGCTCTATTGCCCTTAATAGTTATTGCATAGGAGATCGGGCTTGACTCAGAAATTCTGATCCTTTCCAAAAGTTTTGTGTTTACAAGAAAGTCTATGTAACTTCTCCCTAACCGTGTTGAGAGCCCCAGATTTGCCAATAGCCAGGACTGGGTTCTAGATCGCTCTTGGCAAACCGCCAAAATCTCCGCCAGTATATCGTATCTGTTTCGGCGACGTTTCAATCTCGTTTTAGCTAAAGGCACATAAAATTTCTGCCTATTTTCTACGACTGTTGTGGTCATCTTATTGCACCCTATGAAGATTCAGAAAACGCCTCTTCGGCAAAATGCTCCTCTTCCGGAGTTAAAACAAACATATTCAAATCATGCTTCGCCGACAACTTTTGGGGTTTGCCAGATATTCTCTGGATGCCTATCCAATATAGAAGCCATCCAAGCCCCCAGAATAGAATCACCCCTGGAAAAAACAGAAATAAGAATATCCGACCAAATCTGCGCATAGGCTATCATAAGCTTAGGAAAGTAATATTACTTATTAACATCCGCATATATCGCTAGCGATTATGAAATTCCCCTTTTCAAATTCTAATTCAACTTTTTTACTCAAAAGTCTAAAAATAATAGCTTGATTTTGCCATTTATTTGCACTAAAAACTTCAATATTTAACCAAATACCTATGCCAGCGATTTTTCCAGCACCTTTCTACATTTTGAAGCTTTACTATGCTATAGCCGTAACCTTTTTCCCTCTTTTGTTAAAATCTAATCCATACATAAATAAAGGAGAAGGCTCGCATCAAATCAATATATCCGAATATCGTCTAAACGTCAAGGAGTTTCGCTCCCACGTTAACAATCGCTCTAACATCTCGAGATACAAGCGCCATAACCTTGTCAATTTTATGGTTTTCTCTCCCGTTAGAATTTAGCCATTCGCGAACCAACTCTTCAGCCCAAACCTCATTCTCAGCCATCACCGTGAACACAAACCCATCCTTGGATGGCCCCCAAGTAACAACCGAAAAAAGCTCATAATCAGATTCGCTCTCGCTCTTCTGCTCTTGTGGTAAAGGATTCTTTTCAATGTCGGCTAAGAGATCACACTTTTTGTCAGTTATCCTATTAAACTCAGACTGCCACTGATCTAGGGTCTTTAGTAGCTGTCTCTTCTCAACTAGAAATTTCTTCCCTATTTGCTGCAATTCCTCTAGTTCAGAAATAGACCGCTCTTTATTAACGCTCTTTGCTTCGAGATTCTGGATTCCAAGAGCCTCTAGCAAAGGATCTTCTTTGACAAAATTTTCTTGAGATGTTAGATCTTTTTTCATATCTCACCAATCCTCTTTCATTTCAACTTGCTTTTGCTTCAGCTACCGCCCTTTTCTAAGCTGTTTTGTAGACTCAGCTCTAATAATTGACTATCTTTATTGGTTCATTATCGCAACTAATGACAGAGTTCTCAAGCTTGACGCTTTTCTCTATGCTTGCCTTTATCAGCTCAATTCGTTTCGTCTCTATCTTTGCCATAACCATTACTTGCTTCAAGCGTCGGTACTTTGATGCGCTAATTGATCCGCCCTTGCGAAGTTGCTTAAGATGAGCTATTGCTTCCTTTTTCGCAGTCTCCAGTTTCTCTCTTTTCATGAGGTATTCCTTGATGACTCTAACATTTCTTTTGCTAATGAGCTCTTCTTTTTTCTTGGACGGTAGAACATTGTATATGAAAGTTGGCATTTCCATTTTCTTTTTATTCCTTCCTGCTGTTCTACACAATATCTCGTGTATTAATATTTAATAATCATGATTTCACAAAACAGAATATTCCAAACACCGAAATATTCCATCAATTAAACAAAAAACGCAAGAGACAAATCGAAATCTGTAGCACACTTATACAAAAACAAAATTCACAAAATCAATGTTAAACTCAAGGTGTCTTTTGTCTGCGCCAACGTTGTTTCTTTCCTATCTCCTTTGCCCTCTTTCGTTTGACCAGGTTAAGTAGAAAGCCAAACCCGAAAACACCCAGAATCACAAGAGAGGCTATCGCCAACGAGGTTGGAAAAGATTCAACGTTGAATGCAGTCTCATTTTCGTTTTTGGTTGATTGAATCTCCCATGGAGCTACAAGAGGAAATCTATCCACATTATTCTCGTTAATATAAAAAGGAATACTCCAAACACCAGACATCTCAGATTCAACAGCGTCAGGATACCTTGCTTCATACTCGCTCCAGTAGTTGCCTTCAACGCCATTATCCCAAGAGTTGGGATCACCGGGTAACCACTGCCCTCGCCTGTCCCTGTACGTCCATTGTCCCGGATTGGACACCTGAATCCCCTCCGCAACGTTGTTGTCGATGAAATTGTTATGGTATATCAGGTTCTTTGTCTGGGTTGGGTCAATTTTGATGGCCCAGCCATTATTTTCTCTTATCATGTTCTCTGTTATGATATTCCCTGGAGATAGTTTAATGAAAATTGGTCCAATGTCTATGCCTAACGCGTTTTTTTCTATGTAATTCTCGGAAATGAGATTGTCGCAGGTTTCATAATTTAATTCAATACCTGCACCTATGTTTAGGGTAATGTTGTTTTGGCTAACCTTTGATTTTTTGACTACTTCAAGTGTGATTCCACATCCGTTGGCTTCAATTAAGTTGTTTGAGATGTTGGTTCCATTAGAGTAGTCTACCCATATACCCTGCCGAGCATTTTCCCAAATTCTGTTGTTTATGACGCTGTTGTCGTTTGATTCGTAGCATAGTTGAATGCCATATCCATCGTTTTTGGCAACATTGTTGTTTGAAATTGTGTTGTTTGATGAGGTTTGGAGGACTATGCCATGAAGGTTGTTCATTACATAGTTACCGTTGATGATGGAGTTGTTGGTACTGGAAAGAAGAATTCCTTGTGCATTGCCTTCGAGGTTGAGGTTTTCAACTGTAATGCGACTGCAATTTCTGAGAACGACCCATCCAGCGTTAGAGGGAACTGTTTTGTCGTGTTGGTTGATCCAATAATAGATTGGTTTGCCGTTTACAGTGTTTGATAAGTCAATGTCGTTGATGTTTATGCTGTAATCTGAGATGCTAATGTTGTTGTCTACGAATTTGTTATTTCTGAGGACGTTGTTTGATTGCCAGAGTACAATCCCTTGTGAGTTTTCTGCAAAGTAGTTGTTAGAAATTATGTTTCCTTCTGAATGATCATAGAATGCGATACCATACTTGTTGTTGGAGATTGTGTTTTCGATAATTTGGTTGCTCCTGTTGATGGCTTGGCTCCAATAATCCATCCAGGTAATTTTGATTCCGTATTCAAAGTTACTTATTTTCAGGTTTTTTATTATGATGTCGTTTCTTTCTTGAAGAAAAACTCCTGAACCATCTCCATTTCCTTGAAGACTATAACCCGAGCCGTCGAGCACTATGCCATCTCTGAGAATTACTATGGTGTCATAGATGTTGGCTGTTAAAGTGTAGGTTTTGTCGCTGCGTTGGATCTTAGACGTTCCTTCTACTGTTCCATCAGCATTTATTCGAACTCCTTCAGGTGCTTGTTCTGGTTGAGCAATGAAATTTCCCGAAACATAGTGAACAGGTAATAATAGAAATAAAAACTGCAATAGAATAAGTGAAATCAAAACTGCTATGAAGAGTGGTTTCGTTTTCACTCCTATTCCCAAGCTAATAGTGAGCTTATTTTTAGGTAAAAAGCGTTTTTATCAAGGTTTCTTGACAAAACAAGCCCGCAGCGAAGATTTTTAGTCAAGATTTCTTGACCAAAGAAGCCTAATACTCAGTCAAGGTTTCTTGACAAGGCTCCGTTAATCCAAAAGAAACAAGTCCCACTCCTCAAGATAAACACAGCCTCTGCTAGCGAACATATTGCAGCACCAAAAACAAAAAAGGCTCAACTTTTCTTTTGACTCTCAAAAACCTGGAACAAATGATTGCGTGTCCTCAACGCGGCAGAAACCTATCATATAATGTGCGTTATTTCAGCCTTCTGAAGTAATAATAGATCAACAACACGACCATTACTATTGCCAATATTATAAGAACGTATTCTATCTTCAGGTTTAAAATTGGAGGTTCAGGGGATGAAGAGGGAGTTAGAGTAGGCGTGAATGTAGGCGTCGGAGTTGAAGTAGGTGAAGTAGGAGTTGGAGTAGTTGGTGAAGTTGGAGTCGGCGTTGAGGTTGATTCGTAAACTGTTACCGCTGCATCCATGGCCGCGTGATCAATAGCTAACGATATTCTCGGATCTCTATCTGGAGGCGGATAATCAAGAAGTTGGCTTTTTAAATCAAGTGCAGAATCACCCAGACTCAAAGGATCAAAGGTTAATCTAACTATGTTTCCGCTTCCATTAAAGGAGGGCGCTGGATTAATAGAAGTAGCAACTAGCCTATATTCGCCCCCAGTTTCGGTCAGGTTGTTTTCTGCGATAAATATTGACGGAGAAGAAGATGATTCGTGAAGAACCCCATCCGGGTATGTTTCTACTCCCAGACGAATATCCACATTTGCCACCCTCAAAACATCTGGGTCCCAGTTGAGGATAACTTCTAATCCATACAGGTCTTGCACGTTAGAAAGATGCACAGTTATAATGAACGGTTCGCCAAGATGGGCTGAAACAGCTGCAGGCTCGACAACTACAGCAGTTGTTTGAGAAAACACAGCTATAATAGGAGAAAAAGCTAAGCAAACCATTGCAAGCAACAAAAACATCGTTGAACAAGTGCCTTGCCTAGAATACTTCATAAATTTTGTCCTTCCTTACTCTCGATTCGAAATACTATTTTGGTTTTTCCTTTCTTAATTCTTCTCACAAGACTATTTTTCTCCATTTCCGCCAAGAGCAAGCTTGTTTTGGCTCTTGAGAACCGAAGAATGTTGCTGACCTCCGACTGTTTCATGTTTCCACCTGAAGACTCAAGTAATTGCAAGATTTTGTCTTGGTCGCTCTCAAGTTCTCGTACAGCTGGAAACTTTTCTAGTCTCAAAAGCCTCTCTCTTTGCCTATTTCTCTGCTTAAAAATTATAAAACCGATTGCAATGATCACTATTCCTCCCGAGCCCAGAAGCGTTATTGCAAACAGATTGAGAAAGCCATTCGAACCAGCTTCTCTTGTTTCAAACAGGATTATGTGAGTTCCAACCAAGAAATCCTGGGTTCTGTACCAATGTAAAGTCTGAGTTGACTCGTCCAGTTCGTTTGGACTAGCGGAAACTGAGCTTAGAAGGTATTCCTCAGGATAGGTCGCATACAACTCGCCATCCCCATAAAAAAGAGAAAAAAAGCTTTCGTTAAAGACGTCGCCAAAACTGATTTGGCCTTCTTCCACTAAACTAAAGTTCTCCCAGCGGAAAATATATCTGATCGTTTTCGAGGATGTCTCCCAATGTATTTGGGTGCTCATTTCTAATAATGAAAAGTTAAGCGCCATCTCTCTTTCTGTTCTATCCTCCGCATCGTTGATAATCGAGATTATCCTCTGTTCAAATTCCTCCCAACTATCCACAACAGAATCAATATCCGTCACATGAATTATGGTCCAGAGAGCTGAACCATCCCCATAAATACTGATGTTGTATTCAACGTGATCCGAGGCGGTCAAAGCCGTTGCTGGAAGAAGAAACACTATTGCAACCACGAACAACGCAATTGCGGGTTTCATGTTTTTCAATGAAAGTATCTAATTTGCAGCTATTTAATATTATTTCAATCTGGAAACAGTAAATTTTCTGAGAGATTTTGCATAATTCTCTAAAAATTAGCGCTTAAATACATAAATAAACAATAATTAACAATTATTTTTCCAAATAAACAATATCTGAAGTTAAATTGCAAAAATGATGGCAGATACGCTTTTATCGCTAAACTGTCAACACTCAATCAAGAGGATTAGGAATGCGAAGGCTAACAGTTGCACTACTGATAGTAGTGTTGGGAACCAGCTTTTTCGGTGCATCAACAAGTCAAACTCTTGCTCAAGCACCAAAAAAACCAACGCCCCCACTACCTGTCACACGATGGATGCACTTCCGGGGAGCTATCACACAATGGGGCGATGAAACATTTCATGGATCAGTAACTGTGAAAACTAGAACACTCAACGTTCCCTTGCCCATCTTCAAACCCTGGGTCACAGCGAGAGCATTCTGGTCGAACGAACCGCGACCAATCGCTTCCAACCCCATACCTGTAGGAATAACAACCTTTACACATTACAAAGCAAGGCTTGTTAGGCTGATCGCATTAAGGGGAAAACAAGAGGCAATGAATCTCAATATAACTGGAATTTGGAACGTCAATAAGTTCAAGATCACTTCCGAATTTGATGAAAAGGGCGTTCTATTGAAGAGCATGCTAGAGGTAACTCCAATCGTGACCGGAGCTAGGGGTCAGCTGCACATAACTGAAGGATGGAAAGAGTTCGATCTCGAAATTGAAGGCATAGACACAGTAAAAGGGATCGAAATTTCCATGATAACCACAACCAGGATGATGCACCCATTCAGTTTTGAAGGAGCCTCTCTTCCAACACTTAAAGATCTGTTTCAAATAATGAGACACTTCAGAGCCATGCCAGGATTTGGCAATTATGATCCTGAATTAGATTACAACGGAGACTCCAAAATTGACATAGCCGATCTAACAACAGTTGCAGCCAACATGTGAAAAAAACCATTCACCCTCTCCTACGCACCACCCAAGTCTAAAAATCGACTGCAACTGCAGGCTAAGACTAGGAGCCAGAGCTCCCAAACCCTCAAAATAATACCCACTCCTAAACCCAAAACCCCCAACTTGGATAATAACAGAAAAAGTGAAAACAAGTGACAAAAACTCAAACAGCAGAACCAACCTACTCAGCTCAAGTTATCATAGCAGCGCTAAACGAAGCCCCAGGAATCGGCGCAACAATAGCAGAGATAAAAGACGTATTAGGTAACATCCCAGTGTTAGTCGTTGACGGCAAAAGCAACGACTACACAACACAGATAGCGAAGCGCCACGGCGCAGAAGTAATCATTCAAAACGGAGAAGGCAAAGGAAACGCCCTATCAGAGGCTTTCAGACACGTCGACCTAGACACAGATTACGTCATCATAACAGACGCAGACTACACTTACCCTGCTAAATATATTCCTGTCATGATAAGGATGCTGGAGGAAAACTCGCAAATCGGCATGGTCTGCGGCAACAGATTCAACAGCCACCTCGACAAGAAAGCTCTGCACGACCTCTTCTATTTGGGTAACAGAATGCTGGCTTGGGCACACAACATACTCAACGGTGTGCCACTCAGCGACCCATTAACTGGACTGCGGGTAATACGGACCGAAGCGCTGCATGGGTTGCATTTAAAATCGAAGAGCTTTGACATAGAGGTGGAGCTTAACCACGCGGTTGAAAGGCGCGGCTTCACAATAGATGAAATTCCAATTTTGTATCGCGAGCGTCTGGGTGAGAAGAAACTTAAGATAAGCCACGGCGTCACCATCCTGAAAAGAATACTGTCCGAAGCCGTTTTTCCAGATTGATAGCAAAGTAGAAAATTTGATTGCTAACCGTTTCAAAAGACCCCGAGAATTTTAATCCTCAAACCCAAATCCCTATTCCTACTCTCCTGCTGACCCTCTCTAGTAACGGAAGAATATCAAAACAAATACCGCTACGACTGAAGCTAACTATGATAGCTACTTATTTGTTTACGACTAAGGC
>JABAOF010004745.1_pt3 | contig 14110 bp, 9 predicted proteins | sample 7062171 | NCBI WGS metagenome assembly JABAOF01 (sample SAMN14538628, study PRJNA623070) | marine sediment metagenome | biome: marine biome [ENVO:00000428]; feature: marine pelagic biome [ENVO:01000023]; material: deep marine sediment [ENVO:00002113] | place: India: Gulf of Khambhat ...
TTCAACGAGGCTAACAGCTTGGCCTCACGCGTAAAACGTCTGCGAGCCGTTGAGTCGGCCTGCAATTCAGCCGGCATGCTCTTTATGGCAACAAAGCGGTCAAGCCGGCTGTCTCGCCCCTTATAGACTACTCCCATACCGCCGCGGCCGATGACTTCAGTAATCTTGAAGGCACCGATACGCTTGCCGATCAGGTCGGCTTCTTCTTCAGCGTGCTGGAACTCGCTTTCATCTACTTCTCGCAGAGAGTCAAATATGGAGCTGACCCGCTCACAGTTCTGCACCTTCTGCCTGATTCGTTTCTCTAAGCCAGGATATTGCCTGACAAACTGCTCTAAGTCAGGCTCTTCCCCTCGCAGCCGCGCTGCCAGAAACTGCTCTATGGCCTCATCCAGTACAGCATCCTGATTGTTGTCGGATTCCTCTACCATCAGACCCTCTCGAATAGATTGGTCACTGCAACAATCGCGCGGGAAAGTGACATGGCCACAGCCGCAGGCCTCTTGTTCTGCTTAGCGGCAATCTCTTTGCAGCTCAATCCCTCTATCTTGGCCAGCACGAGCACTTCGCGGTATTGCGGTTTTAGCCGGTCCATGGCCCGTTCGAGCCTGTCAAATTCTTCGCGTAACGACAATACAACACTTGGCGTCGTGGTAACCACAGGCAGGCCCACATCGGCGTGAAGCCTGTCGGTGCATTCTGTCATTTTCTCCAGTGATACCTGCCTGCGAACGTCACGCTTGGCGGCATGAATCCTGTCAACGTTATCACGAATCGTGTTCTCGACAATGCTTGAGAGCCAGCACAGGAAATCGCCTTTACTGGAATACGTGAAATCACCAATATCCTTGACGGCCTCTATCAAGGCTTCCTGGACCAGGTCCATAGACTCCAACTGAGAGCGAAGTTCCGGGCCCATACGAAATCTCACGATACGCCGAACCCGCTCCGCATAGATGCCGCATAACTGGCCCAGGGCGGAATCATCTCCACCTTGTGCCAGGGTAACTAATTGCTGTGTCCGCTTCAGAGCCTGACTTTTCATTATCAGCTAACTCCAATCTCGACAAGGCATTAGAATAATTATAGCACATCGGCAATAAATTTTCAAAATTTACTGTTAAGTTTTTGGTTTTTTTCCGCTCAAAGGAATGGAACAAGACAATACCGAAGAAAACAGATATTACAGTTCGATTAGCCCTTAAGGGCAGAAACCGTTAGGTTCCTTTGTGCAAACTGGCTGCGATAGCAGCGTAGAACAGTTAAGAAAGGATGGTGTAACATGAAATGGCTAAATGGTTGCAGAATCAGGTTGACGTTTGCTGGATTTGTCACCGCTATTGTGATTGGTGGCGGAGGGAATGCTCACGCAGACTTCGTCTTCGGTACGCCCACAAATCTGGGACCTGCTATCGACAGTTCGTCTGACGACATCTGCGCGCACAGTGTGCGGGTTTACCCCGTTAGAAACTAAAATGAGAGATAATAGTGTACAAAAAAGTCAAATTTCTAACGGGGCGAAAACATTCACAATTTTTCCAAAGGAGAAAAAAATGAGCAAGAGTAACATTATTACCAAGACGATACTTACCTACACTATTCTATCCCTCGTGAGTATCAATACGGTTCAAGCTGTTCATGGTAACTATCAGGAGGCAATGCAAATCCGCCGATTTCTGAATGCAACTGAACCCTATCTCCAGCATGTGCCACTTGACAACATCCAAAATCCGGCCGTCGCAGAAACTATATTGCTGCCCGTCAGTCGGGGATTCAACCAGAGGGGCACCCGTCTTTGCTGGGCTTATGCCGCACTCAATGCCCTGGAAACAATCTACTTGGTCAGGAATCCGGAAGGACCGGATGTTGAACTTTCGCGCCGCGCCATGCAATACTACACGATGGAGGACCGCTACCTCCGATCTATCAAGGGAGTGAACACGTTCTTCTCCGAAGCGGGGGTCGTGTTGGATGCAATCCGCCTAATCCAGGCTAATGGTATAGTATCCTTCGATGATTATTACGACATAAACGAACCGTACGGACAGGCGAACATCAGGTATATGATCTACAGCGCTGAAAGTTTCACCGACAAAATCATTGCCATGTACGAAGGAATGGACATTGTCTATACGGCACCCCCAACTAAGACCCACATCCCCAGCAGCCACGCTCTCGGCAACCAAAATCCCTTGAGCGTGGAAGCAGAGGCCGGAGATTTAGCCAGGCTTGTTCTGGCAAACGATGTGTGGCAAAGCTACACGCCCTCGTCAACCAAGATCGGCTTCCATGACCACCCTGATCCCGATTCTCGGTGGGAGAATAAGTCCTGGTACATGCCCCGCAGCGAATTTCCAGACCGGATCAAACGGGCCTTAAAAGCAGGATTTCCTGTTATTGTGTCGATACAAAGTCACGCTTTGCTGATCTACGGAGCTGATTATGATAGTAACGGTTCGCCGATTGTATACTATATCAAAGACAGTTACCCAGACTATTACTCCCTCGCTGACGCCGACGCCATCCATGAGAGTTTCTGGGAGATGACTACCATCAAGCTTTCTGAACCTGTGGCGTATTGGAAGCTGGACGAGACAGAAGGCTTCATCGCTCACGACAGCGCCAGGAACCGTGACGGCACCGTTCACGGCGGTCCGGAATGGCGACCCGCAGGTGGTGTCGTCGGTGGCGCATTGCAGCTTGACGGAATCGATGATTATGTCGAGACAGAATTCGTTTTAAGCCCTGCGGAAGGGCCATTCAGCGTATTTGCCTGGATTAAAGGCGGTGCTCCAGGCCAGGCCATTTTGTCACAAATTGATGGGGCGAATTGGATTCTGTCGGACGCCTCAGAAGGGAAACTTATGACGGAGCTTAAAGCTGCTGGACGGGGCGCTGCCGAACTGCTGTCACAAACAATCATCACCGATGGCAACTGGCACCGTATAGGTCTCGTGTGGGATGGCTCACACAGAACGCTTTACGTTGATGACCTCGCCGTGGCTGAAGACGCGCAGACTAATTTGGAAGCCTCAGAAAACGGTCTGTACATCGGTACCGGCAAGGCTATGGAACCGGGGTCCTTCTGGTCCGGCCTGATTGATGATGTACGTATCTATAACCGAACGGTGAAACCGTAGTGTATATTCCTGCTGATCATAGGGAGAAAGGTAGGTGTAACATGAAATGGCTAAATGGTTACAAAATCAGGTTGATGCTAATTGGATTTGTGGCTGCTGTCGTACTTTGCGGTGGTAGTGCGAAGGCGGATAATATCAACCAAGCTCCTATAGCAGATGCAGGATTGCCGCGATATGCGGCCACGGATCCGGTTGTTCTTGATGGAACCGGCTCTTATGACCCGGATAATTCCGGCCCATTAAGCTACACATGGCGGCAAATAGCGGGTCCATCTGTTGAAGCAACCGATACTGATACTGCTACGCCCACGATTAGCGGCTTCACCCAGACAGATGAGATTCAGGAATGCGAGTTTGAACTAATAGTCAGCAACGGTGAATATGACAGTTTATCTGATACCGTTAGAGTCGTAGTTGTCCCATATTTTGGTGAGAGCAATCTTAGGTTGGAGAACAAATCGTTTGATCCCAAGAAACCGACGACAATCTATTTTGGTGGAGGAAATTGTACAATCGGTCACACGGGACAGTATATCTCCGTTCCAGACGTGTTAAGCCGCGTAAATATGATAGATTTTCCTCACGGATACACGCCCGATAGCGGTGGAGTTGGACGTACCTACTACAAATATGGTGATATGATTATCGCGTACCTCTCAAGTGTAGCACCGGATTACAAACAACCAATTCAGAGTGGGGGTTTCAGCACTGGCGGGCAGCCCGCCATAGATGTGGGCATACGTCTGAACCAGACTTACCGGGACGCCAGATACGCGGTCAACCAGGTTACTTTCACCGATGCGACCCCGGTTTGCCGCGATTATTCTGAAAGTATCAGCACTTTCCTGGGCAGCTCCGTTGATGGTGAACAGTGTTGGGTAGACAACTATGTAAACAACTCCACGAGGGTTCACCCCGGTGTATTGAACGTTAGACTTTCACTATCTCATGTGGGTGTTAACGCATGGTACGGGAATTCTGGTACAGGTAATGACATGAATCAGTTCAACAATGGTATCGTTGCTGGTGCGTACTGGTCTGCTACTGGGCCGGGCAAGAACCTCCAGCTTGGGCCGGCACCGGGCGCAACGTACGCATTCCAGTGGCATGGATCGACGACTTCCGGCTATATGGATTTCTTCGACGAGTCCAGTTATCCCGGCAGGTTGCCGGAACCGGTCACACTTGTTGGTCCCGAAAATGATGCTTTTGTGGATGCTAATGGAGCAGTATTCAGTTGCGACGTAAGTGAAAATGCCGTCGGTTATCAGCTTTTATTTGGTCCTGATCCTTATCGTGTTATGGATTATTATCTCATCTCCGATACTAACAGTCCACCAACTGAAGTTGTAACCGTATCTCCATTTTTGCAAACATGGTGGACAGTGAAGGTGCGTGACCAATATGGCTCCACTATTTATGCCGACCCAATCTGTGTTAATTTTGAAAAATTAGATCCGCCATTGATCGAGAATATAACTACCGGCCAAAGATACGCCTCTGTTCGACATGCTATCGATGATGCACGGAATAGACATGAGATAGTAGTAAGCCCTGGAGTGTATAAAGGGAATATAAATTTCAATGGTAAAAACTTGACGGTTAGGTCAACAAACCCCAATGACCCGGCCGTCGTGGCGGCAACTGTTATTAACTGTGTTGGTCAGTGCCCAGTGGTGACTTTGTCTCGCGGCCAAGGTGCTGGTTGTGTGCTTGCTGGTCTTACCATAACCGGCGGGACAGTAGGTATCTCTTGCGGTGATGCATCTCCGACCATCAGAAACTGTACTATTGGAAGTAACGGACCTAATGCGATTGAGTTTTGGGAAGGCTATGCACCAACAATCATTGATTGTACTATCATAGGAAAAGTGGCAGAAGTGGTAAGGTATGATCCTACGCTCGTCGCATACTGGAAGCTGGACGAGGTAGAAGGTGACATTGCTTATAACAGCACCAGCGACAATCACGGCATCCTCAGTGGCAATCCCACTTGGAAGCCCGACAGCGGCCAGGTAGCTGGCGCACTGGAATTCGATGGGATTGATGATTATATCACCACTGATTTCGTATTGAACCCGATGTTGGGATCATTCAGCGCATTTGCCTGGATCAAGGGGGGCAGCCCTGGGCAAGTGGTCATATCTCAGATTGGTATTGGTGGGGAGGACTGGCTCTTAGCTGACGCAGAAGGCAACCTTATGACTACGCTGAGGCGTGGGTCCTATACCACGACACTGGTATCGGGATCCGTAATCACTGATGGTGATTGGCATCATATCGGCTTTGTGTGGGATGGGTCGCATCGGCATCTATATGTGGATGGAACAGATGTAGCTGAAGATGCGACTGACATACTCTACCTGTGGGCTTCCAATGGCGATATGTATATCGGTGCCGGCAAGAACCTCGAAGCCGGGACTTTCTTCTCCGGCCTGATTGATGAAGTTCGCATCTACAACCGGGCGGTTATACCCTAAGAAATCGAGACCCTGGCCCAATAGGCCGACTCAGAAAGAAACAAAACGCCTAAAATAACCACACACCATTACATTTGCACAAAGGGCTGGCAGCCCGATACCCTGCCAGCCCTTTTCTTCTGCCTGATACCCTGCTGTCCTGATAACCTGATAACCTGTTCTCCGTCCTCTGTCTTCCGCCTTTTGCTTGCCCTGCACGAAATAGGCCGCTGCCGTAATTTGGTGTGGGGTCCTCCGTCTTCCGTCCTCTGTTTTTTTACCTGATAACCCAAGCGAATAATCCACCAATCTCCCAATCTCCCAATTAACTAATACCGTCTTGCGTCTTGAGTCTGTAGTCTTTTGTCTCTATTGCTTCCCCCTTCACGTACAAATCTTGCCTGAAACTGCTAAACTCCGAGGCCAAAAAGGTCGATTTTCTTCCAATCGCCGGGTTTCCTTCAAAGAAACGGCAAATTTTCTTTGACAATGCTTCTTAAAGCTCGATAATAAGCGCAAAAGGGTTTGTTATCGGATGTATAGAAAGCTAATGCCAAAGGATTGGCTCCTCGGTGTGTGCTTCTCGGCTTACTTAGGCTATATCAATGACAAACGAAACAAATTACGATACGGTTTTCGGCAAAATGGCGATAGAGCAGGGCCTCTGCACCGATGAGGAGTTGCGTCAATCCCTTAAAGAGCTGGAATCTCGCAGTAAGGTCAATCCTACCATACTTAAAGACCTTATGGTCGAGCTGGGCTATGTCACAACGACCCAGGCTGAGAGATTAAAGGAAAGCCTAAAAGAAAGCAAGGCTGCTGCCCACCAGATTCCCGGCTATAAAATAGTCGGCAAGCTCGGTGCCGGTGCCATGGCTGTCGTTTACAAGGCCAGACAGTTGAGTCTGAATCGGATGGTCGCGATAAAGATTTTGCCGAAGCGTTTCAGTGAAAATCCGGAGTATGTCGAACGGTTTTACAAAGAAGGCCAGGCCGCTGGCAGGCTCAATCATCCCAATATCGTCCAGGCCATTGACGTCGGCGAGGCAGGGGGCTACCACTATTTTGTGATGGAGTATGTTGAGGGCAAGACCATAGCCGATGATTTGACGGCCGGAAAGGTCTTTGAGGAAGCCGAAGCCTTGGACATTATCATTCAGGTCGCCAAAGCACTTGCTCACGCTCATGCCTGTAGTCTTATCCACCGTGACGTAAAGCCCAAGAATATTATGATAAGCACTAACGGCACGGTTAAGCTTGCCGATATGGGTTTGGCTCGCGAAACCACAGACATCGAGGCGGCACAAAGCGAGGCAGGCAAGGCTTACGGCACACCGTACTATATTGCACCTGAACAGATCCGAGGAAAGATTGACATCGACGGCAGGGCCGACATTTATGGCCTCGGATCAACACTCTACCACATGTTGACCGGCCGAGTTCCATTTATGGCGGAGGATTCCGCCGATGTTATGCGAAAGCACCTCAGGGAAAAACTGATTCCACCCGACCATATAAATACGTCACTGTCGGCAGGAGTATCCGAAGTCATTGAAATTATGATGGCCAAGCGGAGAGACAAGCGCTATAACGATATGGAAGAGTTGCTGACAGATTTAGAGGCGCTCCGCGAAGGCCGGCCTCCGCTTCAGGCTCACAAAAGATTTGACCTGTCTATGTTCGAGCAGTTTGAAAAGGGAGATGTTGTTGAAAAAGAAGAAGTTTACAAAGAAGAGGCCGTCGCCCCGTACCGGATGGCGATATTGATTTTAAGCACAGTAGTGGCTTTATTCTTTGTGATTATTCTTATCCTGTTGCTTCGTAATCATTAATTGTTAAAATTGTCATCGGCATTAAACTTGTCCTTAATCCCAATCGGGCAGGGGTGACAATAATCGATAATCAATTAACTTATGCCCCGAGGCGGTGCACATTTTTCAACCGAGGAGCTTGTTCGGGTCCTCAGCCATTACGACATTGGCATAATTCTTCAGGTAAAGCCCTTGTCGGGCGGTAACGCTCGTGCGCCGAAAATGGCGATTGTGTCCGAGCGGGGCAAATTTCTGTTGAAACGTCGGCCTAAAGGCAAGGATGACCTCTACCGGGTGGCGTTCGCGCACGTGGTGCAAAGTCATCTGGCGGCACAGTCTTTTCCGGTTACTTATCTGCTGGCAACCCGCGATAATAATAATACGATCCTTCAACTGCATCATCACATTTACGAGCTTTTTAAGTTCGTCACGGGCACCCGGTATGACGGCTCGGAAGAAGCTACTATTGATGCGGGTCGGCAGTTAGCCAACTTTCACAGGCATTTGGCTGACTTTGCTTACGAGTCCGCTTTGGGCGGATTAAAGACCTGTTTCCATGATTCTTCCACCGTTCGCAGGCATCTGAAAACGCTCGGTTCCGACAGGCCGGCCAGGCCGAATAAGAGATTGCGGACTACCGCCGAGGCCTTGACTAAGCTTTATAACGAATCGAGTGTTCGCATAAATGAATTAGGTTTCGATTTCTGGGCCCAGCAGGTCATACACGGCGACTGGCATCCGGGTAATATGCTCTTTTCCAAAAATAAAATTGCCGCCATTCTCGACTTCGACTCGGTCAGGATTGCTCAGCCACTTACCGACCTTGCCAATGCGATGCTGCAATTTTCCATTATAGGCGGCAAGCCTAATCCCGCCGATTGGCCTGATTATTTCGACCAGGAAAAACTCCTTCAACTCCTCAATGGTTACCGCGGTGTGATAAAGCTGGATGAAAATAAACTAAATTCGCTGATTGATTTGATGATTGAGACGATGATAGCGGAGGCGGTTTTGCCGATAGTGGCGACCGGCTTCTTCGGCCATCTGAGCGGGACCGATTTCCTCCAGATGATTCTGCGAAAAGCAAATTGGCTCAAGAAAAACCGCAAGGAGCTAACGAAATTAGTGAGTGGTGAGGAGTGAACTAAAGTAAGTTAAAGTGCTTAAAGTGAGCTAAAGTTGGATGCTCGATACTCGATGCTCGTAAGATGGTAAACGGTTATCAGGTTATCAGGAAATCAGGATGCAGGTTATCAGGATAGCAGGGTATCAGGATTTTAGAGAATTAGTGATTAGTGGATTAGAGAATTAGTTAATTGGTTAATTAAGACAAAAGACTACAGACTCAAGACATAAGACGGTATTAGTTGATTTGTTAATTGGTGAGTGGTGAGTAGTCAATTAAACAATCACCAATTAACCAGTTATTCCTTTGCTCCATGCTTACGCAACAGTTCAATGACTTCTTTATGGCCTTTTGTCTTTGCCAGCGACGATGACGTCCGGCCCTCAGGGCTCTTATACCAAAAATAATAAGTTTTGGCGCCAATCGATATGACAATAGGATAGTGGCTGCCCTATGGAACGGCAGATCTAATCCCGACACAACGGTTAGTTCAACTTTGGCTATAAATGGAACAGCGCCAGTATTTTTTATTTCTGGTATTAGCCTTTGCGTCGGCGTCATTTTCTTGCAGCATTTTTGACTACCTGTGTATGGCCCACATTTCTGTTTCGTGACATAGAGGCCATTTACATAATGATCGCAGGAATTAACACCTGATCCCTAATGCAAGGTGTTTAATTGTTGTTGTCAATTATATTCGGCGTAATAGAATAAGCTCGTATTTATTCCTCTGTTTCATATTTAATTGCAAAAGTTGTATTTTGGGGATTATCTGAGATTAATCTCAAATACAACTTGCCATTGTAATCGGAGGTAAATTTTATTGGTTCATGATATATATTATGTCTGTCTGTGAATAGACAGTGTTCAGATTCCAAATCATCAACAATATGATTATACAAATACGTTTCAATATCTGCTGAATATTTTCCTGTTCCAAATTCATCATCATAATAGATGAAATATGATTTATTCTGTTCAACATCTATAGCATACAATTCTTCATCACGCCTGTATTGAAAAGAGCCTTCGAACCATGTGCCGGATGATATCAGCCTTGCATTATTGAAACGTTCTTGAGGAGATATTCCTTCTTTGGCCCCGTGCTTCTGCAGCAGGTCAACAACCTCCTGATGGCTGTTTATCTTGGCCCCATCGAGAGGAGTAAAGCCTGTATAGTCTTCTGCATTCACATTGGCACTATGAGCAATGAGCAGTTCGACTACATCTTTGTGCCCCATGTAGGCGGCCCAATGCAGAGTTGTCCGGCCTTTGTAGGTTTTTGCGTTGATGTCAGCACCTTTGTCTAAGAGTAGCTCTGCGACATCCCGATGGTTTTCAAGCACAGCTAAGTGCAAAGGTGTGAAGCCATCATTGTTCTTTGCATTGATATCGGCACCTTTGACGACAAGTAACTCGGCTGTATTCATGTGGCCTGTGCTGGCTGCGGCGTGCAAAGCTGTTTCGCCTGAGCCATCCTTGGTGTTGATGTCTGTGCCCTCTTTGATGAAGCTCTCAACTTTGGCCAATTTTCCTGTGGCTGCAGCCATATGGATAGTGGAAACAGGAGTAGCGCCTTTAGCAGTGAGCAACTCGACGATATCTTTACTGTCCTGCATAGCAGCCCAGTAGAACGGCGTATAGCCTTCGTCGTCCTCAGCGTTGACATCTGCTCCATTATTAATCAAGAGTTCCACAAGATCCCTATTACCCTCCCAGATCGCATAGATGAGCGGCGTATAGCCGTCATTAGACTTTACGTTAACATTGGCGCCCCTGTTAATGAGTAGTTCAACAGCATCCTTATCGTCTCCCCAGATAGCATAGTAAAGTAAGGTATAAGCCCAATTGTCCTTTGTGTTGACATCGGCTCCGTTGTCCAGCAGCAGGTCCAGTATATCCACGTACTTGTGTGTAGCTGCATAACACGAGGGCGTTAAACCCGAGACATCTCTTGCATCAACTTGAGCATCTTTACTAATAAGAAACTCCACGATGGCTTTATTGCCCGAATTGACTGCGGCATGCAAAGCTGTGCTGCCACACTCACTTTGTGTATTTATGTCCGTACCATTTTGGAGGCATTGCTTTAATCTCTCCAGGTCTCCCATGTAAGCAGCAAGATGAAAAGCAGGGACTTTAGCACCCTTTGAGGCCAGAAGTTGCACCACTTCTTTGCGACCCGCTGCTGGGCTTTTCATAGCCTCAAACAAAGGTGTCCTGCCCCGATTGTTCTTTGCATTGATATCAGCACCTTTGCTGAGCAACAGTTCGATGGTCTGCTTGTCCCCGCGCATGGCTGCGAATTGCAGTGGCGTTACCTCACGCTGATCCTTGGCATTGATATATGCCCCTTGGCTGATGAGTAACTCGGCCACTTCCGTATGACCTTTCTCTGACGCATAATGTAGTGCGGTCCTTCTCGATTTGTCTTTTGCATTGACATCGGCACCCTTTGAGATGAGCGATTTGACTTGCTCAATGTCACCGTCAGCCGCAGCTTTGAACAGTGCCTCAGTATATTTGGCATCGTGTTTGGTTGCAGTTTCTGGTTTTGCCGGCCTGGTTTGCGCACACGCTACGCCCACAGTAAGACATACAACCACGATACTCACTGTCAAAGCCCATAACGTACCAGTCCGCGGATTGCCACAGTTATCTTTCAGTATGCGGTGAATCCTCTCGGCTAGGCCTTTCTTGCTGCGCACCACTGCGGGCACAAATGCCATCTGTCCGCCGGGTGTCAAATCAAGCAGTGACTCGGCATAATCCGTGCAGGGCTGTCCAGTGGCTACTACCCAGTCATCACAGGCCTGTTCACTTAATCTGACCAGCCGAGACTTTGCCCACCATAAAAGTGGGTGCCACGGCAAGATACATACTGTTAGCTCCGCTAATAATCCGCAGATATGGTCTCGCCGTTTCCAGTGGGCCAGCTCGTGACAAAGCACGCTGGCCCAGTCCACTCCATTGTCAAACCGTCCGGCTGCGCTCGGCACTAACAGAACAGGTCTGCGCCTCCAGCACCATATCACAGGACTGCGAACACTTTGGCTGCTGCGAATACTTACATCTTTGTCGATTCTTAGTTTTGCTCTGGCCAGACTCAATGCTTCTTTAATCTTTTGGCAGTCCAAAGGCAGTACCCGGCCCAGCAGGCGAGCGCCTAATACAAATGTTAAGAGCAAGCGGGCAGCTAAAATCAAGCTTGTCGCAATCCACCCGCCTAATACTATCGAACGCCAGGGGAATTCGGCACTTTCTGAAACAGCCATCGTGGATGGTAAAATCTCATCAATAGGACCCGGGTTATGCTCAATATTTTCAGCCGAGATGATTCCGGACACCCTATAATTACTTGCCCCTGTCAAATTTTCGGCTGGCGATTGGATTGTAACCGGCTCGGCTACAAATATACCCAACTCATAGTGCTTTACCAGTATGCTCATAATCGGCACAATCACGGCTGCAATCATTGAGAGAAACAGTACCTGATGAGCTCTTGACGAGCGATGCCTAAGGATGAAGCTGCCTACAAGGCCGACCAAAATAAAAATTGTGCTCTGCCACACACAGTTCGACAACGAAAAATCACTTAGGAATATTTCGCCTATCATTTTTTGCTCTCCTTTCTTTTTTCGTCAATCATTTTCCGAAGCTCACGAAGCTCCTTATCACTGAGCTTGTTCTGGCGCATCAGATGCTGAAACATCAAAAGGGCGTCCCCATCGAACATTCGCTCCATAAATTTGTGCACCGAGTTGGCGCCGGCTTCTTCGCGAGTCCACGTCGGTGTATAGATATAGACTTTGCCCTCGGCGCGGTGTCGCAGCCAGCCGGCCTTCTCTAACTTCTGCATTGCCGTAAGAATCGTCGTGTAAGCAAGCTTCTTCTTACGGCTAAGCCGTTTGCGTACCTGATGGACACTTGCCTCACCAAGCTCCCAGACCACCTCGATTACTGCACGCTGTAACTGCCCCAAATCGTCAAGCAACTTACCACTCATAACATTAACCTCCATATCTTAAAACAAACTTAATAAATGCTACTTTGCCTCAAAGTACTACGACCTATAGTATTTGTCAATAAAAAAATAAAAAAATTTCAAAATTTTTTCAATTCCCGCTTTTGAGGTCAAAAACGGGGGAAAAAAGGCCTCCGGGCTAATTTTGGGCAGAGGCCTTAAGAGGATTTTCGATTAACAGATAACTAATCGGAGTCTTTTTTCTTTGCGTATTGAGCAATGATTTGCTGCTGGACGTTGGGGGGTACTATTTCGTAATGGCTGAGTGACATCGAGTAGCTGCCGCGTCCGCCGGTGACGCTTTTGAGCTGGCTGTTATACTGCGTAACTTCGGCCAACGGCACCTGGGCTTTAATGATAATGAAATTGCCGGCCAGCATATCCTGTCCAAGGACCCTTCCCCGTTTGGAGGCCAGGTCGCCGGCGATATCGCCCATATTTTCAGCGGGGACCGTGACTTCAATATCGACTATCGGCTCAAGTAAAACGGGTTTGGCTTTTAGAACGGCGTCGGTAAATGCACCCTTGCCCGCTGCGCGGAAGGCTACTTCCTTTGAATCGACAGGATGGTGTTTGCCATCGTAAACAGAAACTGAAATGTCCTGTAATGGAAATCCAGCTACAACACCGTTCTGCATTACCTCATTAATACCCTTAGCCACCGCCGGCTCATATTGGCCGGGAATTGAAGCACCGAAAATATCCCAGCTAAATTGCAAGGGCGGGTCGGAATTGCGTTCGGCCGGCTCGATGCGAAGATAAACTTCGCCGAATTGTCCTGCTCCGCCGGTCTGTTTCTTATGGCGGTAGTGGCCCTCGGCTTTAGAGGTGATTGTCTCACGGTAAGGAATCTTCGGCTCCTTGGTTGTTACTGACAGCTTGTAGCGGTTCTTCATCTTCTCGAGCATTATCCGCAAATGCAAATCGCCAAGGCCGCTGGCAACCAGCTCCTTAGTCTGGGTATCTCTGCTGACCTTAAAGCAGGGGTCTTCTTCGCACAATCTGTCAAGAGCAGAGCTGATTTTCTGCTCGTCCCCTCTTGTGGCCGGCTCGAGTGCCAAAGAAAACATCGGTTCGGGTATGGGGGGCAGTTCGAATTTGCCGGCCACTTTGCCATCGTGTATGAGGTCGCCGACTTTCAGCTCCTCAACCTTTGCTAAAGTTATGATGTCACCGGCCACGCCGGCATTGATTTCTTTATTTTCGCCGCCCTGAGATTTTAAGGTATGTCCCGGCCGAATGCCCTTCTTCTCGTCATTGCGCAACAGATTTGTCTCTGAGGTAATAGTGCCGCTGAAGATGCGGATTGAAGAGTACTTCATATTTGAGCGTTGGTCGAAGCTGACACGAAAGACCAATCCGGCCAATGGTCCGGCAGGGTCGGCGGCCAGCTCCATTAAGCTGTCGCCGTCTTTGAGCTGAAGAGGCTTTACCTGGCGAGGTGAGGGTGTGTATTTTACAATAATATTTAGGAGCTGCTGGACGCCGGTTTCTCTGCGGGCATCGGTGAAAATTATGGGGATAAGAGTGCCGGCTTTTAAGGCCTCTAC
>JABAOF010062206.1_pt2 | contig 14107 bp, 12 predicted proteins | sample 7062171 | NCBI WGS metagenome assembly JABAOF01 (sample SAMN14538628, study PRJNA623070) | marine sediment metagenome | biome: marine biome [ENVO:00000428]; feature: marine pelagic biome [ENVO:01000023]; material: deep marine sediment [ENVO:00002113] | place: India: Gulf of Khambhat ...
TTTGCCCTGGTCGGTTCCACCGGCAAGGCCTTTGAACGGGGGATTGGCGTGTATGGCCTGATGGCTTCGTCGTCCGGACTGATCCATGCGGCATGTTTCTTTTTGATCGGCGTCCGGCTGTGGGTCTACGGCAAGAAGTACGGCTACGTGACCCAGATCCAGTACTTCCGCGATCGCTTTGAATCGGACGCGTTGGGCTACTTGCTGTTTCCCATCCTGGTGGGGCTGGTGATCCCCTATCTGCTGATTGGTGTGATCGGGGCGGGCAAGACGCTGTTGCCTGCCACGGCGGGTGCCTTTCCGGATCTGTTTCCCAACCGGGGAACGCCTTTTGCAGGGGGGATACCTCCCTGGCTGACCGGTCTGGTCGTGTGTGGCGTGGTGGTGGCTTACGTCTTCGCCGGCGGTTCCCGAGCGGCTGCCTGGGCCAACACGTTTCAGACAATCGTATTCATGTTGATGGGGGTCGTGGCCTTCGGCTTTATTGCCAGCAACCTGGGGGGACTGTCCCGCGCGTCCCGGATCACCCTCCAGGCCACTACGGATGGCAAGCTGCTGCAAACCCACCGTTGGGACAAGGAACAGCGGCGGCTTGTCGCCAACCANNGGTGCGCGATCCCGGCGAAAAGGCCCTCCCGCCGCCCGAGCACCCGTTGCTGACCCGGACGCTGGCCACAGCCACTTACCCGCGCATCGATCCCCGCACGCGGCAACCGGTCCTGGACGAGGAGGGCCGACCGCGGACCTACCAGCGGGAATACGGGATCCCGCCCTTGATGTTCTTGACCTACATGTTCATCCCGCTCAGCGTCGGCATGTTTCCTCATCTGTTTCAACACTGGCTGACGGCCAAAAGCGCCAAGACCTTCCGCCTGACCCTGATCGCTCATCCGCTGTGCATCATGATCGTGTGGGTTCCCTGTGTCTTGATCGGCGCGTGGGCCACGGGGGTCTTGCCGCCGGTACCGCCGGAAAGTTTGGCGAGTGTGTTGAGCCGCATGGTGAAGACCCTGGTGGGCAGTCCGATCCTGGTTGGCCTGCTGACCGCCGGGATCCTGGCTGCGATCATGTCATCGCTGGACTCCCAGTTCCACTGCATGGGCACGATTTTTACCAACGACATCGTGCTGCACCTGGCGGGCGAAGACCGTTACAGCGATCGCCAAGTTGTTTGGCTGGCCCGCTTGTTCACCATCGGCATCGTCACCTTGACCTACCTCCTGGCCCTGCTGGCCATGGATGCCAACGTGTTCGATCTGGCCGTCTGGTGTTTCACCGGTTTCGCGTCCCTGACGCCCCTGGTGATCGCGGCCCTCTATTGGCGTGGCGCGACCAAGGCGGGCGCTTTTACTTCGGTCATCGCAACCATCGTGACCTGGTTCCTCTTCTTCCGCGCATCGGGTTATGGCGGCGAGTACACGTTGGCGGGGGGCGTGATGCCGGTCGCCATCTGCTTTGCAACCGGGGCCGGCACGATGGTCCTGGTATCGCTGGCCACCCCCCGCCCCTCCCCGCAGACGATCGCCAAGTTCTTTCCTTCCCCCGCGGAACAGGCCCCCCCGGGCCGCTGAACCCCCACGTCCGCTGACCCGGCCGGGCGGCCCGCCCAGAACGCCAGCCCAAAGGGACCTTGCAGCCATCGGCCCGATCGATAAAAATTATGGGTTCCCCGAACGGAAAAGTTTGTCAACGCTCAATTTTCAGCTGGCCAACACGCGTCCCGTGTTCCGGCAATCACCCTGCCGCCGAAAAACTGGGCGAGTTCCGTTTGACCGGCAAGCCCCACATGTTGGGCCGGACCAGGGACCCGCCTTTAGCCCTTCACCCTCAGCCCCTGACCACTGAGCATGCCTCGACCACGAAATACTCGTCCCTCCCCTCGCAACCGCCGCCGCAAGACAAAGACACGGGCCAAGAAGAAGGACCCGATCATGGTGGACGGCCAGCGGCCGCGTCCGATGTACATTGACTACAAGGACGTGGAGTTGCTGAGCAAGCTGGTGAACCGTCACGGTCGGATTGTCAGTCGTCGCAAGAGCGGCTGCAGTGCTGTCAGCCAGCACGCGGTGACCGAGGCGATCAAGCGGGCCCGCTTCATGGCCCTCATGCCGTACGTGGGCGACTAAAAGGGCCGGATCGCATGCTGGCCGGGCGGGATCGCATTCTGGCCGGGGCCACGCTTGGCTTGCTGGCATGTGGCTCTCTGCAAAATTGTCGCTCATTTGTCGATCTCTGCTTGACGATATCAACGAACAGCGTTGATGTTGCGCGCTGCCGAGCAACTTATTTGCTCTTCTCGTCTTGATTCGCCACGATTCGGGGCCTTGCCCGTGTCTGTTTTCCGCTGTTGTCCCCTGCTGTTGGCGTTGTCCTTGGCGGCTGGACTTTGCCTGGCGGGTGAACCGGATTTGCGGCGGAGGATGAGGGCGTTGCCGCCGGTCGAGACGGATGTTGTGCAGTGCGTGGCCTGTCTGCCGATGGAAGAAGTTCCTTCGCCGGTTTCGGAATCCGAATCGCCGCTGACGCTGGCCGATTTGCAGCGGCTGGCGCTGGCTTACCATCCGGCCCTGGGGCGGGCCGAGGCCCAGGTGGATGCCGCTTGCGGTCGCTGGGTCCAAGTGGGCCTGCGGAAGAACCCCATGCTGGGCTACGAGGGGACCGACATCGGCGAAAGCGGTTCGGCGGGCAAGCAGGGGGGCTTCCTCCGTCAGGAGTTTGTCACGGGAAACAAGCGGCAGCTGGCCCGCGAAGTGGCCCAGCGCGAGATGCAGCAACGGCAACAGGACCTGGAAGTTGTCCGCCAACGCGTGCTGGGCGACGTCCAGGCGCACTACCTGGAGGCGGCGTTTGCTGAGCGGCGAATTGAGCTTTTATCCGAGCTGGCCGAATTGGCCGCCCGCGAAGTTGAGCTCATGCAGCAGCTCCGCACCGCTCAGGAAGTCAGCACCCTGGATCTCCTGACCGTCCAGCGTGTCCACGCTGAGGTGACGCTGCAAAAGCGACGTGGCGAACATCAGCTGGCAACCGCTCGGCGAAAACTGGCAGCGGTCGTCGGGGTCACGCAGCTGGCGCCGACCCGGCTGGCTGAGCCCCCGCGGCCGGAGACGCCGCTGTCGGACTGGAAAGACCTTTGGGACCGGCTGCTGGCCGAAAGTCCCCAGCTGGCCTCGGCGCTCGCCGCCCGCCAGCGGGCGGAGGCGAATTTGCAATTGGCCCGTGCCGGGCGGCGGCCCAACGTGGAACTGTTGGCGGGTGTCCAGAACGACATGCTGGTCCAGGAGACCCTGGCCAACGTGGCCCTGGGCGTTCCCCTCCCGCTGTTCGACCGGAACCAGGGTGCAATTTGCGAGGCGGAAGCGGAACTTTCCGCGGCCGAAAACGAGATTGAGCGGGTTCGCATGAACCTGCAGCACCGCCTGGCAAGCTCTTTTGGCGCCTGGCTGGATGCTCGCCGCCGAGCGGAATATTACGCGGAAAACATTTTGCCGAATTTGCGGCAGAGCTTGAAACTGGTCGAGCGTGCTTTTCAGCAAAAGCAGCTGGATTACTTGACCGTGGTCAGGACGCAAAAAGAACTGATTCAAACCAGGCTGGAGCAGCTGGAGGCCGAACAGCAGACACATGCCGCGTTGGCCGAACTGGACAACCTGCTGCTGGCAGACAGCCTGGAATCGTCGGCGCCTTAGGCAAAGCACCCCCGCGTGGCCGCCCCGCATCTCCGCTTGACGTCAAACCGGATCGCGTTCAGACTGATTTGCAAAGTTGCCAGCCAGGTTTCCCTCAGAAAGAGGGCTCAACCGGTTGCCCGCCACCGGTCATCCGCCACCCTCNNCCACTGTGTCCACCCCATCCCCCCCTGCGAGTTCACCTGGGGCTCATTCTGCTGGCCCTCCTGCTGACCGCGGCCGGTTGCGACGCGCTGCCCGCTGCGCGGACCGTGGCCAGCGACCATCCGCCGCACGACGACCATGCGAGCGAGGATCTTGTGGAGCTTACCGCGCAAGCACGGGCCACGATTGGGCTGCGTACCGGTCCGGTTGCGTTGCAGACCTATACGGAAACGATTACGGTCCCCGGCAAGGTGGTCGAGCGTCCCGGACGCTCGAAACAAAAAGTTCCCGCTCCGCTGGCCGGCGTGGTCACATCCATCTTCCGCACGCCGGGGGAGACCGTGGTACCTGGCGAACCTTTGTTCGAACTGCATTTGATGCACGAAGAGCTGGTGGAAGCGCAGGGGGAATATTTGCGGCTGGTGGAAGATGAAAAGGTGGCCCAGGCGGAGATCCAGCGGCTGCAAAAGGTCGCCAACGAGGGCATCGTGGCGGGGCGTGAGTTACTGGACCGCCAATACAAACAGCAAACCATCGCGGCCCAGCTGAACGCGCAACGCGAACGCCTGCTGCTGCACGGACTGACCCCGCAACATCTCGATTTTATTGCTGGCGAAAACAAGCTGGTGCATGGAGTCACCGTCTTCGCCCCGGGGGGTCGGGACCCGCATCGGCATCCGGCCGGCGGGGACGGGCCGGAGGCCACGGGGGCGGCAGGGGCGGAGGCCGGGGCCGCCGCCGGTCCGCGGCCGGAAATGCAGCGGCTGCTGGTCGAACGGGGCCAGCACGTGGAGGCCGGCCAACCCCTGTGCGTGCTGGTCGACTACAGCCAATTGTTCATCGAAGGACAGGCCTTTGAACCCGACGTCCCCTATTTGTTGGAAGTCATCGCTCAAGACCGTACCGTGTCGGCAACGATCGGCGCGGGCGGCGACCGCAAATACCTCGAACGCGGCTTGCGGCTGGAGTACGTCGACAACACGGTCGATCACGAAAGCCGGCTGCACGCTTTTTATGTAAAGCTTCCCAATCAACCGGTCGGCGAACCGGGCTCGGCACCCACCGGCCGATTCGTCCAATGGAAATACCGGCCCGGCCAGCGCGTCAAACTGCAGATCCCGGTCCGCCAGTGGGAGGACCGGATCGTCCTGCCAGCCGCCGCGGTCGCCCAGGACGGCCTGGAAGCTTACGTCTTCCTGGAAAACGGGGCGCTGTTCGAACGCCGAGCGGTGCGGATCGAAGTCCGCGACTCGCGCCAACAACTAATCGTCATCGCCAACGACGGTTCGCTGTATCCTGGCGACGTAATCGCCATGAATAACGCCGACCTGCTGAACCTGGAACTGAAAACTCGCGGCAGCACGGCCGCCGATCCGCACCATGGACACACCCACTGAAGGTTCGGTCGGCATCGGTCGCTGATGGGTTGGCGGGACATATTTTCTGAAATCGGACAGGCTGCTGGCAACCTTGGCGCAAAGCGCGTCCCCGGTGCTTGGAACTTTTCATGCTGAACGCCGTCATTCGCATCGCCTTGCAACAGCGTGTCTTGACGCTGTCCCTGGCGCTGATCGTGCTGATCTACGGCACGTATACGGCCCTGCGGCTGCCGATCGAAGTCTTCCCGGACCTGAACCGGCCCCGCGTGACAATTCTGACCGAAGCGCACGGGATGGTTCCTGAGGAGGTAGAACGCGAGATCACCCTGCCGCTGGAACGCGCGGTGGCGGGTGCCGCCGGGGTGATCGCCGTCCGCAGTACGTCCAGTGTCGGCCTCTCGATTGTGTATGCCGAGTTTGACTGGGACATGGACATCTTCGTGGCCCGCCAGCTGATCGAAGAGCGCAAATCCCAAGTCGAAGACCAGCTGCCCGCCGGCATCGTCGCTCGCCTGGCACCCATCTCTTCCATCACCGGTCAGATCTTGATCGTGGGGATGTGGAGCGACGGGAACCAGACATCGCCGATGGAAGTCCGCACGCTGGCCGACTGGGTAGTCAAACCGCGGCTGGAGTCGATTCCCGGCGTGGCGCAGGTGACCACGACCGGTGGCGAGCGGATGCAGTACCAGGTCCTGGTCGACCCGGACGCTCTGCTGGCCTACGGGGTCACGTTGCACGAGGTGGAGAGGGCGTTGGCCGAGAGCAACCTGAACGTGACGGGTGGCTATATCGACCAGCGGGGCCCGCAGGAGCTGCAAGTGCGGGCCATGGGACGCTTGGGGGCGACGCCGGGTGAGGTCCGCGACGAGCTGGGAAAACTGGTGGTCCGCCGCCAGCATGATCGGCCGGTTTTGCTGAGCCAGGTGGCCACGGTGCAAACCGGGGCCGAGGTCAAACGGGGTGACGCGGCGGCCTACGTCAAGACCGCCGCGGGGGAATTTGTCGGCGGGCCGGCCGTGACCTTGACGGTCAACAAGCAACCGGGATTCGACACGCGGGCCGTGACTCAGGCCGTCATCGACGCCCTGGCCAAGGTACAAGGCCTGCCCGCCGACATTCGCCTGCATCCGGAACTGTACCAGCAGGCAGATTTCATCGATCGGGCCATCAAAAACGTCGTGGAGGCCCTCTGGCACGGCGGCCTGCTGGTGGTGGTGATCCTCTTCTTGTTCCTGCTGAACTTCCGCACCACTTTCATTACGCTGACCGCCATCCCCCTTTCCATCCTGACCACCGCCGTCATCTTTTCCTGGTTCGGTTTGTCGATCAACACGATGACCCTGGGCGGCCTGGCCGTGGCGATAGGCGAACTGGTGGATGACGCGATTGTGGACGTGGAAAACATTTTCCGGCGGTTGCGCGAAAATCGCCAGCTCAGCCAGCCACGCAACCCGCTGGTGGTTGTCTTTCAAGCCAGCTGCGAGATTCGCAATTCGATCGTTTTTGGAACCTTGATCGTGGTGATCGTGTTCACACCGCTGTTCTTCATGACCGGCATGGAGGGGCGGCTCTTCAAGCCTTTGGGGGTCGCCTATATCGTTTCCATCCTTTCCTCCTTGCTGGTTTCCCTAACCGTGACACCCGTTTTGTCCTACTGGCTGCTGGGCCACGCGGGGCTGCTGGCCAGGCGGAGCGAAGGCTGGTTGCTAAGCGGCTTAAAGGCAATCGCCGACGCGGTGATCCGCAGCAGTCTGCGGCTGCGGGGTGCCGTGCTGACCCTGGCCGGGCTGGCCGTGGCCTTCAGCGGCTATGCCCTCTGGCAGCTGGAGCGCGATTTCCTGCCACCCTTCAACGAGGGGAGTGTCCAGATCAACGTCGTCCTGGCACCCGGCACGTCCATTGCGCGGTCACGCCAAGTGGCCGATATCGTCGACACGCGACTGAAAGAGGTCGAGGGGATCACGGCCTTTGTCAGCCGTACCGGCCGCGCCGAAGAAGACGAACACGCCATGGACGCCAACATCACGGAAATCATCGCGACCTTGGATCCAGATACCAATCGCAGCCGCCAGGAAATTCTCGAGGACCTGCGGCACAGCCTGCAGGACATCCCCGGCATCGTGACGGCCGTCGAACAACCGCTGGCGCACCTGATTTCGCACATGCTGTCCGGCGTGGCGGCCCAGATCGGGATCAAGGTGTATGGCGACGACATGACCGTCTTGCGGAATACGGCGGAAGAAATCGCAGCGGCGATTTCCCAGGTGGAGGGCGTGGCCGATCCTTTGGTCGAATCGCAGGTGACAATCCCCCAATTGCAGATCCAGCTGGATCGCGAGCAGCTGGCCTTGCACGGCGTGACGCCCTACCACGTCAACGAATTCGTGGAAACCGCTCTCAACGGTCGCGTGCTCTCCCAAGTGCTCCAAGGCCCACGCCGCTTTGACCTCCTGGTGCGTTTCGACGAACTGTATCGGGAAGATGTCGAAAACCTGCATCGCCTCACGCTGGCCCTTCCCGACGGCGGCTCCACACCGCTCGGTTCCGTCTCCACCGTCCACCGCCGCGGCGGACCGAATTCGATCAATCATGAACAGATCCGGCGGCGGATTTTTGTGCAGTGCAATACCACCGGCCAGCGCGGATTGGTGGACATCGTCGACGACATCCGCCAACGGCTGCAGCCGATCGAAGCCGGCCTGCCGCCGGGATACTACATCCAGTACGGCGGCCAGTTCGAACGTCAGGCATCGGCAGCCCGGGTGATCAGCCTGATGTCGGTCGCCTCCTTAATCGGCGTCTTCCTCTTGCTATACGCCCTGTTCCGCTCGGCCAACTTCGCTCTGCAGGTCATGGTCGCCGTCCCCATGGCCTTCATCGGCGCCGTCGGGGCCCTGGTACTGACCGGGCAAACGCTGACCGTCGCCGCCATGGTGGGCTTTGTTTCGCTGAGCGGGATTGCGGTCCGCAACGGGATCCTGCTGCTGAACCACTACCTGCACCTGGTCCGTTACGAAGGGGAAACATGGTCGCCCGAAATGCTGATCCGCGCCGGCAAGGAACGCCTGGCACCGGTCCTGATGACGGCGCTCACCTCGGGCATCGGCCTGATCCCCCTGGCCCTGGCGGCGGGGCAGCCTGGCAAGGAGATCCTCTATCCGGTCGCCACGGTCATGATCGGCGGCCTGACGACCAGCACCTTGCTGGAATTCCTGGTCCGCCCCGCCCTCTTCAGCCTGCTGGGCCTGCCCAGCGGGCCACGCGTCGCCGATCGCTTGCGGGCTGAGATCCCCCTGCAGACGGTCGAAGAAGAAAACGCATAACGGTCCCCGCGCCGCGCGGCCCTCGTCGCCGGCCCAGGCGGTCCTGCAGTTCGGCCAAACGCAGCGTAAGGTCCCCTGTTCTTGCCGGCCCTGATCCTTGTCGTAAGTCGTTTGACCGCAAAGCCATCGGCCAGCGATTCGCAAGCGGTTCGAACGTTGGCCAGGGTGGACAATCCGCGCGGCCCGCTGTTTCGGCCCGCGGCCGGTGGGGCCTGCCGTCCAACGAATTTCGAAAGTGGCGCTGTGGGGCGAAGGGGGGTTCGGTAGAATCGCCGGTTTGGGAAAATTCCACCCCCCTCACGCAAAGGGAGCTGTGCTGATGACGATCCGTTGCCTCGGTCTGCTGATTTTGTGCGGTGGCTTGTGCCTGCTGACCGGATGCCCCGCCGCGCCCCCCCCCTCCCAGACCGCTCAGAAGGATCACGACCACGACGACCACGATGCCGACGACCACGATCACGATCACGACCACGATCACGAGCATGGTCACGGCGACCATGGCCCTCACGGCGGCCTGCTGCTGGTGTCGGGCGACCACCAGCACCATTTCGAGCTGGTATTGGGCCACACCGACGACAAAATCACGATCTACCCGCTGGACGCCAAGGTCCGCCAGGCGGCTCCGGTTCCGCTGCAAGCCGTGAAGTTGAACTTGAAGGTCGACGACCAGCCCCGCCAGTTCGAGCTGCCGGCGGTTCAGCAACCGGACGACCCGGAAGGCCAGACATCGCGGTTTGCGCTGGCCAGCGACGAGCTGCACGCGGCGTTGGAGAGCGAGGCGGCCGAGGACGCGCAGCTGGTCGCCACGCTGAACGACCAGCAAGTCCGTTTCAAATTCGAGTCCTTCCACATCTGCCATCACCACGGGCACGACGACGAACCGGACGACACCCTTTTGTGGGACCCGGACCAACGGCAGTTGGCCGATTGCGCCATCACGCTCGGCCGCCACGGCGTGGTAATTCAGGCCGGCCGGGACGTGGAGGGGGCTGTCTCCATCTATCGAGGCGCCGAGCCGGTTGCGGACGCAGAAGTTTTTGTCTCCCTGCTGGCCCCGGATGGGACAACGGTCATCGCCGAGGAGTCGGCCGCGGTGTTCGAGCCGACGACCGAAGACGAACCGGCCCATTATGGTCAGGCGATCCTGGCCGTACCGGCTGACCAGCAGCAGGTGATTGTCCAGTACCGCATCGTGCTGGCCGACGGTACGAACGGCACCTACAAGACGCCTCTGCTGAATACCGAGACCAGCGAGTAACCCCAGTCCTGGAGGATACACGCTTGCGCTATACCCGTCCCGTCCAGTGGCGTGATACCGATGCGGCCGGCATCGTTCACTTTTCGGTCTTTTTCAACTACATGGAAGAGGCCGAAACGGTCTTATTGCGCGAACTGGGGGTGGACGTGCTGGTCACCGACGACCAGCAGCGTTACAGTTTCCCGCGTGTGTCGGCCCAGTGCGACTATCAAGCGCCGGTCCGCTTCGGGGATACCGTCGAGATCGACGTCTCGCTGGTGCGACTGGGCGATTCCAGCCTGACTTACAAATTCGATTTTTCCTGCGACGGTCGCCAGGTGGCCGTCGGCCAGGTCACGGCCGTCTATTGCCGACTGGTGGACGAGGGCCCTCCTGAAACGGTACCGTTGCCGTCGGCCATTCGCGAACCGTTGGGGCGGCTGATATCTTGAGCTACCTTGGCGACCTGACCGTGCGACTGGCGGCCCATGCCAGGCGCCTTCCCGCGGAGGTCTGTCAGCGGCATGCGGGCTATCTGCAGGCCGCGCAACGACCCGACGGGGGCTTCGGCGGCCGCGAAGGGGGCAGCGACCTGTACTACACCGGTTTCGCCACACGGGGGCTCGCCATGCTGGGCCGGCTGGAAGGCGAAGTGGCCGCGTCAACGGGCCGGTTCCTGGAAAGCCGTCTGGCCACCCCGGCCCCAATCGTCGATCTGCTGTCGCTGGTCTATGCGGGCGTGCTGCTGGGGCTGAGCGCAGGGATCGACATTTTTTCCCACTGCTCGGATTCGTGGCGGGCCGGACTGGCGGCCGAACTGGAAAAGCTGCGCCGCGACGATGGCGGCTACGCCAAGGCGGCCGAGGGGCAGAAGAGCAGTACTTACTACACCTTTCTGGTCCTGCTGTGCCATCAAATGATCGACAAGCCCATCGCGGCGCCCCAAGCCATGGCCGCTTTCCTGCTCTCCCAGCGGCGCGCGGACGGCGGATTTGTGGAGATCCAACCGATGCAACGCAGCGGCACCAACCCCACCGCCGCCGCCATCGCCGCCCTGAAAATGCTCGACAACCTCCCACCCGACGTCGCGGAAGACGCCCAAGGCTTTCTGGCAAACATGCAAACCGACGAAGGGGGCTTGCGGGCCAACACGCGGATCCCGATCGCGGATCTGTTGAGCACCTTTACGGGACTGCTGACGTTGCAGGACCTCCAGGGGACGCAGCTGGTCGACTTCCCGGCCGCTGGCAAGTACGCTGCAAACTTACAGCAGGAGGAGGGCGGGTTTCGCGGAGCCGCGTGGGATACGGGGACGGACGTCGAGTACACGTTTTACGGCCTGGGCACCCTGGCCCTGGCGGCCGGCACCCCTTGCTGATCCGGAACCTCGCCGCAAATCTTCTAACTCGTTGAACCACCCACCGGGAAAATCGCCCGCTGAACGCCGTTTCATCTCGGCTGGCCCCTGGCCGCTCCCGCCGCTCCTCCCGATGGCAGAGGCGAGCTTGCTGCCGGATGGCCCCGGCCAGCGACCGGACAACCTTTCCTGAAAAAAATCGAGCCGCCGCATCAAGAAGCATGTCCACGCTGAAGGTCGAAAACCTGGCCAAGCAGTTTCCCACTCGTGGTGAGCCTTTGCGTGTGCTGAGCGGCATTGGTCTGCAGCTTTCGTCCGGCGAGAACCTGGCCATCGTGGGCCCCAGCGGCTCGGGCAAAAGCACGCTCTTGCATATCCTCGGCACCCTGGAGCGCCCCACATCCGGGTCGGTCACCCTGGATGGCACAGATCCGTTCCAGCTGGACGAACCGCGGCTGGCCGATTTTCGTAACCGGCGAATTGGGTTCGTGTTCCAGGACCATCATTTGCTCAGCCAATGCACCGTGCTGGAAAACACGCTGCTGCCCGCACTGGCCCGCGGTCGCACCACGCAGCAGCAGGTCGACGAGGCCCGCGACCTGTTAAACCGCGTCGGCCTGGCAGACCGCATCGATCACCGCCCGGCCGAACTTTCCGGAGGCGAGCGGCAGCGGGTGGCGGTCGCCCGCGCGCTGATCAATCGCCCCAGCTTGCTGTTGGCCGACGAACCGACTGGCAATCTGGACCGCACGACGGCCGCCATGGTTGCTGAACTGCTGCTGGACCTGCAGCGTGTTCAGCAGACCATGCTGATCGTGGTAACCCACAGTCTCGACGTGGCCCGCCGCATGGATCAGGCCCTGGAATTGGACGACGGCCGGCTGCGGGTGATTGCAACGCTGTGAACAGATGTTGCGCGCGTTTCGAGGCCCCGTGTTCTCGCAGCCTCTGGCGGGGAGGGCTCCGGGATAACGGGCAGACGGGCCTGTCCTGCGGTCGCAAGGCAGCGGTCGCAACGCCACGATCGATCGGCCACAATCGAAATGAAAGCGACCGACCAGCCGGCCGCCTGGTCTGCCGATCTGCTTGCAGGGCCAGCACCCTTTGCTGGCACTGCGGGCCCTCTTTATGGGGCGCGATCCGCTTACCCATCCCCCGCCTTTTGACCGACCTTCCCAGGCCGGATTTGTCTGCTAAAGAACGTGGGCGCAGGCAGACGATGAAACAGCAGGTACTTGTTCTACGAGAGGAGTCGTGATGCGAGCATCCCAGCCTTTTGCGATCGTATGGGCTTTATCAGCAGTCGCCGTCATGGCCACTTCGGCCGTCGCGCAGAACAACGTGCGATACTACGAAAAAGATGGCCTTACCTATCGCGAATCGCGAGCGGTTGTCAAGCGTCCTGTGGTGCAGACCGAGCTTCAGCCGCGCGAGCGGGTGACGTATCGCGAGCAGGTAACGACGTCGTACGAACCCCGCTCGCGAATGGTCTACACACCGGTCACCACGTATCAATGGCAGAGTCGCTGGCAGGATGTGTTAAATCCTTTCAAGCCGGCGACGATGGCTTATCAGTTGGTACCGCAGACGCACTGGCAGGCGCATGTCGAGCAGGTGGATACGCCGATTACGCGGCGCGAGATGGTACCGCAGCGCGAAGTGTTCGACGTGCCGGTCACGACGCGTCGTTACGTGGACGAAGAAATCATTCGCCGCAGCGTGGTGAATCCTTCCCGCGGCACTTCGGTCGCTCGTCGCGAAGCGATCGGCGGTGTCTCTCGCCTGGAGAACGATCCGGGTCCCGCCGGTTCCAACTGGCGTCCTGCGGCCGACCAGTAGGTCCGGTCCCCGCACTCGCGGGCTCAGATCCCGCGGCCCGCCGGTCTTTGTCGACCAGCGGGCGATCTGCGGACTTTTTTCAGGGTGGCTGTGCTGCCCGGACCAGGGATATCTCGTTTGTAGTGTTTCGGGTCGCTTGGGAGGCGAGGCGGAATGGCCCGGTGCGGCCGCTGCCGCTCAGCGTGCCTGTTTGACGGTGCCGCTCAGTCTGCCTTTCACGAGGAAGTCGACCGTTTTCGCGACTTTCGTTTTGTCGTCATCATGGCCCAATCTTTGGTCAGCGATTCGAACACCTCGGGCGATTCGTAGCGGACGATTTCTTTGCCTTCGGGGATGGGGCCCACCAGGCCGCGAAAGACGGGCATGCCGCGGAGCGCGAGATCGGTGCTGCAATCATCGATGCCGATCTGCGTGTGCATTTTCATAATTTTTTCCGGCTTGTCGAAATCTCGCGTCTTGATTTCTCCGTCGGCACCCCGCGTGACGATGCGAAAAACGGTCTTCTTGGACATGATGATCAACCTCCGCCCAGGGGCTTGTTACCAGGAATGACTTGTTTATCGACAGCGGCCCCGCGGGAGACGCATGGAAAGCCCGCAGGCCTACACATGGCAAACGAGCCTTAGAACTGCCAGATCAGTCGCCGCTGGTCCTGACCGAGCGCAGGCCAACGTGCCCGGTTCCAGTTGAACCGATTGTAGGAGAGTGGGACACCGCGGAGGGGGAAGCGGGCAAGCCTTAGGGGGCTTAACAGTTGCAACAGTCTTGCCTGCTGCAGAGCCGGCTAGTACATTCAGCGCTTGGGGGGCGGCTGCCCAGCGGCCGCTGCCCAGGGCGGCCCATCCCGGTCGGCCGGATCAGCTGGCCGGAGCCGGAACTGACGAGCCGGCATTTGCCGCTGGTCCCCCGCCCCGGGTCCGCCATCCGGAGGGTACGCGAATTGGCTAGCAGCCTGACTCGAAATCAGGTGCCCCGCAAGGGGTTGGGGGTTCGAGTCCCCTGCCCTCCGCTTACCAAGATACTTCCCAACAACAAGATCCTATCCCCTGCACCGAATCGACGGCAATGCAATCGCCACCGCCGCCCGCCAAGCACCCCGGCTGCTCAAGCCCGGCCCCAGACCAAAACGCCATCCCTTC
>JABAOF010009506.1_pt1 | contig 14105 bp, 13 predicted proteins | sample 7062171 | NCBI WGS metagenome assembly JABAOF01 (sample SAMN14538628, study PRJNA623070) | marine sediment metagenome | biome: marine biome [ENVO:00000428]; feature: marine pelagic biome [ENVO:01000023]; material: deep marine sediment [ENVO:00002113] | place: India: Gulf of Khambhat ...
CACCGCTCAGGTGCCCGACACGCTGCCGGAGTTCTGCGCCGAGATCATGAACGCGCTAACCTAGCGTTTGAGCCCAGTCCGAACGGGTCCGCCAGGCGCAGCATCACCGGGTCAAGGGGTGATTTCCGCGAACGGATGTCGGGGGTGCGTGGTCCTCGGCGGCCTCCGTCATTCAGCTGAGAGCACGTCGGCTTCCTTGGGTCGATCGAGTTCAACGCGGATCATCCAGTCGCCCTGCTCGAAGGGCGAGCCGCGCTTGCCCGGCGTGCCCACGAACGAGTTGCCCTTCGTGCTCGTGTCGAAGGCCACGTACACTCCGCGGGTTGAGGTGGGCCGGAAGTTCAAGCAGATACAAAAGCTCTTCGGCACGCGGGTGGGCGGGACCTCCATGCGCACCCACTTCAGGTCGCCGCGCTTGAAGGTGGCGTAGGGCTTCTTCCAGGTCTCGATCGGGCTGAGCTCGTCGTCGCAGAGCGCGATGTCGAAATCGGCGTGAGGCGGCCTCGAACGGCCATACCGCGCGCCGTAAACCGACACGGCGCGAATGTACCAATCTCCTGCGCCGGGCGTGAGGAACTTGCGGGCGTGGCCTCCGCCGGCGATGGATTGCTTGCCCTCACTGGCGTCGTCGTCGAAGGCGAGCTTGACCGGCTTGCCGGTCAGACGAGAGGCGCGGATGCGAACGGGCTTGAACCTGCTGACGGTGCGTGCTTCGATGAACAGCGGGGATGCCGACTTCCACCACTCGGTCAGCGCATCTTTCTTGGTGGGCTGGACGTCGATCGCCGTAGCCAGCAGGGCGTCCGCCGGCTTGGTGGCGTCGATGTTTGCAGCTTGCCAAGCGGCGAAGACTTTGGCCGGCCCACGTGGACCGATGATCGCCTCGAGCTTCTGCCATTGGCTGGCGCCCTGCGCGATTCCGGACGGCGACTTCGATGCGAGCTGCTTGTTGAGCCGGGCGGTGCCGTCCTGGCGATAATCATACGGGTCCGGCCAGAGGGATTCGCCCTTGGCCGCAAATACGCGATCGACGACCACAGAGCCGGCGTAATGGGCCCAGCCCTCGGCAGCGGCCGAGGTCATCCAATCTCGATCCTTCAGCAGGCGATACATGGCCATGTGCCCCAGCTCGTGGCACATGCCGTAAAGGTTGAAAACGCCGGATTTGGCAGGCTTGGCAAGTTTGTCTTTCGACGGGAGCGACAGAAAGAGACGGTCCTCACCGTCCGTGTACAGCCGCGTCGCTTCGTCCGGACCGCAGGTCACCGAGCAGACGACCGTGTCGGGCATGTCAAACCCGAAGTCGTCGATATAGACTTTCCGCGCAGCCGCGATGGTCTCGGCCAGCGCGTTGGCCTGTCGGGCCTCGATCCCTTCATAGCTGACCTTGGCGTGTGGAACGGTCGCGACCTCGGCGCCAACAGGGCTGGTCAGAATCAGGACCGTGGCAAGGGCGCACATCTCTTTCATAACAAGGACTCCTTTGCGCGGATGGAAGAGTCAGAATTCCCGTTACCCTACTGCTGACGCTCGGCGAGCCGACTCGGTTCCCACTTTTCTGGGGGGTTTCTCTCTTGTGTTCGCTCGCGTAACGCAGTGATCAGACCTGCCTGTTCAGGCCCGACAAGGCTTGGTGCGGCGGCCGGTCCTTGGAGCTGGTGAAACGGTGCGTCGCTCTCAGTCGTAGGCTTTCGTGAGGCGGCACTGCGGGTAGTAGAATCTCAAGATCTGGGCAGCCGTCTTGCCTGCGCGGGCCAAGCCGTCGGCGCCGTACTGGCACATGCCTAGGCCGTGCCCCCAACCGTGCCCGTGAGTGAAGAGCACGTGGTCCGGTTCGTGGCGGATGCGGAAGCACGTGCTCCTGAGCGTCATGCCGGTGGGGTCCGCAGCGAGGCGGAAATCCTCGGCCCGCATGGTCACTGACCTGCCGGCGGCGTCGCTGATCTTCAAACTGGTAGGACGGCCGTCCCGGGTCGCGGACCGCACGTCGATCGTTTCGACTCGACCCATGGCGGCAAGCTTTGGGTAGGCGCGCCTTAGCGCGGCCGTGATCTTGCTCTTGCTGTAGCGCACCGGGCCCCAGCGAAAGCTTGGCGCCCCCAGGCAATAGGTGCATCTTACGTCGCCTGCGAGCGGCGGGATGGTCCGGACCGGTTTGATGTTTGCGGCGTCCTGAGTCATGCCTCCGCAGCACGAGCTGAAGTATGTGCAGAAGATCTTCTCACCATGCGGCGACGCCCACGTACAGACGACGCCGCGAGTGTTCTCGACTGCCTCGATCGCTCGGGGGCAGTCCTTTTCGCCGTCCAGGCCGATGTACATCTGCGAGCGTTGGTCGGCCTCAACGTCGTAATGGCGCCACCGCCCGCCGGTCGCCTTCTCGTAGAGCACGAAGGTGCGCGAGGCGATGGCCTGTGCTCGGAAGGCCTCTTCGTGAAACCAAGGCGGCATCTCGCCTCGGAGCACGCCTCGCAGGTATTGCTCGACATCGACGACGTTGACGACATCCAGCATGCCGTCGGGTTGGAGGTAGCAGCGCAAGTAGCCGCGGTAACGCCGGGGCAGGAATTTGCCCGCGCCGACCGGGACAAGCAGCTCCAGCGTCCCTGATCTCTTCGGGACGACTTCGATGATCGTTCGTTGGTAGGTATTCGGTCCGATCCGGATTCGCGCGCCCCTGCCGCGAGCTGCCGCACAGTCTGTGCGGGCCAGCCGGTAGCCCTCGGGTCCCAAGCGCCGTCCCCGGTCGTCACGCACTTCGAACGGGCCGTCAATGGCGAGCTGAAACGACTGGACTCCGGTCAGGAGGTTGACTCGGATGGCACGGTCGTCGGATTTGGGAGCGCTATTCGGCGGGGTAGAGGCCGGATTGGGCTTCGACTTACAACTGGCTGCAGCCAGCACCAGCGCTGTTGTCAGGACCATCCCAGCCCGTGGGGCTACGAGTCGCGCCGAAATCCGCCTGTCTGCCATGGGAATTTGGTGCCCACCAGGACCGAGCGCCGGCCAGGCTCTGTTGCCGCTTCTCTTCCTACCGGCTGGCAAGAGCGTGCGGGCAGCTTCACCGTGGTGGATCCGATGGGCTAGCCTTCGACTTTTCGCAATGATAGTCCGTGCTCGGTCAGTCGCTGCTTGATCTCATTCAGCGAGGTCTGGCCGAAGTTCTTGGCGGCCAACAGCTCGGCCTCGGTGCGCATGGCCAGCTCGCCTAATGTTGTTATGTTCAATCTTTGCAAGCATTTACGTGATCGGACGGACAGCNNCTCGGCGACGGGCCTGTTCCAGACGGCTGGCTCCGCGGCGGGCGCCGGCGGCTGGGCCCGGTTCCGGGCGGGGGCGGGTTCCTCGCCCAACGCCTGGCCGAGTCGCAACCCCTTCTGCGCCAGCATTGCCTTGATCTCGTTCAGCGACGTCTCGCCGAAGTTCTTGTAAGCCAGTAGCTCGGCCTCGGTGATGTTCAGCAAGTCCCCGAGCGTATTGATGTTCATTTTCTTGAGACAGTTTCGGCTCCGTACGCTCAGTTCGAAGTCTGTCACCGGTATATCCAGAATTGCGTTGCGTTTCTCCCGGACGCGCTCCTGGTCCTCGTCGTAGTACATGGTCTTTGAACTATGCACGTCCTTCAGAAAGAGCCTCGCGCGAGTGTGATTCGGGTTGGTGGCCAGAACCTGCTCCAGGCATCTCTCCGCTGCGTCATAATCGTTCTGGTCCTCGTAGAGAATCGCCAGATTGATCAGCGCGTTNNGTGCATTTGCGGTACAGAGCCATTGCTCGCTCGTCATCGCCGTGAAGGTCAAGCGCATAGGCCAGACGGAACAGCGCCGGTGCGTAGTCCGGGTCAATCTCCAGGGCTCTCTCGAAGGCCCCCACGGCTGCCTCGTTTTCGCCCCGCTTCTCGGCCAGGCACCCCTTCTGGTGGTGCCAGGTGGCGTTGGCGGCGCCTTCATCGGCTCGCTGATCGAGCAGTCTAGCTGCGTCATCGGTGCGATCGGCTGCAAGCAGTGTCTCGACCTTCTCCATGTCGCACTCGAACGACTCCCAGCCGCGCGCGGCCGCTTGGTCGAACGCGGCCAGCGCCTCATCGTATTGACGCAAGGCGCGCAGTTGCCGTCCGCTGAAGAAGCTCCTTTCGGGTGAGCGGCGTGCCTGCCTAAGCCACTCCAAGGCCTTGTTGGGATCGTCCAAGAGGGAGTAACACATGCCCAGCTTCAAGGCTGCTTCGGTGCGATCTCCTGCCCCTTGCTCCGTCTCCTCCGCGAGATTGCGCACGATACTTACGAATTGCTCCCGGTGGTGGCGAGAGTCGAACGCCAGCCTTTCCACTTCATTCAGCGCCTCGATATCAAAAGGTTCGCAGTGAAACGCGGTCGGTAGATCAATCGCCGTATTCGAGTCCATGGATGCCGAAGCCCTCCAAACCACAAGCGACCGGAGACGCTAGCTGCGCTGATGTCTCTCCCGGCAAACGATTACATAACCATCCTGAGAGGGGACCTCAATGGCGATAAGCTAGCAGCTCGGCGAGCGATAGGCAACCCCGCGGGCATTCGCATCGCTGCGAGATATGAAACGCCCTGAGACCGAGACGTTCGGGCCGAGGGGTATGATATGATGGGTGGGGTGGCCTAGCGGGCATGAGCGGGTCGAGGTCGCGATTCATAAGGACTCGCCTGAGCGTCCGCTCGGGTGCAATGCGCGCCATCGTGAGTCGGGTCCGGTGGGCAGCTCTTGTCCGGTTGGCCGTGGCGCCGGGCGTATCTGGCGGGGATGAGCTGATTGGAGCGCCTGCGAGCACAGGGGCGAGTTGACCACCCGACGATCGTCCGTATAATCGCGGCCGGCGTGCATTGCTAAGTGCGTTCGCGAAAAGAGCTTCCGTGCGGAAGGCCGTCCAGTTCATCGTCAATCCCATTTCCGGCAGCGCCAGGCTTGATCCGATCGTCCAACGCGTTCGCGGACGGTTGCATCGCGAGGGAATAGCCACGTGCGTTCGGCGCACGGAGGCGCCGGGGGATGCCACGCGACTCGCCCACGACGCTGCCGGCCAGGTACACGCTGTGGTCGCGGTCGGGGGCGACGGCACGGTTCGCGAGGTGATCGAAGGGCTGATGGGACGCGACGTGCCGGTCGCTGTATTGCCCGGCGGCACGGAGAATCTGGTGGCTCGGCACTTCGGGATCCCGCCAACCGCAGAGGCGCTATGCCAGGCGCTTCAACGCGGGCGTCGTCAGCGTGTTGACGTCGGCGTGCTCAATCAGCAGCATTTCCTGGTGGTGGTGGGGGGCGGCTTCGACGCCCAGGTCGTGGAACGTCTCGTCCGCCTCCGCACCGGGCACATCAGCTATGCCACGTATTTCTGGCCGCTGTGGCGAACGTTCTGGCAGTACGATTTCCCGGCGATACGCGTGGAAGCTGACGGGGAACAGCTCATCAACGCTCCCTCCTTGGTGTTCGCAGGCAACCTGCGCCGATACGCCATTGGGCTTCGCATTCTGCGCGAGGCGCAATGCGACGACGGTCTGCTGGATTTGTGCATCTTCCCGTGTCGCTGGCAGGGCAGGCTCTTGATGCACTCGGCACGAACGCTGCTGCGTCGACACATCGGCCGGGGGCAGGTGATCTATCGGCAATGTCGCACGATCCACATCGATGCTCGCGAGCGGGTCAGGCTCCAGGTGGATGGTGATCTGGGTCCGAGCTTGCCGGTGCGGGTGTCGGTCGCTCCGGGAGCGGCGGTTTTGCTCTTGCCCAGGCCGCGCGACGGCAAGTAGGATCACGAACGTGGCGGCAACGATCGTTGACATCCCCTTTGAACAGGTACCGTCGGCCCGGATAGACGCGGGGGTCCGCGTTGGTCGAGGCTGTCCGCTCGCCTTGATCGCCGGGCCCTGCGTGATCGAATCAGCCGATCACTGCCTGCGCCTGGCGGAACAGATCGGCGAGGTTTGTCGCCGACTTGACGTGCGGTGGATATTCAAGGCCAGCTACGAGAAGGCCAACCGCTCAAGCCTGTCGGGTTTCCGGGGGCCCGGCTTGGAGCAGGGCTTGAGGGTCCTCGAACGCGTGCGCAGCGAGGCCGGGGTGTGTGTCCTGTCGGACGTCCATGAGGTCTCACAAGCGGCGCCGGCGGGCGAGGTGCTGGACGTGATTCAGATCCCCGCATTCCTGTGTCGCCAGACGGAGTTGATTCTTGCGGCGGGACGTACCGGAAGGGCTGTCAACCTCAAGAAGGGCCAATTCATGTCGCCCGACGGGATGGCCAATGCGGCGGAGAAAGTGCTCGCCACGGGCAATCAGCGCGTGATGGTCACCGAGCGTGGCACCTTCTTCGGATATGATCGTCTGGTCAACGACATGACCAGCATCGCCAGAATGGGCGGCTTTGCGCCGGTCGTCTTCGACGCGACACACTCCTGCCAGCGACCCGGGGCGATGGGACTTCAGTCCGGGGGAGAGCGTGAGTTCGTGCCCCTTCTGGCGCGGGCTGCTGTGGCGGCGGGAGCCGATGCCCTCTTTCTGGAGGTGCACGACGACCCGCCCAATGCAAAATGCGACGCGGCTACCGTTTGGCCGATGGACCAGCTCGCCGGGCTGTTGGAGTCATGCCTGCAGATCGCGGCCATCGTGCGGCGGCGGGAGCCATCGTAGCGTGACACCCAGTGTGGCGGGCGGATTCCACGCGTATCCCAGGAGCTTTGCCGGACGTGTCTGTGGGCGTGTACAAGCTGATCCCTCTCGAGGTCGGCATGTGCACTCTGGGTCAGCGGCACGTGCTCGGGGACGAGTACTCCGACGACGACCGAATGCCCTTTGCTCTCTATGCCTTCCTATGTCTCGGCCAGGGGGGGGACCACGTTCTGGTTGATCTCGGGCCGGTCGGCCTGGAATACACGAACGACATGTTCAGGCGGTACGGGTTCTTCCGCGAGATCCCCGGCCGGCCGGACGACATCGTCCAGAGGCACGGCAACCTCTTCGATCACCTGGAGCGCTTGGGGATCCGGCCGGAACGGATTGCCCGCGTGATTCTGACGCACATTCACGCCGATCATCACGGCATGGTGGATGCGAAGGACGCGGGAGCGATCCTGCGTCTGCCCAAGGCGCGCGTGTACGTCTCGAAGATCGGGTGGGAATACAATTTGCGCCGGCGCACTGCCCAGGGGTGGAACAGCTACGTCGATTATGCTTTTGCTGACTTCCTGTTGGAGGCTGGCGAGACGGGCCGCGCTGTCTTTGATGACGACTGCCAGGTGACGCCGGGCATTGACGTGTTGTATCTCGGCGGGCACTCGATCTGTAGCCAGGCAGTCAAGATTGCCACCGCCTTCGGCCCCGCCATTGTTACCAGCGACGACATGTACCGCTACGACCTGCTGGAGGGGGCGGTGATGGCCCGGATCTCGACCACGCCCGAGGATCTCGTAGCTGCCACGGAGAAGATGATCCGCGTCGTCGAGGCGGAAGACGGCATCCTGCTGCCCTGTCACGATCCGGTTCTCTGGGAGCTGCACGACTCGCACGGCGATCAGTGGCTGCATCACGCCAAGGCACTGACCCGCAGGGCGGTGGGTGGTTATACCGTGCGACGAGCGCGGTAGGCACCGTCTCCGCCCCTCCCACCTCGTGTTCGGCCGGGCTTGCGGCCTGTTCAGTGCTTGGCTTGCAGACCCGAACGGCACGGACGAAGATACTCGACGGTTTATCGGGAATGCGACCTTCCGGCGTGAGTTCGGGCCGAATCGGACCTGGCCTCTCGAATCGGGCTCTGCCTCTTAGGACTTTGCTGGCTTGACGGGCGTCTGGCCTGTCGCGAGGGAGCCGCTCGAATGAGCACGGCCGCTACCACGGTGACTCAGCCGCTGCTGCGACTGGAGCAGGTCAGCCGCATCTTCCGCATGGGGGAGGTGCAGGTGCCCGCTCTTGTGGACGTTGATCTGACGATCGAAGCGGGGGAGTTGGTCGTGGTCGTTGGCCCTTCGGGGTCCGGCAAGAGCACGCTGCTGAATCTGATCGGCGGTGTCGATCGGCCGACCGCAGGCCGTGTCTCGTATCAGGAAACTCATCTGAGCGACATCGACGAGGCCGCTTTGACCGACTACCGTCGTGAGAAGGTGGGCTTCATCTTCCAGTTCTACAACTTGGTGCCGACGCTGACCGCGTACGAGAACGTGCTCGTCGCGACGGAGTTGGCATCGGATCCGGTCGATGCGGCCGAGGCGTTGAACCTTGTCGGCCTGGCCGACCGTGCGGATCACTTTCCGGCCCAGCTCTCCGGCGGAGAGCAACAGCGCGTCGCGATCGCTCGGGCGCTGGCCAAGCGGCCCGCGCTATTGCTGGCTGACGAGCCGACCGGAGCCTTGGACCTGAAGACGGCGCGGCACGTCCTTTCGATCCTGCAGCAGCTCAACAGGGACCAGAATCTGACGATCGTTATCATCACGCACAATCGCGCTATCGCGGCGATTGCCCATCGCATCATTCGGCTGGTGAGCGGCCGGGTCGCCGGAGCCAGCGTTAACGAGAAGCCCATTGCTGCAGAGGAAGTGACCTGGTAGTCGGCGGGTGGATCCCGTGAGTGTGCTCAATCGAAAGCTGGGCAGAGACATCCGGGGCAGTGCCGGGGCGCTTGCAGCGGTCGTGGCGATCATCGCCGTTGGGACGGGCCTGCTGGTCGGCTTTGGTTCCGCCCAGCGCGTCCTCAAGGCAAGCCAGACCGCCTACTACAGCGACTATCGGTTCGCCGACTTCTGGGTTGACGTCAAGAAGGCGCCGCGCAGCGCGGTCGCGCGCATCGCGGAGCTTCCCGGTGTCGCGGCTGTGCGATCGCGCGTCGTCTTTGACGTGATTCTGGATCTTGCCGGAGTGATTCAGCCGATCTCGGGGCGGCTGATTNNGGCTCGGGCTTCTCCGACGAGCGCGATCAGGAGGTTGTCTTAAGCGAGGACTTCGCGCGAGCGCATAGGCTCGGGCCTGGAGATCGCATAGGACTGATCCTCAACCGAAAACGCGAGTCGTTCGTCATCGTGGGCACGGCGATCAGCCCCGAATATGTTTATATGGTTCGGGGGGAGGGCGACTTCACCCCCGACGCTGAGCACTTCGGCGTCCTGTACGTCAAAGAGGACTACGCCCGCGAAGTGCTTGATTTCAAGGATAGCTGCAATCAGATCGTCGGTCGCCTCGTACCGGGCGATCGACACGACGTCGATCTGCTGTTGGAGCGCATCGACCGCATGCTGGACCCGTACGGCGTGCTCGCGACGACGCCTCGCTCGCGCCAGGCGTCTCATCGATTCCTGTCAGACGAGATCCACGGTCTGGGCATTTCGGCGGTTCTGATGCCTTCTGTCTTCCTCCTGGTGGCAGCGCTGGTGCTCAACATTGTCATGAGTCGCGCAGCCGAGCGACAGCGGGTGGTCATCGGTACGCTCAAGGCTCTGGGATACTCGGACCGCAGTGTGTTGACGCACCTGCTCGGCTTTGGGCTGGTCGTCGGGGTCTTAGGAGGGCTGGCGGGTGGCGGGCTCGGCGTAGCGTTGGTGGTTGCGCTCGTCGAGATGTACAAGGGGTTCTTTCAGTTCCCCGCGTTCGCATATCAGGTTCACCCCGACCTGCTGCTGCTTGCGATGGCCGTGAGCGTGGCATTCGCCTTGACGGGAACGGCCAAAGGGGTCTGGCGCGTGCTGAGGCTGCAGCCCGCCGAAGCCATGCGCCCGAAGCCGCCCGAACGCGGCGGCGCTGTTTTTCTCGAAAGGCTTCCAGCCCTCTGGAAACGACTGGGATTCCGAACGCACATCGCGCTTCGCAGCCTTGCCCGGAATCGTGTGCGGACCCTTACGGGCGTCGTCTGCTCAGCGCTGGCTACGTCGATCATCCTGACGACTCTGATCATGTACGACTCGATGTGGTTCCTGGTTGACTTTCAGTTCGAGCACGTCGCTCATAGTGACGCAGACATCGGCATGCGCGATGAGAAGTCGATGGCGGCGCTGCTTGAGGGCCAGAGCCTGCCCGGTGTTGACTACGCGGAACCCGTGCTGGCCTTGACGTGTGATCTTCGCAAGGGGCGCGTCTTCAGACGCCTGACACTCACCGGCCTGCCGCAGAGGCACCGGCTCACGACTCCGATGGACATGGACATGAGACCGATTGCAATACCGCCTGACGGCTTGGTCCTTTCGCGCAAGCTCGCCGAGCTCCTGACAGTCGGCGTCGGCGATTACGTCGAGCTGACTCCCGTGCGGGGGCGCCGAAGGACGGTGCGAGCGCCGGTCCTCTCGATTGTGGAGGGCTTTCTCGGCCTGGAATGCTATGCGGACCTGGAATACCTCAGCCGCCTCGTTGGCGAGGCAAGCGCGGTCAGCGCCGTCCAGGTCTCGCTGGACCGCGTCCGCGCCGACGACTTCTACCGTGCCATCAAGCAGCTACCCAACGCTCAGGGCCTGAATGTCCCGGCCAACACCAAGGCGAACATCGAGTCCACGTTCATCGAGACGATGGCCTTCTCGCTCACGCTGATGGTCGTTTTTGCGGGCGTGATCGCGTTCGGCACGGTGCTCAATGCTTCGCTTATCGAGATCAGCGAGCGCACGCGGGATATCGCCGGCTTCCGGGTGCTTGGCTACCGCCCCGGTAAGGTTGCGGGGATCTTCTTTCGGCAGAACGTGGCAATTTTCGCGGTTGGCCTGGTGCTGGCTTTGCCGCTTGGATACGCGATGACCGTCGTTTTCGCCAAGGCGTACGACACGGAGCTCTTCCGAATGCCGGTGATCGTCAAACCCCAGACGGTCGTTGCGGCTGCTTTGACCTCGTTTGCATTTGTGTTGATGGCGCAATGGTTCATCTATCGGCAGATCGTCAAGCTCGATTGGGTGGAAGGCATCAAGGTCAAGGAATAAGGGCGCGTCTGATGAGAACGCGATTGGTGATCGTTCTGATTATCGTGCTTGTTGCCGCGGGCTTCTTTGCCTGGAAGGCGATTCGGCGCGACGCGAGGCTGGAGGTGATTCGTCCCCGTGTCGGAGCGATTCGGTCTTACGTCGAGGAGCAGGCCGTGACCGAACTGCCGCGCGATCACCTGATCGCAACACCTATTGGCGGCTGGTTGGAGCCGATCGAGCTCCGCGAGGGAGACGCGGTGAAGAAAGGCCAAGTTCTCGCAAGGCTCGACGAGGAGGACCTGGCGGACCGTGTTCGCCAGGCGGAGCAGAGAATCGCCGTATTGGAGACCAAGATCCGAGAGACGCAGGACAATCGCCTGGAAGACAACGCACTTGTTGAGGTCAAGGCGACGGTCAAGGCGTTCGACGAGACGGTCAGGGCCGCCGAGGCGAAGGTACGAGCAGCGCTTGCGGTTTTGGAATTCGCCGAGTCCGAGCTCAAGCGTCTCCGGCAGCTCCGCGAAACGAACGCTGCATCTGACCGGGAGATCCGTGAGGCCGAGGCCACTTGGCGCAAGGCCAGCGCCGACCATGAAAGCGACGCACTCGAGCTGGCGGCGCTGAAAACCCTGGCCGCCATCAGCTACATCGGCCCCAAGTTCATCAACGACTATAAGGACCGCAAGTCGTTCAAGCTGGAAACCTACCGGAAACAGCTCGAGGAAGCCCGCGCGGAACTGGAAATCCAGAAACGAAACCTGGGTCGGACCGTGGTTACGAGCCCCGTTGACGGCGTGGTGCTGAACCGTCATCAGACGCGCCGCCAGTACCTGCCAGCGGGCACGCCCCTGCTGACCCTCGGCCAGCTCGACGAGATGGAGGTAACGGCCGAGGTCCTGACCGAAGACGCCACCCGGATCTCCCCTGACGACCCGGTTGAAGTCTTCGGAAAGGCAGTGCCCCGAGGACCGATCACCGGGCGAGTGCTCCGAGTCTATCCAGCTGGATTCACGAAGATCAGCTCGCTCGGCGTTGAGCAGCAGCGTGTAAAGGTGGCTGTCAAACTCGACGAACGCCCGGAACAGCTGGGTGTCGGGTTCCGCGTGCATGTACGCATGTATTATGCAGAAGCCGTCGATGCGGTTGTGTTGCCTCGAACGTCGCTGTTTCGCGGCGATAGGGGCGAGTGGCGCGTGATGGCCGTCAAAGAGGGCGTGACGGAGCTGAGAGAAACTAAGATCGGTCTGATGAATGACGAGCAGGCGCAAATCGTGGAAGGCGTGACGCCGCGGGATCTCGTCGTGGCCAGGCCGTCCCGCGAGGTCGTGCCGGGCATGCGCGTTGATGTCGTCCCGCGCGAATGGTAGTGAACGTCATACATGGCCCCGCTGGCCGCAAACAGCACAGAGTCAGCCGTTCGCCGAGCAGAAGACACCTGTTCGATGGGAGTCGTATCAATCCTGCCGGGGTCAGGGGCTGGGCCAGCCTGGACAGCGGAAACGCAAAGCGATTCGCGGCTGCGATTTGCGCGCTGGGGATGCGTGTGCCCTCGGCGGTGAGCCGACGGCCCGTTCTCTGCGCATCCAGGGACCCGCCTGGAGGCGTACTGGCGGCGGGGCTGGCGGCCGTTCGCCGGGCCAGTGTTGTGCTGTTGGGAGCCTGGGATCAACCAGGGGACCTGCCTTTGCGGGTGTTTCAGTCGCCAGAAGGCTCAAAAAAAGCTCCGTAAACGCGTAAAAATTATTGCAGACGGAGGACGCTTTGGGCTAAACTCGCTGGTGGCTCTGAGGTGCATGCTACGCGACCGCATCCGCGGCGGACGCGGGGTTGCGGCGGAGCGACGTGAGAGTCCTCAAGAGCTGATGGGAGAGAGCGTTTGCGGAAGGGCGAGAGAGACCCCTGCCTAACATCTCTCCTTCTTTCCAATTCGTGGCTGTGATTGTCTGTGCGTAGTTGAGCTGCGCCCAAGCAGCCATGGTGTTCCACGGCCGGATCATGGCGTGAGAGACAACAGCGGAGTGGACAATCTGCTGTCCTTTCAACTGTCAGGGCGATGCCCGCGCGGGATGCGTAGCCCGCGCTCGCGGAGTTCTCGTACATGAGGAGGGGCGAACGCTCCGGAGCCAGTCAGTACGTGAGAGCCTGATCCGCCCGGAGGTTCGTCCGAGGCAATCCGTAGGGAAGGGAGGGAGACTATGCGATGGTCAATGTTCGTTGTGATGCTCGGCCTTTTGGTCGCTCCGGCGCTGGCTGACTGGGATCACCCGGTAAAGTGGGACCAACTGGGGCCTCTGGACTCCTGGGGGGTCCCGAGCTGGATCAACAATGACACGCCCAGCGAGGCGCTGACCGCCGATGACTTCCTCTGCACCGACCCCTGGCCGATCACGGACATCGAGTTCTACGGCCGGTCGGGTTATGGCGTGGCGTACATCGACCGGTTCCGGATCACGTTCTGGTCCGACGTTCCGGCCACGGCGAATGACGAGAGTCATCCGGGAAGCCTCTTATATGATTACACGGTCGATCCAGCTGACGCGAGCGGGATCGGGTGGCAGTATCTTGGGGAAGAGCACTTCAAGATCAATCTCCCCGTGGACCATTGGTTCCATCAGGACGAACACTGGGTCGATCATCAGATGGGTCAGTCGGCCCAAGTCATCTACTGGATTGGGATTCAGGGCGTTATGGTCGATGACGACCTGCCGGACGCCTTCTATTGGCAGTGCCGGAAGCGGGATGAGCAGACCTTCGGCGATGACGCAGCGTTTGCGGCCGAGTACTTCGGCTATCCTCCTTGGGCCAACTGGGGCTGGCCTGAGGGCCCGGGCGACATGTACGGGCCGGATGCTTATGAGGGTCCGTTCCCCGATGATTGGTTCGGGTCGGTGGACATGTCCTTCCGGCTGACGGGGCTTCCGGAGCCGGCGTCGCTGGCGCTGCTTGGCGTGGGCGGCCTGGTGCGGTTCCGCCGGCGCGAAGCGCGACGCTGATGACGTAGGTGTTGAACTGTTACAGATAAAGACGGGTCGTGGAGCTCGTCTCCGCGGCCCGCTTTCTTTGACCGGAAGTGCGGCGCGAGTGGCCCTTCCTTGCGCGTGACGCTTCCGTCGAGCCGGGGGACGGCGTTCCTGCCAAGCGTGCGCCGTGCGGACCTCCCCAATCGCGACCGGCGATCATAGCTCGATTGTGGTTCGTGGCAGGCCGTCGTAACGGCGAGTT
>JABAOF010001273.1_pt1 | contig 14101 bp, 12 predicted proteins | sample 7062171 | NCBI WGS metagenome assembly JABAOF01 (sample SAMN14538628, study PRJNA623070) | marine sediment metagenome | biome: marine biome [ENVO:00000428]; feature: marine pelagic biome [ENVO:01000023]; material: deep marine sediment [ENVO:00002113] | place: India: Gulf of Khambhat ...
ACAAAATCCAGGAAGTATTCGTAGGTTCTAGCTTTGGCAAAGCCTAGAGTCTTGTGAAATTCTTGTGCAGCGAAGTTCTCTGTGTTTATTCTGGATTTCGCCGCTTTGCAGTCCTTCCGTCTTGCCTCAGCGAGGAAATGACGCACGAGTTCTGTGCCAATCCCTTTCTTTCTATAGGGCTCATCCACGATTATAGCATCGATTTTTGCAGTCTTCCCCTCCCAGTCAATGTCCAAGTGATAACTTCCCACTAAAACTCCTAGCACCTTAGTATTTTCAGCAATTAGGACTATGCCGTGTTCGCTTTCGACGAAGTCTTCGAACGTGCGCTTGAAGTCTGATCCAATATCTCCATGATACAATGCTGTGAGTAAAGGCAGACAAGCGGAGTAGTCATCGACTTCTGCCATGCGAATCTTGGTGGATCGGTTTTCCTTTGGTTTCCTCATCTCTTTCCAAATCATACTCTTTCTTTTTCGCTTAAGAAATTCTTGTTTGTGATAGCCACAAACACGTCTTGGACTTTCACTCTCTCTCGGTGGCTAATCCTGAAGCCATAAGAAACCAGCGGTTACAGGATTCGTCCTTTCCCCAAAGGTACGGAACGTTGTATCTCTTCTACAGGAACCTCGCGAAGCTGCTCTCCTAGTGTCTTTGGGGCCTTTTCAGCCAGCCTCCGCCGTATGCGCTTAGCAAGCTGACCACTCTTTTGTTCGCCTGGAACCACTTCCACATAGGTCTCTGTCTGCTTTGAAATAGCCTGTGGAGGACCGCTAACAATCACCAAGTGTTCCTCTTCAGACTTGGCTCCAATAGCCACCTTTAGAGAGACATTCCTCGCATAGTTTTTGGATCCGTGAATCCTAAACGAACCTTTCTTGAGATACTGCCCCGACGGCGGGCTCTTGTCTACTTGCTGGGGCGATACCCAGTAGACATCGAGCGCAGTAAACATGTCTTTCCAAGCCCGTGAGTAGGAAGCCGCAAGTTGCGCTGCTTCTCCTAGCGTTGGTTCCGGAGGAGTTTTTCCTTCAGTTTTGATTAAGACGAAGGGAGCTCCTCGGATGTCTGCGTGGAAGACGATGTCATGTGGTTCCATATGTTTTTTGATGAGAATTTCGTTGGTGGTGGCGTCTCTGCCCCCGATTACGAGAAATCCATCGGAGGAGTGGAACCATCGGAATTTTTCATACCATGCTTTTCTTCTTCTCTTTTGTGGGGGTGCGCGTGTTTCTCGCTCTTTTTCAGCCTGCTTTTCTTGTAGTTTTTCGATCCTGACTTGGGTTTCTTGAAGCGCCTTCTTAGCGCCTTCTAGCTTCTTCTCAGCTTTCTTGGACCTGTTGTAATAAATGGTCGCATTAGATTGAACAGAACGACGAAGACTGAGTGGAAAAGTTAGATCCCCAATTGAGACGTTAAGCACCCGAGGTTCAGGTTCTAGAGATTGGAAATAGATGGCAGGTGCGGTCCCCGCTGCTTTTTCTTTTTTGATAGTTGAGGCTATCTCCTCCCATGCCTTGCCACCCTTCTTTTCTTCTTTGATTCTTTGGACAAGGAATAGCAGATTATTGAGGTGCATGTAGATTGCGTTGCCGATTTCTTGGTTCCGTTCAATCTTGGCTTTCAGATCCTCTAAGGTGCTGCTCTGCTTTTGGAGAATTCGTCTTTGTTTTGCTAGTCTTCTATCATCCTCTTTGGCGACTTTGGTAGCTCTTTGTTTCGTTGTCGTTTCGGTGTAGTAGTCGTCGAGGGCAGCGTTGAAAGTCTCGTAAGGCTTCTGCTTGAGATGGGCGTATTTCTTCAGGGGCAACGGGGTAACGTCAATCAGGTCGCCCTTGTCGTCAATTATGACTTGAGGGTCTACTTTGCCAGCACGAATGGTTGAGAGGATAGGGCTGAGCTGATCGAAAATCCTGTCCATCTCAGATTCGGTTAGAGAAGCGCAGGAAACGTCTTTATTCACGTTCGTGCGCAAGAGAATTTCTTCAGCGTAGAGCCCACCTATGCTTAGAAACTTCGTCAAGGCTCGCACGATTTCGAGCTTGCCGAATTTCTTCATTTCGTCAAGGTCCTGACGATTGAGTTCAAGGGGATTTGTCCCGCTTGAGGGGGCCTGTTGGAAGACTTCACCTCGAAGAATGTTGCGATCTCGCATTCTGCGATAACTTAACGCTTGTAGAATGACGTTCTGGGGACTTACGAGAATTATATTTCCTTTGTTGAAGAGTTCGGAGACAAGCTGGAACGCGCCTTCTTTTGTATTCACTTTGAGTGTGACTATTCGTTCAAATCTGTGTTGACCTATCTCAGTGATGACTCCATTTCGTAGGTGTTTTCGTAGTGCCATGCAGAAGGATGAGGGGCGGCTGGGTTTTTCGAGAATGTAGGAAGTCAGGTGCAGTCGCTTTCCCGCCTCAATGAGAAGATGAAGGCGCGGCTCGCCTGGTTGACGAAGCCTCAGAAGAAGAGTACGGGGAGGAATGTGATAGATGTTGTCAACATAGCAACGTTGCATCACGTGGTTAAGCTCGGGAGTTATGGCAGCGATGTCGAAACTTGTCATCTTCTCCTTCAAAGCTTGTCCCCTCGAAACGTGTTGAAATCGACGACTCTTATTTGTTTGTGTTTGGCGAGGGAGCACGTTGGCGCGCGCGTGAAAGAGTAACAGGTAGTCACCTGCTGTGATTGCCATTTGTGAGTTGGTGTTAAGAGTGTTCGCATCGTAGCCTGAAGCAGAGATGATATGGAACTGTGAAAAGCGTGAACCGAGCACTCCGATTTGGCGTTGTTACCCTCCAGCATCTTCCGTGGAAGCAGATGGTGGAGCGCTGGAAATTCATTGAAACGTTGGGCTTTGACAGCGTTTGGGTTGCCGACCACTTTGTCAACTATTTCCAGCCAAATGCGCCTTGGTTTGAGGCGTGGACGTTGCTAGCAGCTTTGGCGAGTCATACCAGTCGCATCAGACTCGGCACATTGGTTACATCGATACCTTTTCGCAATCCAGCCCTGTTGGCTCGACAAGCACTGACAGTGGATCACATATCAAATGGGCGACTGGAACTCGGCCTGGGCGCTGGAGCGCCAGCAGAAATCGATCCTTCCTATTCAATGACTGGGATTGAAGATCAGGATCCCCGTGAACGCGTTGCCCGGTTTCGCGAAGTCGTGGAAATCGTTGATCGGTGCCTCCGCAATAGGGTCACGACCTATGAAGGACACTACTACCAACTCAAGAACACCACAATGGCACCAGCACCCATTCAGCATCCCCGGCCTCCTATTACCATTGGAGCGATGGGACCAGCTATGCTCAAAATAGCGGCACGCTACGCTGACACATGGAACTCTTTTGGGGGTGAATGGGGTGCACCCTCAGAAGTGATACTGAAAAATACCCAGCAGCGAACGGAAATGCTTGACAGATATTGCCGGCAGATCGGTCGTGATCCGAAGACCCTACGGCGTTCCTTGCTGATTTTCGGATCGGAAGCGGAAACGGTCTTTGCCTCAGAGGAAGCTTTCCAGCAAGTCGTAAACCGCTACAGAAAAGTCGGGGTCACTGAATTCATATTCTTCTATCCTCATACAGACAAGCAGATTCCCATGTTTAAGCAAATAGCCAAGCATTTGATCCCGAACCTGCGGGGGATGGAGTCGCACAGCTGAGGTGCGTGCATTACTCGGATTTGGTACTATTGATATGATTTCGCTTATTATTCGGGGGAAAAGCCGTGTTTCCAATATGCACGCGTATTATCAACCTACTCATGCCATGCTCCGCCCCAGATGAACTGAAACGTCAGAGGTTCACCACGTTGGCGGCTTTCTCGGAATTATCTTTGCATTCAAACTACAATATGATCTTGTCTAGTCCTTCATTGGAAGCTTACCAAGCTGGCGTTGGCATTGAAACCCCAACCAAAGCCCAGCATGATAGCATAATCGCCCTCTTCTAGTGCCCCCTCATCGAGTATCTTTCCGAGAATGAACGGCAGACTCGCCCCAGCCAAGTTTCCGTAACTAGATAAGACGTCATAGGAGTCTCTGATCTTCTCCTGGTCTATGCTATGGGTGTGCACGATTTGATCTAGAATTCGTTTGCTACCGGTATGTACAATCCATTTCTTGGCGTCAACCTGGAACCAGGGGTCTCGCCCATGAGAAAGTCTGTCCAAGACTAGTCTCGTATACTCCACTCCCAACTTCGGCAGATTCTTGCTAAGGTTGGAATAGAAGTCGAACTTGAAAGGCATGGTCAATCCGGTGAGCTTCGCGTAGCCCGCCAAGTAATCTTTGGATCCTACGTTCGTAATGTTGGTGATATCGCTAAATTGGGGGCCATTTCCTTGGTTGGACATGATGGCGCAGGCTGCCCCGTCTCCAAAGAGGAAGAACTCGATGAGTGCAATCCATTTTCTGAGTTCCTGTAGTCTCAATTTGCCGTTTTCTAGGGCTCGGATCTCGCCAATTGCCTTTACATCGTTTATCCCTCTCACCTGATTGTAGAACCAGTACGAGTTGACTCCGGAGAGACTCAACATCACGCGGTCTTTCTGAAATCTCGTCAGGTGGTCTTCAGCCAGTTGAAGAGCCCTCGAAAACGCGGAGCAGGCCATACCTTGGATGCTAACATGCTTGATGTCGGGCTCCAAGCCCAGTTGACTGATCAGAATGTTGCTCAATCCGGGACAAAGGAAAGCACCGCTATCATAGGTCGCTATCAGATAGTCGATGTCGTTCGGATTGAACCCTAGGCCTGCGAGAGCCTGTTTGCATGCGGACGCGCAGAGATCAGCTACCGGGGTCCCATTTTCTAGCATTGAATCAGACTCGCAGGAGAAGTCGATAGGACGCACAAAATATCTTGCAGAGACTCCCAAGTTGAGAAGGTTCCTTCTAACGCTTTCAGGGGGCTCTTGAGGGAGCAGGTCCACCATCTCTTCTGTATTGTATTTGTACGGCGGGACTACCGTGGACAACTGTAATAGGTGCATGTTGGGTTCTCACCTCGACATCTTACTTAAGGTTTGGGCGTATTAATTGATACCTTGTGGAAACTCCGTCTCATCCGGGTCTCTTAGAAGGCAGCAAAGCTTTTAGAAGCGAAAGTGACATAATGCGGCTACAAGACCAAAGCTGTCGCATGGGAATTGAGAGATGCTACATTGGAGCCTCAAAAGATTATCTATTGGAGCAGAGTAGGGTTCGGCCTTTTCGCAGCCTTGCTGTGTGGTCTTCTCAGATTTGACAGATCCGCGAATCCTCTTCTGACAGGCATATCCTTGGCGTTGATCGTCTACATAGTCACCTATTACATTTACAAGGCGCTCTTCGCCGCCAAAGTGAAGAAACGGTCCCAACTCGTCACGATGGGAATAGGCGCATACTTCCTAGCATGGATACTTGCCTGGACCTTGTTCAGTACGCTCATGCATCCCTTGGCCGCCTTCACGTATTCTCCTGCGCTTCCCACCGCAGGCGACCCGATAGTTTTCGATGCGACCGGAAGTTATGACATGACTGGGCACATCGTGCGCTACGAATGGGAGTTTGGTGACGGAAGCGCAGCCAATGCCACCTCGCCTACCATAACTCATGCATACACAGAAGCTGGAGACTACACAATAATACTGACAGTCGAAGACAACGAAGGATATGCTGTTCAAACGTCAAAAACCTTGGAAGTCAAAGAATAGTAGTTTCCCATGTCATCCCAGTTGGGTCTGTACCACCTTCTTCGGTGAAGGCTTTTTGCGGGTTACTTGTTGTGGAGATTTCTTCACCTTTTTCTCCTGCTTGCTGCTTGCTGGTTGCTTCGTTCTCTTAGCAGCGCTCTTTCTCTCAGCGTCCTTGAGCGTCTTCACTAGGACACGCATATAGTCTGCCCACGCTGAGAAGAATCCGCGGTCATAATCTGCCTGAAGCTTGCTTTTGGCTTGGTTCAGAAATTCACGCCGGTGACGCTGCAGTTCATTCGTCTCGTTGGAATTCATGTTTGAAAGAAAGGCGTATTGATCATTGTTCGATTTTTGCGCTAGTATGATCCCTTGAAGCGCTTTGAAGTATCCCGTATTCCACTCCGTATTGTGCGTCTTTATCTTGATCCGTTGGAGCGTACGATCTGCTTCAGCAAAATGCCTCTCAGTCACAAGTTGGAAGAATCGAGTCACAAGGACCCGTGGCATAGGCATTGTCACTTATCGACTCTTTTGCTCTTCTTCGGCTACATCCACTATTCCATCTTCTGTAATCTTAAAAACTCTCTCCCCTTCCGGCAGATAGGGACTGGAGACAAGTCGAGCGATCCTTACAGGGCCACGCGCAGACTTCCGGAGAAACAATCGGGTATGGCTTGTATGAGCAACAATATGACCGCCTATGGGATGGACGGCGTTACCAAAGAACACATCTGGTTTAGCCATGACTTGATTGGTAATGACGGCTACCGCGTTGAAGGCTCGAGCCAGGCGGATGAGTCTGTGTAAGTGTTTGTTAATCTTCTGCTGCCTCTCCGCCAGCATCTCCCTGCCCAAGTACTCACTCCTGAAGTGGGCGGTCACCGAATCAACGATGATCAGGCGAATGTTGTTTTCCTTCACAATCTTGTCAGCATTATTAAGCAGAAACATTTGATGATCTGATGTATACGCTTCAGCAAAGATGATGTTCCTCGCTACACCCTCTGGATCTAAGCCTAAGTTCTGGGCCATCTGAACGATTCGTTCTGTCCTAAAGGTGTTTTCCGTGTCGACATAGAGGGCTCCTCCATTCAATCCCCCTCTTTCTGGAGGCAACTGCACATTCACGCATAATTGGTGGCACATTTGACTCTTGCCACTTCCATATTCGCCATAGAACTCCGTGATAGTTTGAGATTCAAGTCCTCCTGCCAAGAGGTCGTCCAATGTCTTGCTTCCCGTTGTAAGGCGCAGGATGTTCTCCCGCATCTTCAGTAACTCGTCTGCGCGGATGAAACTGAGTTCCATTGACGATCGCGCTTTCCGAATAACGTCTAAAGCGCGTTTCTCACCGATACCTGCCGGTTCAAGTTCCTTGGCTGTTGCTGTGGCTAAGGATTCCACCGTGTTGAATCCAAGCTCTCGTAGTTTCTTGGCTGTTGCAGGTCCTATGCTTGGCAGATCTTCCAAAAGCTCATATCGCTGTTCGTTCCTTGGAGGCTCCTCTTCACTCATCATAGTGCCTCGATCTTTGAATTCAAAAGAGAATTAGAAGCGCGCGTATTTAAATCAGCCGAAGACTAGGACGACACATTCTGGAGAGAGTGCAGACCGAAACTAAAAGCGAACCTCCTAGTTGCCACAAAGGTATATACGATTGACCGTGTAACAGATAGCTCTTCAAGGAGAAAACAGATTGCCAACCAAGAAACTGGTTGAAAATGTCGCAGTCAAACTGCTGCAATTGGCTGTCACAGAGTTGCCTAAAGACGCAAAAGAAGCCCTTCAAAATGCTTACCGAAAAGAAGAGAGTGAAGCCGGCAAAACCCAATTGAAAGCTATACTGGACAATGTCGAGCTGGCGGAGAAAACGCGAACACCCATGTGTCAGGACACTGGAGTAATCATCTTCTACATAAAGGCAGGTGCCCAAGCGAACGGCCTTGACCAAATCGAAGAAGCTCTTCATGAAGCCGCGAAAAGGGCGACGAGAGAAGTCCCCTTGCGCCCAAACACCGTCAACCCCTTCACTGGGAAAAATTCTGGAGATAATACGGGGAGATTTGTTCCCTTCATCCACTGGGACATCGTGCCCGGCGACGTCGTTGAAATCACAGTCTTCCCGAAGGGCGGGGGATCTGAAAATGTCTGCGCGTTGGGCATGATCAGACCTGGCGAGGGCGTGAAAGGCTTGAAGAGGTTTGTTGTGGACGCCGTCGTGAAAGCTGGAGCCAAGCCGTGTCCGCCCAACATTCTAGGGGTAGCAGTAGGCGGGGGCGCGGACATTGCCATGAAACTGGCGAAGGGTGCTTTGCTCAGACCATTAGATCAGCCCAATCCCGATCCGCGACTCGCTAAGCTCGAGATGGAGCTCTATGAAGCCGCTAACATGACGGGAATTGGACCCATGGGGCTTGGGGGTAAATTTACAGTATTGGGAGTGAACGTAGAGTATGCCCACAGGCATCCGGCGTCCTACCCGGTAGCTGTAGCCTTTCAATGTTGGGCTGCAAGAAGAGCTTCAGCACGTCTGCATCCTGATGGAACAGTTGAGTATCTGACTCATAAGGTGGTGTGAAAATGGTAACCCACAAACTCAAGACTCCAATTGCAGAGGAAGATATACGAAAGCTACAGGTCAATGACGTCCTCTACGTCACGGGAACCATGATAACTGCACGAGATGCAGCACACCGAAGAGCGCTCGAATTTGCGAAAGAAAAACGAACGTTGCCCGTAGAGCTGCAAGGACTCGCTGTGTTTCACTGTGGTCCAATCGTGAAGAAGGAAGATGACAAATGGACCATAGTCGCTGCAGGCCCCACCACGAGCACCCGGATGGATATATTTGAAGACGAGTTCATCAAGAACTTCAAGGTGCGCGTCGTAATAGGCAAGGGCGGCATGGGCAAGCGAACCACAGATGCCATGAAGAAGTATGGCGCAGTCTACGGCGCCTTCACGGGAGGCGCAGCCGTCCTCGCAGCGAAAGCCATCAAGAACGTGCGAAGCGTTGAGTGGTACGACTTAGGCATGCCTGAGGCCATGTGGGTTATGGAAGTTGAAGACTTCGGACCACTAACTGTAGCGATCGACGCCCATGGACATAATCTCTTTGCGGATGTCGCCAAAAAGGTGGAAGAAGGACGACACAACATTTATGAAAAGCTTGGCGTATAGCGAACCCTTCAGCTTCCGTCAGGAGACCGTCAGATGGAAACACTCACTCACGACGTAGCCATCATTGGAGCAGGCATAGCTGGCCTGAGAGCAGCTATCGCCGCCGCCGAGACCAACAAGAAGCTTGAAGTGGCTGTCATCTCGAAGGTCTACCCAGTCCGCTCCCACTCAGTGTGCGCGCAAGGTGGAACCGGCGCCGTCATGAGAGATGAAGACTCCTACGACCTGCATGCTTGGGACACAGTCAAAGGCGCCGACTTCCTAGCGGATCAAGACGTAGTCGAGTTCTTCGTACGACAAGCCCCCAAAGAAATAGTCCTGCTAGACCACTGGGGATGCCCGTGGAGCCGCAATCCCGAAGGCAGGATCGATCAACGGCGCTTTGGAGGACACAGCTTCCCCCGAGCGTGCTTCGCAGCTGACATGACCGGGTTAGTTGAGATGCACACGCTGTACGGCAGAACCCTCATGCAAGAGAACATCAATTTCTACGACGAGTGGTTTGTCACGTCAGTCATCCTCGAAGACAATGTCACCAAAGGCTTCACAGCGATCGATATGAAGACAGGTGAAATTCATGCGTTCCGTGCAAAAGCCATAGTCATAGCAACTGGCGGCTGCGAACGCATCTTCGAGTTCACCACGTTCTCACACGGATCAACCGGGGACGGCATGGCCATAGCCTACCGTGCAGGCGTGCCCCTGAAAGACATGGAGTTTGTTCAATTTCATCCCACGGGACTCGTTCCATCAGGAGTATTGATAACAGAGGGCGCCCGCGGGGAAGGAGGTCACTTGATCAACGCCAAAGGTGAGCGTTTCATGAAGCGCTACGCCCCTGAAAGAATGGAGCTCGCCCCGCGCGACATAATTGCCCGAGCCGAGACGACTGAGATTCAGGAAGGGCGAGGCCTCGAAGGTCCTTACGGCCCCTACATAGCCTTGGACCTCAGGCATCTGGGTAAAGAGAGGATAAACGAGAGGCTGCCGCTCATACGAGATGTCGCAACCAAACTCGGCGGCGTCGATCCAGTGAAGGAACCTATACCCGTCAAGCCAGCAGCCCACTACTCGATGGGTGGCATTCACGCCGACGCCACGACAGCTACACCAGCTTCAGGACTCTACGCCGCTGGCGAATGCGCGTGTCTAAGCATCCACGGAGCAAATAGGCTGGGCACCAACTCGACCTCAGACTGCCTAGCCTTTGGCGCCGTGGCTGGCGAAGAAGCGGCCAAGCATGCTCTGTCGAGCACGCCCAGAGATCTCCCGCGTGAAAAGATCCTAACCGAGGAGGAACGGATCTTTGATGGAATCTTCAAGGACAAAGGCGACGAGAGTGTTCCTGCCATCCGGGATGACATGCGGCGAATCATGCGGGAGAAAGTCTGGGTATTCAGAAGAGATGACGAGCTCCAGAAGGCCTTGAAAGAAATCGGCCAGCTCAAGACGAGATTCCAGAGCCTCAAAGTTGAGGACAAGAGCCGCTCCTTCAACACATGGCTCATCGCAGCCTTACAGCTGGACTTCACACTGGACCTGGCCGAGATCACCATAGCCAGTGCCATAGCACGAACAGAGTCACGGGGAGCCCACTCCCGACTGGACCATCCAACGCGCGATGATGAAAACTGGCTGAAACACACGTTGGCTTATCCTACGAAGGACGGCCCCAGGCTAGAGTACCTCCCAGTCACCATCACGAGATGGCCTCCAACCAAACGAGCCTACTGAGGTGCCGAGAGTGAACTCTGAAACGAAAAAAATCACATTCAAAATCCACCGCTTCAACCCCGACAACAACAAGCACTACACCTCTACCTACAACGTCCCCGCTCGCGCAGGAATGACTATTCTCGACGCCCTGCTCTACATCAAAGACAACATCGACGGGACACTCACCTTCCGACACCAATGCCGAATGGGACAGTGCGGGAGCTGTGGAGTCGTCATAAATGGAAAACCCATGCTCGCCTGCTACACCCAAGTCCTACAACTAGGCGTCGACACCGTCGAGATTGAACCACTGGCCAACCTGACAGTCATCAAAGATCTCGTCGTCGACTTTGCCCCCTTCTTCGAGAAGTTTGTGCAGATCAGCCCCATCCTCATCACATCCGCCGAGCAGTCACAGCCGCCTACAGAGTATCTGCAATCGCCGAGCGATTTCAAGAAGTACTGGGACAAATCAATCTGCACGAAGTGCTCACTCTGCTATGCGTCCTGTCCAGCCGAAATCGACACCACTTTCTTGGGACCTGCCACCTTGACGCACAACTACCGATTCTTGGTCGATACCCGCGATGACGGCCTCAACCAACGGCTGAACGAGGCCACTGAGACCATATGGATGTGCACCTCGTGTGACTCCTGCACGTTAAATTGTCCCAAAGAGATCGACTGTGCCCTCGCCTTGGATGATGAGCGCAGCCTCATCGTGGAGGAAGGCGCTCCTATGCCCCGGACTGTGAAAGACGTATTCGACAGCGCATTCAAGTACCATAACCCAGTGCTCATGCCTCCACGGAAAAGAACAGAATGGAGCAGCGGGCTGAAGATTCAAAAGTTTCCCGAGATCGAGAAGACAGGAATACTATACTTCGTAGGCTGCGGGTCATCCTATGACGAGAGGAATCAAGAGATCGCGAAATCCTTGGTTCACCTATTTACAGCAATCGGTATCGACTTTGCGACGTTGGGCAATGAGGAGTGGTGTTGCGGTGATCACATATTGCGACTTGGCGAGAAGGGGTTGTTTGAGGTTCTCGCAGAGCATAACGCATCTCTGTTCCAGAAGTATGATTTCGAACGCATCGTAACGATATCACCGCACTGCTATCACACCTTCAAGAATGACAAGCCCTACGCAGACTTGAGAATCAACGTCCAGCACTATACGCAACTCCTCGCCCAAGCTATCGACGAAGGGCGGCTTAAGCCTGTGAACGCGATTAGCAAGAAGGTCGCCTACCATGACCCTTGTTTCCTCGGCAAGCGAAGCGCCATCTATGATGAGCCCAGAAGCATACTGACGGCGATACCCCGTCTCGAGTTGGTTGAGATGAGGCGGTCACGAGAGAACAGCTTTTGCTGCGGCGGGGGCGCTGGACGGGTTTGGACCGAGGAGGCAACGCCTGAAAATCGGCCTAGCTTGGACAGAATTAAGGAAGCACTCGAGCTTGGAGTCGACGTCATGGCCACAGCCTGCCCCTTCTGTGTGACCACTCTAGAGGACGCCGTGAAAGTCTTAGAAGTAGAAGACAAGATTGTCGTCAAGGATATTGCAGAACTCGTGCAGAAATCAATTTAGCGACATGCTCGTGCGGCTCACCCGGACGAGATTCTAGCTGTGACTAGGACCGCACTAATGCAAGAAACCACTCGTACTTTTTCCTTGAGCAAGAGCCTTTTCGAGGGAACGGTTTCCCTGCATGGTTTACAGACCATTGATCTCAGTTGGTTGAGTAGCTTTCACACCTGTTGCGCGCGCGCATCGTTCCCTGAAAAGCAAGCACTTGTTCAAGATGCATGCATGCAAAAGATTCTTTTGTGAAAAGTAACAATTGCCGAGAATAAAGGGAAAAATGCTTTGAATGTATTTCTAGCAATTATCGTATCTATAGCAGGATTTTTCTTGTTTCTTCTCATCGGGTTGCTATTGTATAAGAGCTATCTGAGATATTCGACCAGAATAGAAACACCTAATGGTATAAGCTCATTGGAGCAGATTACGCTTGGTGATTTGAAACAATGGATATTTATCAGAGGTACAGATCAGACTAATCCAATTTTGCTATTCTTGCACGGTGGTCCTGGTGCACCTTTATTGGGGATGTCAAGTTCGCGCAAATATGATGCCGAGTTAATTAAGCATTTCACAGTAGTTCATTGGGATCAACGAGGGGCTGGCAAATCATTCAACAGCGATATCCCGGTTGCTTCAATGTTTTTAGAGAGATGTAATGCCATGCAATGCATGCATGCATAACCGCATTTAATCAGTTTGTCAAAAACACCATCAAGCTAATGCATGCATAGGGAAAAGACTGCTCCCTTGGGTAGCAGTTATTGTCGTAGGTAGTTTCCTTGCCATGCATGCATGCTTTAATAGTTGGGGGCACGAAACTTCAAAAGAGATCAAGAAATAGGGGCATTGAGTGCAAATGTACGATGTTATCATAATTGGAGCAGGTCCTGCTGGTTTGACGGCGGCAGCGAATACTTCCCTCAGAGGTTTGAGAAGCCTCGTCATTGAGAAGCAAGAGATTCCTGGAGGTCTGCCAAGAATTCTATATCCAGACAAAATCATAAGAGATCATCCAGGCTTTCCAGTCGGCATACTTGGCAGGGAACTGAGCAGAATGCTGTTTATGCAAGCCAAGAACTCCGGCGCCGAGATCAAGCTTGGCGAAGAGGCTTTGAAGATAATAGGTGAAGAGAAAGACCTCTTGGAAGTGAGAACAGTTGAAGACAGGTACCAATCGAAGAGGGTCATATTGTGCACAGGAATCTACGATATCCCCCGAAAACTAGAGATACTGGAGGATTACGCCGGCCCAAACATCCACTACAAAGTTGAAAATCCTGGGATATTCGAAAAGAAAAGACTGCTGATTGTTGGAGGAGGCGATCACGCATTTGATACTGCTTTGCAGCTTGTAGACACCACAAAAAGCACAGCAGTCGTTGTGAAGAATAGATACGCGAAAGCGAAAGAGAACGCTGTTAAATTGGCAGAAGAGATGGGAGTGAGAACGTTTTACAACACGGAGATTGTGAGAACTCTAAAAGACAGGCATGGTAAACTCGCTAGAGTCCAAATAGCGGAAAAGGAGACCGGTGAAAAGGAGATTCTGACTGTTGACGAGCTTTTCATCGCCATAGGTTTTGTGCCGACTAGAAGTTTCTTGGAGAGCAATGGACTCGAATTGCGTGAGAAAGGCGCAGTCAAGGTTCATAGGAACCTTCAGACGAATATCAAAGGCGTGTTTGCAGCTGGTGACGTCACCGGAGAGGTTAGGATCATAGCGGTCGCCTGCGCTGAAGGCATTGTCGCGGCTGTACATGCTTTCGAAGACATAAGAAAGCCATACTGGCTACGCTAGTGCATGCATGCTCTATCTTTAAAAGCTTAAACAATAGAGGGATTGCGCACGCGCAGGCCATTTTTTCACATTCACAGTTTCAGTTTTCCACAAGTCATAAGAACGAAAAGAAACAAACATAATGTTTTGGCTTTT
>JABAOF010014385.1_pt2 | contig 14099 bp, 22 predicted proteins | sample 7062171 | NCBI WGS metagenome assembly JABAOF01 (sample SAMN14538628, study PRJNA623070) | marine sediment metagenome | biome: marine biome [ENVO:00000428]; feature: marine pelagic biome [ENVO:01000023]; material: deep marine sediment [ENVO:00002113] | place: India: Gulf of Khambhat ...
ATAATTTGAAGAGTTTCTCTTTGTCTATTCTCTTGAATATTTTCTGTGCTTTTGTAACCGATGTTCCTTCTGAATCAAATGCTTCAGCTAATTCTTCCAAGAACATATCTTTCTTAGCCGGTTTGGTATAGAAAGTAACTTCTTCTGGATTTTCTGCTTTTTCCTCATAAATTGGTTTTTTATTCAAAAATTCTGCTGTTTCTTTCAATTTTTCTACTTTTTCCATACTTATTCACTTATATTTCGCTTAAATTCTATTTATAACTTAACTTGAAACAAGATACAAATCTTCCTCGTAGCCCTCTGTACCAGTTAAATTTCTTACTGATAGAGCTAATGAATCCGGATAATCGTCGTGCCTTCTGTCTATAGGTTGTATTTTATATCCTGTTAGTCCATGTCTTATAACCAATCCACGCATTTGATATATCAATTTCTTATATGGTGGGAATCTAATTGCTCTTTGTTCCATTAATAATTTAAGGTGTTTATAGAGATTGGATTTTTCCTTAATTGAATGCATATTGACTCTCATAATAGGATATCCTTCGGAGATAAGTACGTCGGATGCCGAACCACCCATGCTAGAGGAGTCTATAATTATGGTTTCAAAATTCCAAGCACCGTGCATGGCTCTTATTCTATCCATTAAATATGTGGTTTCTCCTTTTGGTAAAGCCTCTATATAGCATATTTCCCTCATTGTTTTGTTGCAGATTGTAAGAACGCTTTCGTCTTCTCCCATTCTGGCGCAATCTACTCCTAGGTCGTAGTAATGTCCTTTCACCGGACTGGTTTGTTTAGTTGTCGCTAACTCTTTTATTAATTCTATTGGAAATAGCACATCGCTTTCGGCTGTGAACTCGCCTTCATATTCTTGTAGATATTCGTTTTTAGTCAACCTGTTCTTTTGTGCTTTTAGAAATTTTGCTGTAATGTTCGGACAGTCTTCGCTTTTTACATGATATGTTTCATATCCTACATCTGGTACGAATGATTCGAAAAAGAAACCCCTTTTTCCATAAGGTGTAGATACTAAAATCATGTCCCCGTCTGTTACAGACAAAGATGGTTCAATTGCAACGAAGACTTCTTCAGGAGTGAAAGCGGCTTCGTCCATGATTATCAAATGTGGACTGTATCCTCTTATTCTAGAGCCGGTATGACACCAGCTGGAATACAATGTAGGCGGCTTCCATTATCGAAGTAAATTTGTGTCATTGTGTCTCTTATTATATGTTCCTCGATTTCTGGCGTCCTTGCTATAAACTGCTTAATCTGCCAGAACATAAGACTTGCCTGTCTTTGAACCGGTGCCACAATAAGAATTTCCCTATCTGAATAGTTGTAAGCCATATATAAAGCTAGGACTGCACACATGGTTGTTTTTCCAACTTGACGCCCACTTCTAAATGCTCTTCTCTTTGCTTTTGAATGTAAGAATTTCTTCTGGTATTCATACGGTTCGTGTCCTGTTACCCATTTGAAGAACTCTAAGATATCCTCCAAGGTGTCACCTTGTTCTTGGTGGTTCTAATGCTACTAAAATTGTTTCATCATTATATATGTTTTTGAGTATATAGTTTACATAAGGAGACCGTTTTGTGAGTCCCCTTCTCTCGTCTATCTTTTCTACTACCGAATCTGATAAGTATAGTGAAATCCTTTGCATACAAATCAAATTATAAATACATGTAATACTATTAATAATTTAATTAAATCAGCAAGTTCAAGGAGGAATAACATGACTGAAGATAATGTGGTTTATGTGGGCAGAAAATCTTTGATGGCTTATGTACTTTCTGTCAATACTATGGCAATGAGAGGAGCAGAAAAAATAGTATTAAAAGCAAGAGGAAGGGCAATAAGTCGCGCAGTAGATATAGAAGAAATGGTTCTCAGGAGGTTCTTGCCAGAGTGGCATATGGAATCAGTATTGATGGGAACGCAGGAACAGGAAATCACGACTATGAGAAATAGGGAAACCGGAGAAGAGAAAAAGTTGGCAGAACCTAGAAAGAGGAATGTATCTACAATAGAAATAGTGTTGGCTAAGAAAAAGTCAATACAAGAGGGAATGAAAAATGGCATGGAATAAAAAGAAGAAAACATTTGATTTCAAATGTCCGAATTGTTATACGAAGTTTACATTCACATTAAATGATAAAATAAAGGTGGAGATAGACGATTGTCCTACTGTTGAATACTTACCAAATTATTATAATAGGATATTTGTTCCGGGAATAGAGGATTGGGAAACGACTTCAAGTTTTCAGTGATATCTTTATATATTAGAAGACTAAATAATTATTAGAGATTATTATAAATTGGTGTTTTAATGATTCGTGAAAAAAGAATAAGCGGAGAATTCACGGCAGAAGAACAAAAGAGAAGATTAGAAGAAGAATATGATAAAGGCGCGTGGACATATGATGAAGCTCGTTTTACATATCCTGGTGGAATATATGTAGACCAGAAGGAGAAAATCGCTATACTAAAATATTTAAAAGAAGGCTCTACTTTAGAAGTTGGTTGTGGAACCGGAAGATATGCGCCTATAGTAGAGTGGTTTGGAAAATATACAGGAATTGATATATCGCAGAAAATGTTAGAAGAAGCTAAGAAAAAAAGCAAAAAAGCTAAGTTTATTAAAATGGATGCTGAAGACCTAAAATTTCGTGCTAATAGTTTTGATAATGTTTTTTATGTAAGGGTTTTCAGGGTGCTTCCCAATTCAGTTAAAGCGCTTAAAGAGGCTTATCGTGTATTGAAAAAAGGAGGAAGAGTTATAATTATCTACGAATCGAAAGACTACATACTTCAGAGAATACACCATTGGATAACTAAGACCTTTTATGGTAATCCATGCAATTATTTCAGCAACGAGGAATTCACGAGACTTTTAGAAGCTATCGGATTTAAGAATATTAGAATAGAATCGGTGTTGAATGTTGGTTTTTACTATTTGATAAAAAACAGGTGGCTTATGAAATTTGTCGGCTGGTTGGACAACCATTTGAATACATATGATAGAGCTATTATAGTTGGTGAAAAATGACACACTCACACACCCTAAAGGGCATGGTATCTAATCAAGGAGGGATATAAAATGGGAAGAGTAATTAAAACATTTTGGTTTAAAGCAAACGGAGAAATAGTTGATTTGTCAAAAATAAGAGAAACTGATGAATTTTTACAGAAATATTGGTATAAACAAAAAAAGATAGTGGAATTAATATGCTTCGGTAAGACATTTCAGCTATCTATAAAGACAGGAGGAAGTGACACTAACAATTTCAGATATACTGATATTAATTTCAAAGACAAAAAACAGCTTACTCAATTCCTCTCAAGGTTAAAACCTTGAGTATCCTTGAGGTAATTTTATGAAAAAAAGGATATTGAACGTGGGTTGTGGGTCAGAACTTTATGGAGATGTATTTATAGACAAATATCCTTCTAGACCAGAAGTAATTAAATGTGATGTTGATGAAGAACCGTTACCGTTTACGAGAGGCTCGTTCGATGAGGTTTATTCAAAAAACTTATTGGAACATCTTGGAAATCCACTGAATGCTTTGAAGGAAATGAAAAGGGTTCTTAAATATGGTAAAAAAATAATCTTGATTACAGACAATGCGGGATACTGGAGCTTTCATGCGTGGTATTCGAAATTTCATTATGAGACTTCATTCAAAGGTCTTAAAGGAAAAGAAGATAAACATTTTGCTTTATATACAACTGCACATCTTAGGAATTTATTTGAACGTGCTGGATTTAAAGTTTCAAGTATCATAGGATGGAACAAAGAAGTCGGCTGGTTTGAGGAACCGATTAACTGGATTTTAAGACTTGTTGGTTTTCGTCGGATGTCATATCAAAAAATAAAAATAGTGGGAATTAAATGAGAATGAATTTTATTATAATGTCGGTTTGTGCTTTCATATTAGCTTTTTTCTTTTTTAAAGGTTTGTTTTTAGTAGATTTTTTAGGTGAAATGGAGACGTTTGCTCTTTTTGGTATGATGCATATAATATTCGGTCTGTTTGCCGGTTCGTTCATGGTTATTTTTACTAAAGATATGAACCATATATTTATAGGAAGTTTCGCTATTTTATTGGCGTGGGAAATATACGAACAGCTTTTTCACAATGTTCCGGCTACATATCCTTTAGATACAGTTTATGATTTGTTTATCGGTGTCGGCTTTGCAATGCTTTATGCTTATAAGGTGAATAAATGAAAATAGCTTTATTAATGGATTATATAAAAGGAATAGCCGGCGGGGAGAAGTTATTATTATATTTCGCTAAAAGATATGATGCGGATATCTATACTGGATATATCAATTGGGACAAAACCTATCCGGAGTTTAAAAACTACAATATAAAGACCTTAAGCAAAATCTCAAGAATACCACTACTTAAACAGAATTCGCTTGTAAAAGCTTTTAAAGAAATTGAATTGGTAGATTACGATGCAACTATCTGTTTGGGTTTCTATTCAATATATTCTTCGTGGAAAAACATTCCTGTCATTTGGAGTGCCTACGGAGTAAGCCCTATATTTTATAAAAGAGCAGACGTTCCGGATGAATTTATAAAACAAGGTTTGATTAGAAGAATCGGTGAGTGGATTTGGAAAAGAAGAATGCAAAAAGACGACAAAGAGATAATACAAAAATATATTGAAAAAATAGTTGCCATATCCAAATATTCCAGTCAAGCATTCAAAGATTATTATAATAGGGATACTGAAATCATACCGCCACCGGTAGATATGAAAAAGCATTATAATAGACCGGCGGAGCCTTATTATCTTATAGTATCGAGATTGGAACACGGCAAAAGAGTAGACCTTGCTATAAATGCTTTCAAAGATATGCCGGATAAGAATCTTGTCGTGGTTGGTACCGGTTCGTTGGAAAAGAAACTTAAAAAAATGGCTAGTAAAAATGTCTATTTTCATAAGAATTTAAAAGAGGAAAACTTATTAGAACTCTATGCTCATTGTATTGCTTTTATAGGAACCGCTTTTTACGACGATTGGAGCATGCCTATGATAGAAGCCATGGCATCTGGTAAACCATGTATAGGAGTAAAACAAGGAGCATATCCAGAAGTAATTCAAGAAAAAACAGGCGTTCTTGTAAAAGGAACACCAGAGGGTATTGCAAGAGGTGTGGGAATTATTACTGGGGCGGGTACAGAATATTTTAAAGAAACCTGTATAAAAAGAGCTAAAGAATGTGATGTTTCTAATTTTTATAAAAAATGGGATAAGCTTTTAAAGGAGGTAACAAAATGAATATAGAACCTATAATAAAATGCCGTGTATGTAAGTCGGATAAGTTAATTGATATTCTTTCGTTGGGTAATCAGACTATCGTAGATTTTTCAGAAAGGAATATTAAAGTTCCTATCGAGTTGATTCGTTGTGATAAGTGTGGATTGGTTCAATTAAGACATACTACGCCACCAGATTTATTATATAAGCACTATTGGTACAAGTCTGGAATCAGCAATATAATCAAAGACAATCTCTTTGAGATAGCAAAGGAAATAGAGGACCTGCTTATTGAGAATAATATTTTTCAATTATACGACAATGTAGTCGATATAGGTTGCAACGACGGAACCATGTTTCAATATTATGATTTGGACTTGACGTTAATTGGATTCGAACCAGCAGATAATCTAATAGAAGATGCCAAAGTCTTCGCAGATAAGATATTCAACAACTATTTCAATGCAGAAGACTGGAAAAAACATTTTGGAACACAGAAAGCAAAGGTAATAACTGCCATATCTATGTTCTACGATTTGGACGACCCGAATAAGTTTTTAGACGATATTACTAAGATACTTGATAAAGACGGTTTTTTTGTAATTCAGCAGAATTATTTAGTATCTATGCTTGAACAGACCGCTTTCGACAATATAGTTCATGAACATCTGGAATATTACTGTCTATATACGTTGGAGAATCTGCTTAAAAAACACGGTCTGGAGGTTTTCGATGTTAAAATATGTCCCATAAACGGTGGAAGTTTCAGGACCTATATCAAGTTCAGGGGCAGTAAAATCAGAGGAACTGAAGGTGCGGAAGACAGATTAAGACTTATGAGAGAAGATGAGTTGTTCTTAGAACTTAAAGGAAAAAATCCATATGAAGAATTCGCTGAACGAGCTAATGAAGTGAAAAAGAAACTAAGAGAATTTTTATGTTGTGCGAAATTTGACGGAAAAACGGTTTATATCTACGGTGCGTCTACTAGAGGAAATACGACCATGCAGTTCTGCGATATAGATAATACTATGATACCTTATGCTATCGAGAAGAATCCAGCCAAATTCGGAAAGATATACGGCGACACGAACATACCTATAATATCTATGGAACAATTCAGAGAAGAATATAATAATTTTGGGAAACCAGAATATTTACTTATATTGCCTTGGCATTTACTGGATGAATTTATTAAAAATGAGAAAGAATATCTTAACTCTGGAGGAAAGTTTATAGTACCATTACCGAGTTTTAGAATAATGGGGGGTGAAAATTTTGACTAGAATATTTATAACAGGTGGAAATGGATTTATAGGAAGCCACTTGATAAACGAGCTTCTTCAAAGAGATTATGATGTGCATGCCTTGATTAGACATCATCCTAAAACAGTTAATTTGCCTAGAGAGGTTACAACTTACATGGGAGATTTATTAGATATTTATTTCTTGAAAAAGATAATCAGATTAGTCCAACCAGAATATATAATACATTTGGCTGCCATGACACCGGTAAGATATTCTTTTGAGAATCCGTTCGTTTATGCTAAAGTAAACTTAATAGGAACAATGCATATGACAACCGCTGCCAAGGAATCTTCTGTCCTTAGAAAGTTTATTCATGCTTCAACTGCTGAAATATATAGGGCAGATNNGCAGATGAGAAAAAACTAATTAAAGAAACAGACGAACTATATGGCTCTACTCCTTATGGTGTAAGCAAAGTAGCCGCAGATTATTGGATAAGAACTGCTGGAGACTGCTACGGTTTGCCTTACATTATGCTGCGACCGTCTAATACTTACTTTAGAAAGACCGAGAAAGGATATTTCGTCGAGAAGGTTATAACAACGATGTTGCTTTCAAACGAATTGAAAATGAACGGTACACCAGAAGCAGTAAGAGATTGGATGTTCTTATATGACCACATACAGGGATATATAAAAGCTTTAGAATCTGATGTCATAAATGAGGTATTTAATATATCTACTGGAGTTGGAACAAGTGTAGGAGATGTCGTGGAATTGGTCAAATTATTATTAGATTGGAAGGGAAAAGTAAGTTGGGGAGTAAGACCGAGACCGAATGAACCGAAATATCTAGTATTGGATAATAATAAAGCCAAAAAAATGATTAAATTCAATCCACAATATAGTTTGACAGAAGGATTAAAAATTGTAATAAATTATTGGAGGGATGTACTACAGTGAGGATACTCATAAGTTCCGACCTAGGTTTCCCATAGAGAATTTTATCAGTGGGTAGTTCTCGGGAAAATGTCGGGGGGGCGGAAACAGCAATAATAAATATCGCAAAAAGGCTGGCAAAGAACCACGAGGTGACTTGGTTTATGTCGAAGATAAATAGCACAAAAGCAGAAGAAAACTTTAGTGGCATCAATATTAAAAGAGTCTACTTGCCCTTTCCTAGAAATTATTTTTTATCTAGAAGGATTTATCCTTTGACTTCGTTCTTTCCACTATTAAATAATGCCAAGAAAGCCGATGTTCTACAGTTTTGCACTTTTTTAGGGGCGTTGAACGGAAGGATTATAGGCAAATTGACAGGAAAACCCCATTTTTGTCAGGTGTGGGAATTGTTCGGCAGTCTGTGGAATCAATTTACGGGAAGAAAAATATATCCCACTATTGAAAAATACATAGCAAGGTCTTATCCACTTTATGTGGCGATAAGCGAATATACAAAAAGAAAAATAATGGAGTACGGAGTTTCAGAAGATAAAATCATAGTAAATCATTTAGCTGTAGACCATGAGATGTTTTATCCTGCTGAACCGAAATTCAAAGTTAAAAACAAACTTAATCTCGGTTGGTGTGGTAGAATGATGTTGGCTTTGAGTAAAAATCTTCCTATGCTTTTGAAATCGTTCAAATTAGTTAAGGAAAAGACCGATGCTGTTCTTTTATTAGCTGGAACAGACTTTAAAGCCCTTGCTCCAAAGGTTAAAAAACTAGGATTGGAAGTCGGAGAAGATGTTATTTATCTTGGAAAATTACCAAATGAAGAAATGAGGAATTTCTATTCTAGTTTAGATGTTTATACTCTTCCTTCAGTATCGGAGGGGTTCGGATTAGTAGCGTTGGAAGCTCAAGCTTGTGGAACGCCAGTGGTTTGCTTCAATGTCGGCGCATTACCAGAGATTATAGTACATAATAAGACCGGTTTATTAGTCGGAGAAATGACTGCTGAAGCCTTTACAGAAGGCATTTTAAAAGCATATAATAGATTCAAGAAGAAAGATATGGTAGCTAATGCTAAGAAATTCACTTGGGATAAAACGGTCGAAAGACAACTTGAGGTGTATAAATGTTTAATAAATTAAAAGCTTGGGCTTGGAACAAGGTATTTTACTCTAAGTTTTTAAGAGAGGGGGGAACTTGGTTGATGAGAAAACTACCTTTTTTAATACCGATGCCACAATGCATAGAGGTGGAAGTATCTACGGCTTGTAATTTAAAGTGTATCATGTGTGAGCACACTTACTGGAAAGAACCAGTTAAGAACATGACTTTAGAACAGTTCAAGCACGTAGTAGACCAATTTCCTAAATTAAGGTGGATAGGATTGACCGGTATAGGAGAAAGTTTCTTGAATCCCGACTTTATAAAAATGATGGAGTATGTTAAGTCCAAAGGAACATGGATAGAGCTTTACGATAATTTTTTCAATATAGACAAGAAAACTGCTGATAAATTAGTAGAAATAGGAATAAGAAGATTTTATGTTTCGCTTGATGCTGCTACAAAAGAAACTTATGAAAAAGTAAGAGTCGGTAGCAACTGGGAGAGGGTAATGAAGAATTTAAAATATTATCTTAAACACAAAGGACCGAAGACTAAATTTGATTTTCATNNGAGTTGATTAAATATGTAGAAATGGTAAAAAAACTTAGCCCGAAAAGTGAAATCTGGTTTACAAGAGTACTTCATAATTATCCGGAAATTGGAGATATATTTTGTGAAATACCACAAGAAATAATTAAAGATGTAGAAATCAAAGCCAAAGAATTAAATATGAAAATAGTATGGGGCGCAGATGTTCCTAAAAAATTACCACCCATTAGGAAATGTATGGCTTGGATGATGCCTTTTATTTTCGTAACCGGTCATGTTATTCCCTGCTGTGCATGCAATGAGGCGAATAAAAGAGAATTACAGAAAAAACTCGCTGTGGGAAATATATTCGAGACGCCATTCAAAGAACTATGGAATGGAAACAAATATAAGCAACTTAGACAATATATTAAGCAGAATAAACGACCGCCTTATTGTACTTCGTGTACGATATTCGAGAGTGAATGAATGAAAGAAGATAAAATTGTAAGTATATTAGAAGAGATATTAGAGGTACTACAAGAAATAAAAGAAAAAATAGAAGAACGATTATAATGATACCTCTAATGAAACCCATAATGACAGAGAAAATGCTAGATGCAGCTAGAGACGCGATTCTTAATGAGAAGATGGTGCTTGGTGAAAGCGTCTTTAAGTTCGAGGAAGAGTTTGCTAGATATATTGGTACGGATTATGCTGTTTCGGTCGGTTCTGGGACTGACGGTTTAATAATGTCTATGGTGGCTTTAAATGTTAAAAATATTGCAACAACGCCGGCTACTTTTGCCGGAACAATTAATGCTATTTATCATGCTCATGGAAAACCAATATTTAAAGACATAGATATGGATACTTACAATATTAGAGATATTAATTGTCCTTGGAAAAATTGGGCTATTCTTCCTGTTCATTTATATGGTTATCCATGTGATATGGATAGTATGGGGGGGACAATAATCGAAGATGCCTGTCAAGCACATGGAGCAAGTTATAAAAGTCGGAAAGTAGGAAGTATAGGAAAAGCCGGCATATTCAGTTTCTACCCATCTAAAAATATGACAGTGGGGGGAGATGGTGGAATGGTCACTACCAACGATAAGAAATTAGCCAATATTTTAAAGAGCATGAGACATGCAGGAAGAAGACTTGGCGACCATTATGTACACGATAATGTAGGTGTAACTTCTAGATTGGATACTTGGAAAGCTGCAATAGGTAGACTACAACTTAAAGAATTAGATAAGTGGAATGAACAAAGAAGAGCCAATGCTAGTATTTATTATGATTTTTTATCCGATTTAGATGTGGTTTTACCACCGAGGGATACTAAAGATATCGAACCGGTTTATCATCTTTTTGTAGTTCGAACCGAAGATAGAGATTATCTTAAGGAGTATTTGTTTGCTCACAATATAGCATCTGGAATACACTATCCGATTCCGGTTCATAAGCAACCTGCTTTTAATTTTAATGAAACATATTCAAATGCCGAAAGGTTATGTGATACTTGTCTTAGCTTACCCATGTATCCAGATTTGAAGAAGTCTGAAATAAAATATATCTGTGAAAAAATAAGGAAGTTTTTTGAATGTTAATAGGATTTGGTCAACCGAATGATTTAGCACATGTTCAATTACGTAGTGAATTATCTAAGAAGTTCGGTTTATTCGGTAAGGTGCCTATGTGGGGCGGAATTAAATTACACGAACTTTATCCGCCAGCTTCTACTGTTTTAGTTCGCTTTTTATCGATGATTGGTAGTATAAATATTTATTTTGCTTTGACTATGCTTCTATGGACACTGAATAGAGATTTGGTTACTGCTGTTTTGTTCTGTCTTAGTTATTTCACTTTAAGTCCTATGCTATATACTGGTCGTTTTCCAGAATGTTTCGGATATCTTTGTGTTGCTCTGGCCTTTTTTACTCCGTATCCTATCGCGGCTGGTTTTTGGTTGGGGGTGGCGGGATTGTTTCATCCATTGCCTTTATTGTTCGGCTCTTTGATTATGTTTACAAGATTGAATTGGGTTTTTTATATGGTCGCTTTTTGTGTGTGTGGTTGGTGGTATATACCGTTTGTTTGGAAGATAAGAAAGTTCGGCTATTTGAATGAATGGAGACGGGATAAAATATTCGGTATTTATATCACCTCTTGGAGCATGTTGGTGAATTTATTGATATTTTTATTTATTCCGTCGTTAGCTTGGATTGGATTGATTCCTTGGGTTTTTAGATATAGATTGCTTGGTTGGAAGCCTTATTATTTATCAGACCTAATAAAAGACCATCCTTGGTTAGATGGGATAAAAAAATCCCCGATTGTAATAATACAGGGAACCGGTCGGTTGCTCACAATAGGAAACCGAATATGGGCATCGGCTTTATATTTGCTAAAAAAGAATATTATAGTATATAATGGATTGCCGGCTACAGATGCAACAAATATAAAACTTCCCAAATTAAAAACATGTGTGATTAAATGAAAATTGGTATAATAGGCGCGGGCTATTGGGGAAAGAAGTTAATAGGAGAATATAAAGAACTAGATGTAGAATTAATTGTTTGTGATTTGGTCGTTCCGGACACCATAAAGGATTATAAAAACCTTAAAGTAGATGCCGTTCACATAGCCACACCCAATGAGACACATTACGAAATAGCCAAATATTTCTTAGAAAACGGAGTACATGTATTATTAGAAAAGCCTATGGCTTTGAACTCGGCTGAAGCATGGAAGCTTGTAGAATTAGCAGAATATAACAATTTAATTTTACAAGTCGGTCATATATTCAGATTCGATAATTCAGTTAGAAAAATAAAAGAGCTTATCAAAAACAATGAACTTGGAGATATTAATTATGTGAAGATGCAATGGACAACAATGCTTGACCCCCATCCAGATGAACATATAATTTGGGATTTGGCTCCACATCCTATTGATATACTTAATTTTATATTTGGCGAGTGGGCTACAGACAATAATGCTGTTATTACACAATCGGACAAGTGGGCTTTAATATTAATAGAATACCCTAGTTTTTTTGCTTCAATAGAGCTAAGCTGGGTAGATTATTGGAGAAAGACACGTTCAATAACAATTAACGGTTCTAAAGGAATGGTTGATGTGAATTTGATGGACCAAACTATGTTTATTGGAAAGAAAGAACAAGGAAAGATGGAATCAATAGAACCAGGCAACACAATAAAGGAAGAGATAACGAATTTTATAAACGCTGTAAAGAATAAAGACCGGTCGTTGAATTCCGGAGTATTCGGAGCAAAGACAGTTGAAACATTAGAGGAATTGGTTAAATGAAAGTAAAAGATTTAATAGAAGAATTAAAAAAATACGATTTAGATAATGAAGTAACAATAGCCATGAATGAAGAGTTATATTATAGTTGTGGCGACCGAACTAGTATAAAAAAGATAGATGTGGTGTTAAAACACAGTGCGTTTGGAGGAGAACATGATGAAGTAAGAAAAGTAATAGTATTGGTTCCATACAGATATTATAAGAACGAAGTAACAATTGAGGATATATTGAAACTATTAGCTAAAGAATGTAGAAAGCTAGAAGGTAGAATTAAATGAAAAAAATAGTTGATTGCGAAATAGGAAATGGTACGATAGTTAGAGACTTTGTAGATTTATATAAATGCAAGATAGGAAAGGATTGTAGAATAGGCAGTTTTACTTATATAGAAGAAGATGTAATAATTGGAAACAATGTTAAAATAAAGCCCTTTGTTTTCATTCCTACCGGAGTAACAATAGAAGACGGCGTGTTTATTGGAATGGGCGTTAATTTCACTAATGACAAAACCCCGAAAGTTGGAAAAGAATGGATATTATTAAAGACGCTTGTAAAAAAAGGAGCATCAATCGGAACCGGAGCTATCATTTTACCGGGATTAATTATCGGAGAGAATGCTATGGTTGGTGCTGGTGCGGTAGTTACTAAAGATGTTAGACCGAATACGACTGTCGTCGGTGTTCCAGCTAAGGAAATAAAATGAGTAAAGTGAAAACACAATGTTGTCATTGTTCGGGAGAAGGTTGTCTTCACTGTAAAAATAAAGGATATATTTGGATGGATGAAGATATCTATATTCAGGAAAAGAAAAGGGGTTGGATAGTTTGAAAATAAGTATAATACTTGGAGCATATAAATCAGAAGATGAAATTAGTAGTTGTTTGTGGCATTTAGCTAAATTAAAATATTCTGATTATGAAATATTAATTGCAGCAGATTGTATTGATTCGGAAAAAATATATTTTCCTTACCCAAATAATGCTAAGAGAATATTTGTAGAGTGTAGTAAAAAGAGAAGGGGTGTAGTGAAGGCATTAAATAGTATTTTAAAAGAAGCGGGGGGCAACGTAATTGTTCATTTTGCAACAGACAGAAGATTCACCAGATTAAATGCTTTGAAAAAGATAGCAAAGCACTTTGAAAATCCGAAAGTAGGCGGAATATTATTTGATATAAAACATCCACAAAAACGGAACTGGAATAGGTTGGCTGTAGCACAAGCCGTGGTAGTCAGAATAATATCAGATTGGAGACTAGAAGAATGTCCCATAGTTCGCAAAGGATTTAACATGCCTATAATAGTCAGCGCATTTAGAAATATATTCAAAGAGATAGATATAGATTCGATAAATGACGATGCCGAGTTCGCTTACAAAATTCTAGACAAAGGATATGAAATACATAATGTGAAGGATGTCGGCTGGTATGCCTATGGAGAACCAAGTAAATTAAAGAAAGTATTTAATCGTCAGAAAAGGACTGCTCTTGGTTGGGAGAAAACAGGTAAAAGAAGGAAACTTAATATGAGGGGTTATTATTTTTCGATACTTAAATATTATTTCAAGAACTTTAGAAAATATAGACTAGACTATATAATATATTTTTTAGCAGTCTATTCGGTCGCCATGCTTGCTGCGAAAT
>JABAOF010004390.1_pt5 | contig 14096 bp, 11 predicted proteins | sample 7062171 | NCBI WGS metagenome assembly JABAOF01 (sample SAMN14538628, study PRJNA623070) | marine sediment metagenome | biome: marine biome [ENVO:00000428]; feature: marine pelagic biome [ENVO:01000023]; material: deep marine sediment [ENVO:00002113] | place: India: Gulf of Khambhat ...
GACAAACTAGCAGAAGACAAAATCGAGAGAGAGTTAGCCGCTAAGGCAAGCCCAGAGCAGGCGTTTGAAGCGCTGGAATGCTCACACAAAGCGGGACTCGTCCACATGGCTTACACCTACAAAGGAAATGAAAAACCAGACTATGTCTGTAGCTGTTGTTCATGTTGTTGCCACTCCATGAGTGCGCTGGTGAGATTTGGCATGCCCGAAGCGCTCGGGCATATTGTAGAGTCCAATTATATCGCAGTAAACAACCCAGAAACATGCATAAACTGTGGCACATGCGTCGAAAGATGCCAGTTCAAAGCCCGTCACCTAGAGAAGGGTGAATTAGTGTTTGAAGAGGCCAGGTGTTTCGGATGTGGCGTGTGCGTGAGTACTTGTCCAACCAAGTCGATTTCTTTGACAACACGAAACAAAAGAATGTGAGCATGCGCAGTTCTTTGGATTTGCTTACTCGAAAAGAGGGAATTTGCGGGTGACATCGCCACTAGCCGCCTAGTGTTTTTCGAGAATTTGCTTTTGTTCATATGTTTGAGGATGGTAGAGTGGATGTGCAATGCAGAAGTTAGGCCTTCTAAGAGTTTTTGCTGGTTCCAACTGGGTGGTTTTGCGTTTTCAGTGGCTGGCATCCACATAAGATATATGCTAAAAATCTTCCCTTTGTATTTTGTTTTGTGTGTTGCTTTAATCGAGTTCAAGGATTTGAAGCCTAGCTTGTCTATTTCGCATTTCTTAAACCATGGACTCCAGTGATTTTCTAAGGCTATTGTTGCAAAGCCAGATGCATCTTTTTCGCTTTTTATCATGTCTTCCAAAAGCAGTTTTCCAAAGTTATGTCCCTTTGCTTTTTTCAAAACCCAGATGCAATTCATTACTATGATGCTGTCACCCATTATTGGATAATATGAAACTTCTGCGGGTGAATACTCTATCTGGCCAACAACTTCCCCGTTGAAAATCAACAGTTTTTTGTGAAACCCTTTTGGGATGGCTTTTTTCAGGTATTCTGTTCTTTTTTTGTATCGCCTAAATGGGCCTGCCAGACACCTTTGAAGATAGTCTTCGTATTCACCGATTTTGGTGATATCAACAATCCCAGTTCTAGAAGCCAACTTAATGTCGATCATGTCTAGCCTATCTAGCCAACTTAATTCTTTCGCTCTAGAAAAGACAGAAAAAAGAGGGGTTGCACGGTTGGCGATATCGCCACTGTATGAGAAAAAAGGAAGATTATTGTTTTAGTGGGGTTTTGAGAGTGCGCGCAATGGGTTATACCCAAAATGTTAAGAACAGTTCAACATTCTATTACTATATGAAGGGGTATTCCTAAATGTTATAATTCTTTGATGGGAGTTTTTCCTTCATAATGAAAGAAAGATTTGGAGGTGACAAAAGTGGCTAAAAAACTTAAGGTTGAAGACAGACTGAAGGTTTTAGAGGAGATAGAAGCTATCAAGAAACTTAAGGCAAGATATTGTTATTTAGCTGATGCTCGTGACTGGGATGGATTTTTGGATCTCTTTACCGAGGATTTCGTAGCAGACTTCGGCCCTCTTGGAAAGTATGATGGTAAGAAGGCATTTGGAAAATTCATGAAAGAGACGGTGGCTGAGCAGTTTTCATACTTTTCACACATGGTACATAATCCAATAATTGAAGTGATTGAACCGGAAAAAGCGACGGGAACCTGGTATTTCCACGTTCCAAGCACTCTTGGTGGAGAGGCAACGTGGCTTCAAGGAAGGTACGACGAGGAATACGTAAAACAAGCCGGAAAATGGAAAATCAATAAATGCACCGCCACCTTCGAGTTTATAACACCATATGACAAAGGCTGGGTTAAACAAAAAGGCGTATAGACGTGCCTAGACTGCCCTAGACCCTGCATGCATGCATAGTTGCGGCCTTTGTGGCTTTTGTGGCTGGCCTCACCGGGCCTCCTATTGGAACCTTTATTCTTTTTATAGTGCCTGCAATAATTATGTTTGTCGTTGCGATTTACCTAATCACAAAGAAAAAAGAGACGAACCATCATAAATAGAGTCACGATTTTTGAGGGCTCTACCGCGCGCGATCCATCGCAAGGTAATGTGAGACTAATCTCACGCTATCTTAGTAAATTGAACAGTTCCTGTCGGCGGCCATTCCAGCCTTAACTTCGCATGCATGCATGTAGATTAGAGCTATGCCTTCCTCTCCAAGGTCTGGATCAGTCGTGCAGACCGTTAAGTAAAGTGAAGATATCCCGCCGTTACTCGACCATTGTTTTTCACCATTTATCACCCACTCGTTCCCTTCGAGTGTGGCTGTCGTCTTTATCGTCCGTCCTTTCATTACATCAACGTTTTCGATGTCACATCCTCCTTGCGGCTCGGTCATAGCGAAGCAGCCATAAATGAAGTTAATCATCACGGAAAATCTCTGCATGCATTTAATATTTTTGGAGCGGCAGATTCTGCGCGCTGTTCTTCATGCTCATTGAAGAATCAATATTCGGAATTCATAATACTTTTCTTTTGACTTTGCAATTTAACAACGCCTCCAATGAGAGATGATGAATTATGACAATTTACCGTAGAAGAAAAAAGAGCGACACATGGCATTGGTGCAAAAACTGTCGTCACTACCCTAATAATCCAGATGACGTAAAGGTAAGAAAAGCTGGTAAAGAAAGACCTAGCTATGGTGAGCTTGATAATAATTGTTTGAGACTGGAAAAAGAGAAAAAATGTAAGCGACGTTGAAAACCACAGTCGAAAAAGCGAGAGCATGCATGCGCACCTATCTAGCTAACTCAATCATTTCACCTTAGAAAAGTCAGAAAAGAGGGGAGTTGCGGGTGACATCACCACAGTTTGAACAAACGCAAGATATACGCGGAGATTATGGCAAACGGTAACCGATACCTCATAATTGAAGAAGACTAGTATTAATTAAAAACCTTGTTGGAAATTCTCATCTTAAGGGATGGTTAGGATGGTGGAAGCGTTTGTTCTTTTGAAAACAGAAAAAGGATATTGCAGAAGGCGAACCCGAAAAGGCGCAATGCTCAATTTTCGAAAGAAATAATATCTTTGCCACATTGATTTACTGTTGGAAGTTTGTCCCATGCCCGCTAATCTTCCAGCAGAGGCCAAACACAAATGGAGAGAAGCTTCTCAGGCAAGAAGACCTCAAGAGAAAATCGAGAAACTCCAAGAATTCCTAAGTCTCGTTCCCAAGCACAAGGGCACAGAAAACCTGCGAGCCCAAGTTAAGAGGAAAATTGCCATACTTCGAAGGGAGATTGCTGAGAAGAAACGTAAAAAAACTGGGGTAGGCGGACCGAAATTCTTCGTCGAAAAAGAAGGAGACGCCCAAATCGTAATTCTAGGACCCACCAACATTGGGCGCAGCACCCTTCTCTCCCTTTTGACCAACGCCAAAGTGGAGATTTCCAACTATCCGTATACCACCAAGGAGCCAACGCCTGGAATGTTTCACTACCAAGATCTGCAGTTTCAGATAGTAGAGGCACCGGCTTTAATGGAAGCCTCCGCAGAGGGGGGAGCGTGGGGACTCCAAACCTTAACCTCGGCAAGAAATGCAGACGGGCTCCTTCTCATGATCGATTTATCCCGAGATTCTGTTGAGCAGTTCTCTCTGATTTCGCGGGAATTGGAGAAAGCGAGGATTCTCACACGAAAACCCAGAGCCAAAGTTGAGATTGAAAGAAAGTATATGGGTGCCGGATTAAAAATTGTCATGTTAGGACGTCTCGTTGACTGTAATTCAAAAGACGTGGAGCAACTTCTCAAAAGCTATGGGATACGTGATGCCACTGTAAAAATTCAAGGTGAAGCCACAATAGATGATGTTGAAGACGCCATCTTCGAGGGCACAGTGTATCGACCCGCCATCATCATAGCCAACAAAGCAGACATTCCCAACGCAGCGAAAAGAATTGAACAACTGAAAGGCCTTGTCCCAGAAGAAATGAAAATTCTTCCAGTGTCTTGCAAAGCCAAATTTGGACTGGAGAAGCTTGGTTCCGAAATATTTGAGATGCTGGACATAATTCGGGTCTACACCAAAGAACCCAACGAGAGATTTCCATCCAAGAAACCCTTCACCATCAGAAAGGGCTCCACTATTTTGGATTTGGCGAAACGGATTCACAGCGACTTCTACAAGCAGTTTTCCTACGCAAAAGTATGGTCAAAGCGGCTGCGCTTTAGTCCACAAAAAGTTGGAGGAGCTTTTACCCTCGAAGACGGCGACACCGTGGAGATTCACATGAAATAGACGTCAGGCCGCGCGTGCGTGATTTTTAGAGGATTTTGCTTCCAGCGTATACGCCTAGATATAAAAAGAGGGGGTATGTTGCAAATAGCAGCACAGCAACAATATTTAACGTGCAGAACGGGTTCGCNNGTTCCACATAAAATGGCGTCCACTTCCCGCTTTTCCCAGCCAAGGAAAGTCAAGGCAATCAAGATATAGTAGTCCACTGATGAACCAGAAGAGGGCGACAGTGACGACTGACAAAACAAGCATAGGATTCCTCAAGTTTTTATGAAGACCTCTTTCATCTAGAAACGCTATAGCAACGCCTATAACGATTAGTAATAGTGGGTCAAGAAGGAAGCTCATGATCCTACGCTCCTGGAACGTGCAGATTCCATCTCATAGCCACCCTTCATCTTTGTACCATCTTATGGTTTCCTTCAAACCTTCTTTTATATCTGGGTAAAGCAGTTTGTAGCCTAACTCCTTTATTTTCGAGTTGTCTAACCAATAATCATGGAAGAGGTATTTTACGGCATCCCTCTCAAGCACAGGTTTTTTGCCCTCCAACTTTGCCTTCCACTCAGACCACCAAGCCATGAGATTGATCACTAAAGCTGGAATGTGAAATTTGCGTATTTTCACGTCCAGAAGTTCAGCCGCATACAGCAAGAGCTCCTCGTTTGTGTAATGAGAGTCGTCGGCAACGTTATACGATTCACCAACTGCCTCCTTCTTACTAGCCAAGAAAAGGGCGGAGCCTACTACATCCTTTACGTGCACAAAGGTTCCTATCGTTTTCCCACTGCCAGGAATCGCTCGAAGTTCTCCTCTTGCCAACATAAATATTGGTATTATCGCCCCATACCTGCTCCGGGGACCATAAATCGTGGCAGGCCTCATGACTGTTACTGGCAAGCCGTACTTTCTATAGAATTCAAGTGCTGTTTGTTCCTGCATCCATTTCGACTTCTCGTAATTGTTAGACGGCTCTATAGGGGAAGTCTCTTTTGTGGGGAGTTCTTTCGAAATGCCGTAAATCGCGCCGGAACTCCAATGCACAACGATCTCTGGGTTAGTTTCGAGAGCTACTTCACAGAGGTTTCTGGTGCCTTCCACATTCACTTGATATAGAAGATCCCACGGAGCTGAATAGTCGAAAACCGAGGCTGTGTGAAAAACGTAATCCGCTTCCTGAAGGACTGGTCGCAGAGTTTCTTTCCTTGTAAGGTCCGCCGGAACAAACTCCACTCCGAGCCTATCTACGTAATTACGATCTGCACTTTCCAAGTCCGTAGCTCTGACCTCTATTCCTTCTTCTATCAAAAGGTCTAACATGTGTGAACCGACGAACCCGCATGCACCTGTCACAAGGGCCAACTTGTCGGCTAAAGGCTCCCCCTCCTAGACCAAGACGCTTCTTAAACATATAAAACTGAAAGATTGATAGTGTTTTCTCTTCTGTATGTGAAATAGTGAAATGCGCGTGCGCGAGTGACCGAATTTTGGAAAGCATAACCTCATAGGTATCCATAGTGAGCTAGATAAGATTTAATGTATTCAACTGCCCGGTCTTTCGGTCTGTAGATTCCAAAGTGTCCCTCTGCAAGGACGTCAAAATCCAAATTGATAAGTTTCTTCATGGATTCAGCCCAGTCTGAAATATTGGAGCGAAACTGAGGCATAAATGGGCCATGAACATCTTGCGCGAACAAGATGTTGCCATCCGAAGTGTTGAGAAGTATCGAAATGCTTCCCGGCGTATGACCTGGTGTGTGAATCCATCTGAAGGTCTTGTTTCCCACAGAAACATCCCCTTCAGAGCCTGATAGCTTAACATCTACTTTGCACGGAGTCAATTTTTGATTGTACCAAACAGCGCCCGTTAGTTCCGGATCCGCCCTTTCCACGGCATCACTATCTAACTCGTGTGCCACGGTTTTGCATCCGTATGTTTCCCGAAAAGAAGCCGCACCTCCAACATGGTCTATATGGGAATGGGTGATGAACAAAGTTGAAATGTCCTTTAGGTTTAAGCCCATCCTCTTGATGTTTCTACAGATTTTAGTTACATCTTCGCTGACACCAGCATCAATCAGCGCCAGCTCACCTTTGCAGTCTACAAGGTAAACCAGGCAATCTCCCGGATTCGATATTTCAGAACTTCCGACCAGGTAAACTTCAGGGAGAATTCTAGACGTTTCCCGCATGGAAGCTCTTCTTTCCTCCACTACAGAAAAAGCTTGTCCTTTTAGGATGTAAACAAAATCTTGGCGAATACTGTGGCAGGTTGTTGCGAAAAATCTCGTGGAGTGTGACCAATCCTAATACTGGTCAAACCCTTCTCTCTAACATACCACGGAGAACTAGAAGAAACATAGAATACGAATAGCAACTCGAAATGAGCATAGAAAGTTGAAGGAATAGGAAGCTAAGCGTCAGTTTTCTCTTCCCATTTCTCTACGGTTAATTTTTTGTCTCCAACTTTGAAGCTGATCTTGACCTTAACCGCTGGGTTTGCTTTGAATGGGAACATGCTATCCTCAGCCAAGTCTTTCGGAATGTACAATAGATACTTGCCATCCTTTCTTCGGAATAGTCTTCCTTTTGCTTCACTGACCATAACCGAATAACCTCCTGAGATTATGCGAAAATGTTCATCGTAGTATTTAAGGAGTATCCCTATTCCTAGACTGTTTTTGAATCAACCGGGAATCTTTCTAAAATTTTAAATGATTCTTATGAGAAATGATATGAAGAATGGTCATATTGATGGCTAGTTTGAAAGAGATTCCGGCTCCACCTGAAGCTCCATCAGAAGCTGTGAAGCCCAGGTTTGGAAGAAAGCAATACCTTGTGATAGGGTTAGTAGTTATCGCAACTGTCGTAACAGCGTCAATAATCGTGTTCACTCAGTTTCTGCCAAGTGCCAGAGCTGTAACGTTAGGGTTCAACTACAGCGTTGGCGAGAAAATGACTTATGAGCTTAATATGACAATGGAGATAATGGGAACTGAGGTTCCGCTGCCGGGAGCTATGTGGGAGACTGAAGTGCAAGGCTTCGACGGAGAAAACTACACGATACTTCAAACCATGACGGTCGGGTTACAAGAATTTTCATCTACAATGAAGATGAACAAGACGGGCTATGTAGTTGAGTACATAGGACTCCCACCAGAATTTGAGGCTATGGGTCCCACATCTTTTTCCTTCCTTGGTGTGCCCGGGTTCGGATCGTACTTCCCTGAGGAAGAAGTCAGGGTTGGAGAAAGCTGGGAAATCCCCTTCGACATGGAATTGCCAGGCATAGACTCTGAGGGAACAATAAGCTATGAGCTCTCCGAGATTGCCAGCGTCACAGTTCCTGCTGGCACCTACAAGGCTCTCAAAATCAATTTTGAAGGGACTGATCTTCACGTTGCCTATTCCGTGGAAGAAATAGACTTTGACGTCACCTGGAACATCAACGGGTACATATACTTAGAGAAGGATACTTGTCGCCTCATCGAGCTCAGGTTCGACCAATCAGCAACGGTGACGGCTATGGGTGAGACCGAGAGCATGGAAATGACCATGCAAATGCAACTGACAGAACACCTCAAGTAATCGGCACTTTCATCTACGCTGGACTCGTCCTCAGCTTAATACTGGAAAGGATAGAACAAAAAACAAGTTACATTAGACTAGCTCTTAAACAAACAACCAAAGAATAACTAACATTTATATTCACTCTACTCTCTCGCCTCTAGCCGTTTACGCTACATCTTAAGCCATAAATATAGACTTTCACTGACCCTTCGATTTATCTACTCTTTCAAAAGGACAGGAACGGAAATTGGGCAAATGTCTTCTGTGTGGCAAAGAAACTTACAAAGTTGTATTCAATAAGGCTATAGTCAAGATTTACATTTGTTCCATAGAATGTTTAAAGGAATACATTAAACCTTTAAGAGGAGTTAGGATTCAGAAGAGGTTGAAGGAATGTGACGGATGGCTAGATTGAATAGATTGCGTAGAAGTTTCGCTGTGAATGTCTCTGAAAGAAACTGAGAACCCTGTTCGATTTGTGTTTTCTCGTTTTCTTGGGGTTCTTTCGTTGAAAAGTGTCTTTGTAAAAAACTCTATTACCAGAAATTAAAGCAGGTTGAAATACTGCGTCAACACAATAACATTACAGATTACGACTGCGCGCGCGAGAAATACATTCTATGTTGGCGAATACTATGGAAGGGTAATACGAATCTTCTTAAAGAATGTGACCATTCGGGTGAAAACTGGTCACGCCAGTTTCACATATCCCAATACTGGTCAAAGACTCGGAGATTCGCTACTGCCTTTTTCCGTATTCGCCATGGAAAACTTCTGAAAAACTTGCCATTATCCTTTGCGAATTACAAATAATAATCTCAGGCGATTATTTTTCTTTCACACTTTTGGCGTCATCGCACGGGCTTCTGAGTATCCAAGAGAAAACTGGAAGGTGATGGAGCAAAAAAGATTAAATCATATGGAATCCTATCTTGTTTCAACATAATTCAGGAGTGTAAAAGAAAATGGTTCTAGAAACTAACGTCCTATTGACCGAAGAAGAGGCTAAACTCAGAGACGAAATCAAAGACTTCGTTAAAAGTATAGACCCTAACTACATGAGAACCATGGAAGCCGAAGAAATCGATTACCCCAAAGAAGCTCTAAAAGAAATGGCTAAACGAAAAATCCTTGGACTTAGATTCCCAAAAAAGTATGGAGGAAGAGGGCTAAACTGGGTTTCAGACTGCGTGGCATGTGAGGAAATCTCAGTTTTGGGGCCAGGTCTTAGTTGCGTCTACGTCATGCCCATGATTGTAGGCGAAGCTCTAGCCGCCTTTGGAACAGAAGAGCAGAAGAAAAAATACCTTATACCCATCTTGAAGGGGGAGATAACCTCCGCTGAAGGACTAACAGAGCCTCGTGGTGGCTCAGACTTCTTCGGAACCATAACTACCGCGGAGAAACGTAATGGAGTCTACGTGCTTAATGGTGAGAAACGCTTCATCGCAGGGGCAGTAGCAGCTGACCTGTTCCTCCTTTACGCCAGAACCGATCCCAAGGCTCCAGGCCATCAGGCTCTAAGCGCTTTCCTTGTAGAGAAGGACATGGGTGTGGAAATCGCTGAAAGATACGGATTGATGGGTTTCCATGGTATGGGAACCGCTAGAATCCTTTTGAAGGATGTAGAGGTTCCTGAGGAAAACATCTTGCTCGGAGAGAATATGGGCGCCTTGGTTTTCAACCGTATGATGGTTCCCGAAAGGTTGACGTCAGCCGCAGGCTCTCTTGGTATCAGAGCGGTTCTAGAAATAGCTATGAAATACAGCGACAAGAGAAAGGCCTTTGGGGCCAAAATTAGGAGATTTGAGGGAGTAAGCTTCAAGGTGGCCGAGTGCCTAACCAAGCTGGACGCTGCACGGGGCTTAGTCTATATGGCAGCCAAACAAGCAGACTTGGATCCAGACTCGAGGGAAACGAGGCGGCTTGTTTCAGAGGCCAAACTCTTCGCCACGCAAGCAGCTTGGGAAATCGTAAATGATGCTATGCAAATCTTAGGTGGGATAGGATACACCTACGTTTACCCTGTTGAAAAGGCGCTTCGAGACACCAGACTAGGATTGATCTGGACCGGTTCCAACGAAGTTATGAAAATGTTGGTTCAACACGAAGCCTACAAAAAACTTTTAGCTGGGGAAGATAAGGACCGAGACTTGGAGCTGGACGCTATAGAGGCCCATAAGGTGGCGGAGAAAGTTTTCGAGTAAAAACATCTCTTCCAGCAATCTTCTCTTTTTTGTGAACTCCTCCAAATTTTTATTTTTCCAGGAGTTCTCAAAAACCGATGTCGTAGAGTTGTATTTGAATGACTGGAGCAGTTCCAGCAAGAACGCCTACAACAATGCTATAAAAACCGCAAGGAAATGAAAAAATAACGAATAATCTCGAAACTAATATAATCAACTCGGAAGTTGCATTTCACCTCGTGTGAAGAAACTCAAAAGCGCCTTTTTCATTTATTTTTTCCTTGGAAGATAGATGGGATCATGGTGGCTGGGGACGTAATTTGTTTAAGATTCCCTTGGAAGGTCGAACTGTTTTCATTTCAATAAGACGAAATGAACCGAATGAAAAAATTTTTTATCAAATGACGCAAGATTGCACGTTTAGAAATGTTCCTAGGAAGTTTTCCATGTGCTTGGTTCCTTTGGAAATCATTAAAGAGAGAGCGAATAATTATCGTATCTATCTTTTGTGCCAAAATTAAACTCAACGTTAATGCTATCTTCCACTCGCTAAGTCTTGTCTAAACCCTACGCGAATCAGCGTCAGCGGCGTCGTCTATTCGCCAATCGCCTGCATAATCACTGTTCTTCGTCTGGGGTGAACGTCGGTTTCCACGAAAACTAGGGACTGCCACGTACCCAAAACCGCGCGTCCGTCAATCACGGGCAACGTTTTATCTGGACACAGAAGCATTGATCTGAGGTGGGAATGGGCGTTGGATGGATGCCGATAGCCAGCGTGCTTCGGAATTATTTTTTCAAGAAAGTCTCTGATATCGCTGTCGAGGCTAGGTTCATGTTCGGTTAAAATGATGACGCCAGTAGCGTGGGGAGCGAAAACGTGAACCAACCCATTCCTGATTCCTGACCTATTCACAACCTCCTGAACCTTACTGGTGAGGTCTATGAAATCTATTTCCCCCTTGGTGGAGAACGCAAAACTTTCGTTAAAAACCTTCATTTCCATATCCTCTCCCTTCAACAAAAACTTAAATTAATTGGGAAATAAAAAACGTTATGCCTTCATTGCACTGAACAAATGAAGAAACAGCCACGGCAACCATACCCGTCGTGCACGCGCGATTAAAGTTGCGAAAGACCATGTGCCGTTTCCAAGACGTTTTGAAAAGCTGAGGCTCATAATCCTTTATGCCTTTGCCCGCGTTTACAGAGAACAAACCTATCTTGAGAGTACGCATGATGTGCGTTTGGATCGTAGGCACAGGGTTTTGATCATTTAAGCTTTATGCACCCTACAGGGAATACCTCGAAGAGTTGGTGAACCAGTTGCGAATTCGTATGGGGGATTGGAATCGGTGAGTAGGTTTATGTTTGACTCTCCATGCCACCCGAAGGTTGTTATCACCACCTTAGGATGAATCTCTGGATTTACCACAAGCCTTTGTTTTGCTTTACCCTTTTTTGTCTCGATGTATATCCAATCTCCTTCCTTTAACCCTAACTGGATGGCTGTCTTTGTGTTTAACCAAACCTTGGGGTAAGGCCCCACCTCGTGTAAAAGTGCTATCTTCTTATACCTTGAAAGAAAGAAAACCTCATCCTTAGCGTTGGTCATCATCATCGGATATTCTTCCGTTAATTCAAAGGGACCATAAAGGGGCCTAGTGACTTCTTCAAAGTATGGTAAAGGGGTATAACCAAGTTCCTTCAGTTGGTTTGAATATATTTCCACCTTGCCAGAAGGAGTTTTATAACCGAGCACCTTGTTTGGGTCATACAGTGTTTTTCGATCAATGAACTTTACTTTGTCGCGGAATTCTTTGTAGGTAACCCCAGCGGGTTCTAACATGTAATCTAGGGCTTCGTGTTCATCCTCCCAGAAATATTCTTCCAATCCAACTCTTTTGGCGAGTTCATTTACAATCTTCATGTCGGACCAAGCTTCACCTGGCGGATCTGTAAGCTTAGGGTATAGCCGAACAAAACCAACCCAAGCAGGCCAGTAACCTATATCCTCATGTTCAAATTCAGCGGCAACAGGAAGGACTATATCTGCTATAGCCGTGGTGGGAGTGTGGAAAATATCAGATACAACTATAAAATCAAGTTTCATAAAGGCTCTATATACTTCCTTGGAGTCGGGATAGGTTACGAGGGGATTGGTTAGCCAGAGTAATGCTGCCTTTATAGAGGGAGATTTTGCATCCAATATATTTCTTATCAACACCTGTGTGGGTATGTATGCGGAAATCAACGCTATCTTAAACTCGCCCCCAACAGTTCTCTCAGCTGACCTAGGATACTCTCTGAGCTTTTCTTTTAAATTTCCTCCAAGCATAAAGCGTCCTGGACGAGTCATGGATGCTGGTTCAACTTCAAATTCTCCTCCATTTGGAGTGTTCACATTGCCTGTAAGGGCGCGCAGGATTGCGATGGCACGACATGTTTGAAAAGCACATACGGTTTGTTCTAAAGCATTTCCCCAGCCAATGATACCCGGTTTGTTCTTAGCGTAAACTCTTGCCGCTTCTCTGATTTGCTCTTTTGGAACCCACGTTAGCTTTTCCACTTCTTCAAGTGTGAAAGTCTTTACATGTTCTTGAAGTTCTTCAAAGCCAACGGTCCAGTTAGCTACATAGTCTTTGTCGTAAAGTTTCTCTTCGATTATGAGTTTTATCATTCCCATAGCTAGAACGCCGTCGCTGGCGGGCCTGGGTCTAAGCCAGAGTGTAGCCTTGTTGGAGGCGGTCCAGTCTTTCGCTGGCCATATGGCTATGTCCCTGGGGTCTATCACGATTAGTTTACAGCCCTTTTCTAGGGCTTCGTGTATTTGCCGCTTTGTTGTACCAACAAAGGTGCCGCCAATGTGGGCAAAGTTGGAGCCCCAGATTATCATTACCCGTGGATTGCTTTCCGTTCTGGCCTGAATTCGTGCTGAGCCAAACGTAGAGTAGAGGGCATGACTTGTTTGAACCCCACAATAGGTGCCTGGTGTAGCTACGTTTGGTGTTCCGAAGGCTGTGGCGAACCTTTGAGCGAAAGCAAATTCCAAACCTTTGGGTTCTCCTATAAGAATGGCAACGCTTTCCGGACCATACCTGTCTTTTATTTCTGACAACTTTCTGGCAATGGTATCTAGTGCTTCATCCCAAGAAATCCTCTTCCACTTACCTTCTCCTCTTTCCCCTTCTCTCTTCAAGGGAAACTTGAGGCGGTCGGGACTATTTAAAACCCCTAAGATAGTTCTTATTCCCTTTCCCGTGGTGCATGGGTCGCATGGGAAACCTCTTTCACGCGCAATATCTAAAGCCGGCTCTATTTTTACAACTTTCCCGTTTTCCACATAGGCATAATGGCAACAGTGAGTGCCGCACACGGGACAGAAGATTATATGTTTTTCTTGCGCCATAAACTTTCACCAAATTATTGTCTTAACGGGAAGAGAAAAGAGATATTTTGTCCATATAAGACTAACGATGGTTTTAGGCTTGTATAGACCTGAAATCCGTAGAAACTTATTCGGCTCAAAAAAAGTTGGAACGCGCACAGAGGGATGATTACCTCTTCGGAAAATTCGTAAATTTTTCTAGGCTTGGAGAAAAAATTCCGCTGAATTATTTACCAGGAGGCTGAAAAGAAGGGATAACACTCTATATATACTTAACTTCAAGGGAAACTCGTTGATGCTTTTGTATCCACTTGACCTGAGAATCTCTGGCGCGACGCCGCCATAAACGAGTTAGGAAGGGTAGCTAACCCGTCTTCAAATCAATTTATGGTCAGAGATGGTGAACTTATAGTTCTGGAAGACGGGTATTTCGAGCTTTAATGTTGGGAGTGGGACTTTCTACAGTCAATAACGTAGGCAAAACTGTCCATTTTTCCCTGTTTGGAATGTATATGTTGGATAAGTTAGTGGCATTAGTGAGCATTGTATTACATTGTTTCCGTAACATCACCAATGTTAACCATAGCCCTGAAGAAGAAGGTGAGCGTGCTGTTTGGATACAAAAGCATCAACGACTTCTTCACTTTTCTTTCGAAAACTCATCC
>JABAOF010033025.1_pt4 | contig 14092 bp, 10 predicted proteins | sample 7062171 | NCBI WGS metagenome assembly JABAOF01 (sample SAMN14538628, study PRJNA623070) | marine sediment metagenome | biome: marine biome [ENVO:00000428]; feature: marine pelagic biome [ENVO:01000023]; material: deep marine sediment [ENVO:00002113] | place: India: Gulf of Khambhat ...
ATCGAGTTCTTCGGCGGCCTGCTCATCCTGATCGGCCTGTTCACGCGCCCGGTGGCGTTTATCGCGGCCGGCGAAATGGCGGTGGCCTACTGGTGGCGCCACTTTCCGCGAAGCGTCTGGCCGATCGAGAACCGCGGGGAGTTGGCGGCGCTCTACTGCTTCATCTTTCTGCTGATCTGGGCCTTTGGGCCGGGGAGATTTAGTCTGGACGCGTGGTGGCGGAGCCGTCGCGGGGGCGGCGCCAAGGCTGCCGATGAACCTGTGACTTGAACGAGGCCGGCGGGGTCACGCCGCGGCTGACCCATTGAGAGGAATGATCGGAATCCTGCCGTTCTCTCTCAGGTCCTCCTCACGCGGACGGCCGGCGCACGACCGCGTTCATGTAATTGCGGATCGCCGCCGTCACCTCTTCGCTCGACCAGATGTGGGCGACCTCGGCGTCCAACGCCCGGCCGAGCTTCGCGGCGCGACCGACAAGCGGTTGGCGCAGCTGCTCCTTGGTGATGCGGAACGTATCAGCCGGAATCGCCCCCATGCGCTCGGCGGTCTCGCAGGCTCGGTCTAGCAGGCGCTCGGACGGGACGACCTCGTCGATCAGCCCGATTTCCATCGCCTCGCCAGGCCCGTACAGGGCTCCGAGATAAATGAGGCGGCTCAGCAGCCTGGCCGGCGCGACCGACCGGACGATCTCCAGCGCCAGGGCGGGGAAGGGAACGCCGACCCGCAGTTCGGGGACACCGATCTTACCGGTGCCGTCTGCCATGATCCGGTAGTCACACGCGCAAGCGATGACACATCCGCCTGCAATGGCGTGACCGTTGATCGCGGCGACGACGGGCTTGGGAAAGCTGAAGACGCGCGACAGCATGTCTGACAGCAGGGGAACGAAGTTCTCCAAGTACGAGGCGCCGCCGTCGAGCACGCGCCAGAGATCCACGCCCGCCGAGAAGCTCGTGCCGCTGCCGGTGAGCACCAGAGCCCGTGCGGGCGAGCGACCGATGGTGTCCAGCTGCTCGGATAGCCCTTCGAGCAGCTGGGCATCCAGCGCGTTGACTTTTCCGTGCTCCAGCTTCAGCACGGTCACCGACCCGCGGCTGTCGATCTGGATCATGCTCGCTCCCCTCGGACTCGATTTTGGCTACCGGCGCTCCCAGGTCGCCCGAAACTCCTGGGTCACGTAACCGACCAGGGCGTCTACCAGGTCGCCGTAAGCCCGTTCCGGCTCATCAGCATCGAAAATAACCTCGCGGCCGAACATGCTCACATGGCCGACCCGGCGGGTCACGCTCGCCGAGCGACTCCAGATCGACGCGCCGCTCGCCGTCTCGACCATCTGCACGGTGAGCGTGGCATCGACATCGGCCGCGACGCTCATGTCTGTGAGATTGGGCGTGACCCGGATGGCCGGCCGGATATCCGAGATATCGAGTTCACCCACGATGACCGTGTTGAGTTCGTAGCGTCGGCCCAGAGCTTTGTAGGTGGCCTGATCCAACCGCCGGCTACTCACCTCCCCCAGCACCTCATCCTGGCTGCCCAGCTNNTCGGCCCAGAGCTTTGTAGGTGGCCTGATCCAACCGCCGGCTACTCACCTCGCCCAGCACCTCATCCTGGCTGCCCAGCTGGACGATCCGGACCAAGCCCTGGTCGACCCGGGCCGCCTCCATGAACCGCTGGCTGGCCAACGGACCGAGCTTGCCCTCACGGTTCGAGCTGAACTCGATGATCCCCAGGACCTCGTGTTGCCGGAGGTCGATTCGCGGTGGGACCAGCACCCGCGTTCCACCGCAGGCCAGCAGGATAGCGATCGGCAGCGCGGCGGCACTGCCGGCCCAGACGACTCGTCTCATACGACGGCTCCCTTCGATTGTAGGGCGGTTGCGGCGGGGATAAGGGGCCCGACACAGCAGGATAGCCGGAAACGGCTCGTGTGCAAGAGAATAAGAAGGTGCTCCGGTGAGTCGTGACTGAGCAGCCTGAGGTTGCGTCGTGCGGCCGAGCGCTGACGGGGGAGGCAAGGTCGCAGGCTGGACCTGTCGGGCGGAGCTTCGGCCCGCTAGTGTTTGGGCTCCTCCGTGGTGGTGATGAAGACTCCGAGATGTTGGTGGCAGCGGTGACCTTCCCGAACGCGAGCACAGGAAAGGCCAACATGAGCAAGCAACTCTTCGGCGTAGCACTGGCTGCCTCTTGCACCGCGGTCTTCGCCTGCGCCTCACCCGACCGTGCGGGACGAACGACGGACGAGATCTCGGCGGCGGGGATTCGCGCCCATGTCGAGTTTCTGGCCGACGACCTGCTGGAGGGCCGCGCGACGGGCAGCCGCGGCTACGAGCTGGCGGCTCATTATGTGGCGGCGCAGTTCCGCGCCTTCGGGCTCGAGCCCGCCGGTCCCGAGGGTGGCTACTTCCAGATGGTGCCGCTCCGCCGGGCCGAGTTGGATCGTGACGGAAACTCCGTTGTTCTCATTCGGGATGGGCGGGAGCGGGCTCTGGCGCAGGACGTGGACTACGTCGTCTCGGCGGACTTCTCCCGGGCCCAGGTCGAGACGCGGGCGCCGCTGGTCTTCGTTGGCTACGGTGTGACGGCGCCCGAGCTGGGCTACGACGACTACGAGGGAGTCGACGCCCGCGGCAAGATCGTCGTGACTCTTCCCGGGGCGCCCTCGAGCTTCCAACCTAACGCGCGGGCTCACTATTCGGCCAGCGCCATCAAGGCCGAGGCCGCCGTCCGGGCTGGGGCCGTGGGGTTCGTCGCCATCTGGACGCCCGATATGCAGCGCCGCTTCCCCTGGGCCGCCCTCGCACGCTTCAGCCGCCGTGGCGGAATGCGCTGGCTGAACGGCGAGGGCGTGCCCCAGGACGCGCCGCCCGAGCTGCGCGGCCGCGCCGTGCTCAGCCTCTCTGCCGCCCGAAATCTGTTTGCGGGCGCCTCTCGATCGTTGGACGAAGTTCTCGCGTCGGCCGCCGAGGGGCGGCCCGGCGCCTTCGATCTGCCGGGCGAGCTGCGCCTGCGGACGCGCAGCCGCTGGACCGACCTTAGCGGCTCGAACATCGTGGCTCGACTGCCGGGCTCCGATCCCACGCTCCGCGACGAGTACGTGGTCTACACGGCTCACGTTGACCACGAGGGGTTGGGCGAGCCGCGAAGTGGCGACTCTATATACAATGGCGCCATCGACAACGCCGCCGGCTCCGCGGCGCTGATCGAGGTAGCCCGCGCCTTCTCACGCTTGCCCGAGCCTCCGCGGCGCTCGTTGCTGTTCGTCGGCACCGCGGCCGAGGAGGAGGGGCTGCTGGGCGCCGACTACTTCGCCGCCAACCCGACGGTGCCGCTGGAGGCGATCGTCGCCAACCTGAACATGGACGGCAACCACATGCTCTTTCCAACGGCCGACATCATCGCCCTGGGCAGCGAGCACTCGACGCTGGGCGCGGTCGTTGAGGAGGCGGCCACACGCGTCGGGCTGCGGGTGAGCCCCGACCCGATGCCCGAACAAAACTTTTTCATCCGCAGCGATCAATATCCGTTCGTTAAACGAGGTGTCCCCGCGCTCTTCTTCATCGGCGGGATGACAAGCTCCGACCCCGCCATCGACGGCGGAGCAGCCGCGCAGAGCTGGCTCGGTACGGTCTACCACACGCCCTTCGACGACCTGAGCCAGGACCTGCACTTCGAGTCGGGCGCGGCCTACGCGAGGACAGCCTTCCTCAGCGGCCTGCTCGTGGCCAACGCCGCGTCTCGGCCGCGCTGGCTCCCCGACGACTTCTTCGGCCGCGCGTTCGGGAGCTCGAGCCCTTAGTTCGAGCCCCTACCGCGAACGCACGGCGGTGCGGCGGGCCGGCGCCAGACGCGTGAATCGAAGAGCGCCGATCGGTCGGACGGGAACCTTCCGTCGCGTCTCGGGTCCAACGATTGACTTCACCACCCCCGAGCGGCCCTGCACATCCGGCTACCTCGCGTCGACGCCAAACTTCTAAGACACCAATGCGAGTTACGTTGCGATCTCCTAGAACAAGCTGCCAACCGCCGGCCGAGGGCAGAGGGGTGGACCTGTGAAGCGCCGGAGCGGCCCGCAGCGCCGCCGGCTCACGACGGTCGGATTGGCCCTCTGTTGCTCGCTACCGCCGTCGGCTCACGCCCAGCGAGAGGTGGACGTCCAGGTTGGGAGCTGGGCGGTGTCCGGTGCGAATTCCGCCCTCTATGCAGCGGGCATGGGCCGTCGCTTCTGGGGACCGCTGGGTTACAACCTCCACGGTTTCGCGATCGTCGACGCGGATGACCCGGAGGGGTCGCTGTACGGGATCGGCCCGGAGTTCAGCCTGTTCCGCGGAACGCGTCGCCTCGTTCCCTACGCTGTGGCCGGCGCGGGGGTAGCGCTCCGGCCTCAGGGCGCACCGCAGTTCACCGCCGTCTGGCACGCGGGCCTCGGCCTCGAGTTCAACCCGCTCGCCTCGCTGGGCCTTGCCGTGGAGGCCAGCCGCTGGGTTGAAGATGGCGGCTTCCGCGGCTTCTGGGATCTGGACGCCAGCGATCGGCGCGGTTGGGTCTTGAGCGGCCGCCTATCGGTGCGTTGGGGCGGTCGACCGCATCACACCCGTGGGCCGAGTGTGACGGATCCCACGCCGATCGAGAGCGTTCGACGCGGGCCGGCCGAGTACACCCCTGAACCGGCCGATCCCGAGGCGGACGCCGTCGCCTGGCTGGCGCTTCGGATCGTCGAGACCGCCCTCGAGGCGATGGGCGAGCCGTACCGCTGGGGTGGAACGAGCACGGATGAGGGGTTCGACTGCTCGGGCGGCCGATCGCGGCGAATGTCGACTCACTCGAGCCCGGCGATATCCTGGTTTTTTCGAATCGGCGTGGTGTGGTCACCCATGTAGGGCTCTACGTCGGGGACGCCGAGTTTATCCACGCCACGACGTCCGGGGGCGTCCGGATCGGAACGCTGGACGGTCGCGGCGACGCCAACGATAGTTGGTACCTCGCACGTTGGATCGGCGCGCGGCGCGTGCTGCGCTGAGCGAACGCTGCGCTCAGGAAGCCTGGCGCAGCCAGACCACTCGCGCGCCTTCTTCGGGCGGCGCTTCGCCGCCGAATCAGGGCAGAATGATCGAAGCTACGACTGGCAGGTGGTCCGAAATCGCCAGCGTATCGTGACGTCGTACCTGACTCGACACGATCGTTATTCCGTCGCTCAAGAAGAAGTAGTCGAGCGTCAATGCGGGGCCAAGTACCGCTGGGTCGTTGGGGAAGTGGGTGAACCAGTGGGCTGCGCCAGGGCCGTCCAGGTCAGCCAGGCTAGGGACCGCCTGATAGTGCTCGAACAACAAGCTCAACTCGCTTTCCGGTCCATAGAAGCCGCGCTGGCTTTCCGGCGCGTTCTGGTACTGGGGGCCGGGCGGCAGCAGGTTGAAGTCGCCGCCGAGCACCCAGGCCACACCCTGATCCGTCAAGGCGCGGGTTAGCTGGTGTAGCTGGGCCACCTGGCGTTCCATGGTCGGGGTTCCACGCGCGAAAGCATCGAGGTGCGTGTTGAGCGCGACGAACGATCGTCCGCCCGTTATTGGCAGCCGCACCTCCAGCACGGCGCGCCGGAAGTTGAACTGCCGCGTGAAGGGGTCGGCGGGCATGATCGCCAGCTGGTGGCGGGTGGCCGCGTCGATCCGGTACCGGGAGATGGTCGAAAGTTTCATTCCGACCGAGCCCATGATCCGCGGGTGAGGGACGAACGCCGCCTTCCAATAAAACGCGGAAGTGTGGCAGACATAATCCTCTGGAAGCAGCGTGAGCAGCCGGGCCAGCTGGTCCTGGTGGTCGGTGCGTTTGGCGCCGTCATGGACTTCCTGCAGGAAGATCAGGTCGGGACGCACATCGCCGATGACCCGCGCCACCTCGCCGAAGGTGCGGGTGATCGCCTCGGCTGAGGGTCTCACGTCGGGGCCCGATCCATCGATCACGTCGTACCAGAAGACGTAGTCTTTGCCGGCCATATACTGGACGTTCCAGGTCATCAACGTGAGCGTCTGGCCGACCTCGAGGACGGGGGCGCTTGCAGTGCAATCCACTTGCTCCACTTGCTGCGCCGGCGGATGGAAAGTCGTCAGCCGGATCGCCAGTGCGAGCAGCACGGCGAGTAAGACTGCCGATCCGACGATGGAGAGCAGAGCCTTCCTGATCTGATTCTTTCGTCTCATTTAGGCAGAGGCCCGGGGAATCGCCGGTATTGAGGCACGAAAGGCTTACAGAGCTGACGATAGAAGACGGGCGGACGGGCGGCAAGAACGCTGTGGGTCGGGCGATCTCGGCATGGGGTGGCGGGGCGCGATCGGCGAGGAAGCCGGCCGACACGCCAACCTGTCGGACAAAGAGGAAAAGCCCACCCCCTGCGTAGGTCGGGAGAGACCAGAAGCGTGGGGTGGGCTTTCGTGGCAAAGCACGGATCAGCCGCGTGACCAGGTTCGGTCGATCGAGCGATCGCAGAAGTTGCCGGTCAGCTGGACGCTGCCCGCGGTCGGATCATAAACGGCGTGCAACTCGAAGGTGCACTCCTCCAGGCGGCCGTCGCTGGTGCTGATGCTGAAGGAGCCGGAGGCGTTGGTCTCCGCCGCCACGAACTCTCGCTCCACACGCTTCCAGAAAGCGTCCCATTCGGCGCTGCCGTTCATGGTGAAGACGATTCCGTTGTGCTCGCGAGCGCACGCTTCGATCAGCTTGTTGCCGGCGACCGACATCTCCGCGGTCCCTAGCTCGCGGTCTACGATCAGCTGGCCCGAGCCCGAGACACTCACCTGGCCGCCGGCCGGGCAGGTGCGTGTCCGCTCGAAGCTGAACGTCGTGGTGATCGGCACCGCCGACGGCGCGTCCGACGCCCAGGGCCCGCTCACCGGCGCCTGGGTCGAGAAGGCGTCGCCCAGTATCCCGTCCAGCATCCGATTGGTCTCGACCGCCAGGAACTCCGCCTCACCGGCGCTCAGCTCCGGCCCGCTCGTGCCGGGCCCCGTCGTGTCGTCGTCGCTACAGGCCACGGCCGTCATCAGCAGAACGGTCAGGCCCCACCCCAGCGCTCGTCGAATCCTCATCTTGTTTACTCCTTCCGCTTCGGGCGTCCGCGGGGAAGCGCCGGACGTCTCCTTCGTCTGTTAGACGCCGCTCGCGCCAGGACGTTAAAACGCTGGCGCTGCCGGTCCGTGGTCCGTCGCTCGATCGCCAGGGCGTCGGGCCATAGGGTCCGGTCTGTAGATTATTCGTCGATTTAAATGCCTGACAAAGTATTGACACTTCCGCGTCATAACACCACTTTCCTCTTGCAAGCTCCGAGGAGAAGGTGCAGGAATTGCACTTTATCTTACAACGCTGGTTCGGAGACGAGAGGCCAAAGCCATGTACCGGAACCGGCTGTCCCACGGTCATTCGCGCGTCGATGGCCAGCTCGACCGCTTACTCGAGTTCGCCATTATCAGCTTGCTCCGCACACGGCGGCCCCTCGCCACTCTCGATGTTTCCGAGGCGGCGGTAGCAGTTGGCGGTGACGCCTGGTCGGCCGCCAGAGATTTTCGCCCATTCGGCTGCCCTCGCGAGTCAGCCTCAACTAGCGGGAGATCGGCATGGCTTGTCGTCTCACTGTGAAGCTCATCGGGGCGCCGCTCATGCTGGCGCTCGGCGCCGTCGCTATGGTAGGGTCGGCTGCCGCTCAAGTGTCGGTGCACGGTTCAACCGTTCCCCGCTTCGAGATCGAATTGGAGGCGGGCGCGGTCTGGGCCAGCCGTAACGATGTGCAGATTCCGAACGAGAGCGGCACCCGTTTCTCGCTGACTGACCTCGCTGGATCCGGACCCGACCTCGCCTACCGCGTGGCTGCGACTTGGAACGTCGGCCGGCGGCACGCGTTGCGTTTGCTGGTGGCGCCACTCACGATCACTGGCGCCGCGGCCCTCGACGCCCCCGTGTTGTTCGCAAACCAGTCGTTCGCGCCGGGTGTGGGGACCGAGGCTGACTATCGTTTTAATTCATACCGGTTGACCTATCGCTATCGGTTGTATGACGGGGCGACCTGGAGCTGGGCAGCAGGCTTCACGGCCAAGGTGCGGGATGCCAAGGTGGAGCTGCGCCAGCCGGGCGTCGCGGCTCGAGACGTCGACCTGGGCTTCGTGCCGCTGTTGCATCTGGCGGCGTCAGCGCGGATCGGTGATCGCTGGAGTGTGGGCGGTGAGCTGGATGCGCTGGCAGCCCCCCAGGGCCGGGCCGAGGATCTGGCGCTCAAGTTGAGTTACGCACCGTCCCCGCGCTGGAGCGTGGCAGCCGGTTATCGTACGCTGGAGGGCGGCGCGGATGTGGATGCTGTCTACACGTTTGCCTGGCTGCACTACGCCGTCGTCTCGTTTACCTACCGTCGTTGAGCGGGGCGGCGGACGGTTCTAAAGAGGAGGTTCGTCCCTCCGACCCTTCGGCCGTGGTGGCGGATCCGATCGGACCTCGGGGGAGCTGGCGGGTCTTAGCGCCTCAAGAGCTTATGTGATCGATTGGGCCCCGCGTGGGTTTGGCGCGTGGGGTGGGAGGACACAACCAGAAGGATTGCCGTTATGCGATTCGGCGTGTTTCTGCAGGCGTACGCCGCTTCCCTCGTCGCTTTCTTGCTGCTCGATTTTGCCTGGCTGGGGCTGATCGCCCGCGGGTTCTACCGCCAGCAGCTGGGCCACCTGCTCAGTCCCGACGTGCGCTGGATCCCCGCCATCATCTTCTACCTGCTATTCGTCGCCGCCGTCATCGTCTTCGCGGTGGCGCCGGCCGTCGAGCGGGGCTCGCTGGGAAGGGCGCTTCTGCTGGGCGGCTTCTTTGGGATCGTGGCGTATGCGACCTACGATCTCACCAACTTGGCGACGATGAAGGGCTTTCCGACGTTGGTCGCGGTCGTCGACATCACCTGGGGCTGCCTGTTGACCGCAGCCGTGGCCTTGGTCGGGTACCTGGTCGCGAGCCGAGTAGCCTCAGCGTAGGCTAGCTTTCCGATTCGGACCTCCGGCGCTTGCTCTCACGGAAAAACCTTCAGCGACCCGGCAAACTCTAGCCAGCCTGCCCGGAGCCCCAACGGCGTAAGTCGTTGCCACGTCTCACATCGGGGACCGGCGCGGCCCGGGTCCGCTCCTTGCCACTCGTAACTCCACCCTTCATCTGCCCGGACGCACCGGGTGCGGACCCAGCCTGTGAGGAAACCGACATGGCCACCTTCCTGAAGAGCCTGCGTGGAGGCAATGGCGAGCTGCGCGAGATGCTCCAGCGGATCGAGAGCGGCAAAGACGAGTTGCAATCGCTGGTCGAGCGGGCCGAGCGTTCGGTGCGGGAGATCAACAGGGTCTCCGGGCCACTGCTCGAAGCGCAACGGACGATGGAGTCGATCCAGCGGCGGCTTACGGGGCTCGAGAAGGAGATGGCCGCCGCTGACCTCTTGGGGGCCGAGCTGAACAAGGTCCAGAAGGTGGCCGATGACGCCGTCGCGACCCAGGATCGGATCGAGGCGCGGCTCTCGCAGGCGTCTCAAGATACCGAGCGGGTCGCGGGTCGCATGCAGGAGCTGAATGCCGACGCCGAGCACGCCATAAAGCTGAGGGAAGAGATCACCGAGTTTCTGGCGCAGGAAGATCCCTTCCGCGATCTGAGGATTCAGGCTGACGAGATCGGCAAACAGGTCCGCGAGGTGGGTGATCGATTCGGCCGTATCCGCGAGCGGCAGGACGAGGTGTCCGCCGCTTACCGGCACGCCATGTCGCGTCTGGAGGCCTTCGAGACCGAGCAAGAGGGGGCCGTGAGGAAAGCGGAGGAAACACGCAAGCGGGTCGAGTCGATTCAGCTGAGGTTGGAGGACCTGGACGAGGTGGCCAAGGGCGTCGCCGATACGCGGCACGAGCTTGGCACGCTCAAGTCGCTGGCCGATCAGGTCTCGCAGAAGCTGGCGGCGCTGGAGAAGCAGCGCGACGCGATCGACCGGGCGACCGGTCAGGCGGCGAACTTGAGCGAGTTGATGCGTCAGATCGATGCCGGACTGCAAGAGCAGGAGGGGTACCGCGACAGGCTGAACGCTTTCGAGTCCGAAACGACCCGACTCGGGTCGCAACAAGAGACGTTGCTCGAACGCACGGCCGAGATCTCGACACAGCAGCAAGAGATCGAAGAGGCGGAGCACGCCATCCGCGGCGAGCTTGGCCAGCTGCAGGAACGGCTGCGCCAGAGCGTCGAACGCTTCGAGTTGGAGAACCGGGGGCTGGAGACTGCGAGCCAGCGGATCGCCGATCTGCGCTCTTCGCTGGTGGACTGTGAGGCGCGCTTCTCGAGTTTGGAGAGCAGCGGGGCAACCGTCGCCGAGATCGGCTCGCGGGCCGACGGTCTAGTGGTGCGGGTAAACTCCATCCGCGAGGACCTGAACCGATTGAACGGCGAGTCCGAGAGGGCGCGGGCTCTGCGCGACGACCTTGAGCGGCTCGGTGCGGGGGTAGAGGAGCTCAGCGGGCAGGTGGCGCGCTTAGAGGAGGCGCAGCCGGCGATCGAGGCCGGCCTCCAGGATCTTGGAAGCCTGAACCGCAGTCGCGAGGCGGTGCAGGAGAGCCTGGAGCAGATGCAGCGGGTCTACAACGAGATCATGCGTGTGCGGGAGGGGCAGGCGGAGACCGAGGTCTGGCTGACCAACACGGACGCGAGTCTGGCGGAGCTCCGAGACCAGGCCAAGGAACTCTTCGGCATGCGACCGACTCTGGAGGCGGTCAGTCGCGAGGTCGAGCGGGTGAGCGGCTCGTTGGAAGCCATCGAATCGCGGCGGGAGTTCGTGGAAGAAGTTGCCCAGCGTTTAGGCGAACTGCGGTCGGTGTCTTCGGAGATCGACGCACGGAGCAAGAAGCTGCAGGCTCGGATGGACACGGTCGAGACGCGCTTCGGCGACCTTGCTGGTAAAGCGGATGACGCCGAGCGGGTTTCCGAGCGTATGTCCGTCGTCACGACCTCGCTCGAAGACGCGGAGCGTCGGATGACCGACGTGGCCAAGATCATCTACGCCCTGGAGAATCGGTCGCAGGACCTGCAGAGCCTGGCGGAGCGCGTTCGCTTCATCGGACGCGAGCTCGACCAGCGGCAGGCGGCGCTCGCGAAAGCGACGGAGCACCTGGAGCGCGCCTCAGCGTTGCGGCAGGAGGCCGCCGATGACATCCAACGGCTGCAGGAGCTGGCGCAGGTGTTCGACGGTAACATCGGGTCGGTGCAACGCCAGGCTGAACATCTCGATTCGCTCTCGAGCGGGCTGGAGGAACGTGCCCGAACCTTCGAGCAAGTCGAGCGCCGTATGGCTGGCTTCGCCGACCAGCTCGCCCGTTGGGAGCGCTCGGAGGCGGAGCTGGAGCGAGCGCTGAACCAGTTGGAGGCGCGACGGTCCACGGTGGACACCCTGAATTCGGACATCAAGCACATGTTCGAGATGGCCGAACGCACCGTCGAGGACGCCCGGACCGTCGCGTCGGCGCGGCGCGAGATCGAGGTGACCCGCGGCGAGCTGGAGGTGGTACTGGAGCGTCTGCACGCGGCCGAGAAGCTCGGCGCCTCGCTGGAAGAGCGGAAGCGTAAGATCGAGCGAGCCGAGGGCCGGCTCGCCCGTGCTGATGCTCTGCTGATCGAGATCCAGTCCAGCCTCGAGACGCTCGAGGCTCAGAAGTCGCTGGTCGAGTACGTGCTCGAGAAGGCGGGCGCCCTGACCTTCCAGGTCAAGCAGGCGGAGGCGCTGATCGAGACGCTGCGCGAGGAGCGCGATCTGACGCTACGCGTGCACAGCGCCTTCGAGCGGATCCGGGGTGCCGACGCGGCGGCAGCCGAAGCCGGATAGATCGGCGAGTTTCCCGCCACGGTGGCCCGGGTTGCGGGTCAGGTTGAAGGCAATCGAGGAATCGAACAGATTTCACGCCCGAAATCGAGCCGCAACCCGCGCACCGGGAGAACCGCCATGGTCCGCTGCATCTTCTTGCTGGCCGCGCTGATCCTCACGACCACACCGCTCAACGCTCAGGACAAAGAGACCATCGATTCGCCGGTGTTTCCGCCGGGGCTGCCGTTTCCCGCCGCGGTGCGGGTGGGCGACATGATCTACCTGTCAGGGCAGATCGGCATCAAGCCGGGGAGGCTGGAGCTGGTAGAAGGCGGAGTTGGCCCGGAGACCGTTCAGACGATGGAGAACATCAAGACGGTTCTGGAGGGTGCGGGCAGCTCGCTGGAACGCGTCGTCAAGTGCACGGTCTTCCTGGCCGATATCGCCGATTACGCCGTCATGAACGAGGCCTATCGCGGCTTCTTCCCGGAAAGTCCGCCCGCGCGGTCCACCGTCGCGGGCAGTGGGCTGGCGTTGGGCGCACGGGTCGAGATCGAGTGCATGGCGCTGTCCGGAGGTACGCGGCTAGAGGGGGGCTGAGCTGAACGGGCCCGCTGCGCGAGCGAGGCCCGGCGGGCTTGTCAGGTCGGCGGTCGCGCCCCGACCGGCAGCCGCCGAAGATCGCGACCCGCGGACTCTTGCCGCGCTCAGCCATCTTCCGCAGTGCTCACTCAGCCGACGCCCGGCTTGTCCGCCGAACCCGATCCCAGATTTCGGCGCGGATACGCTCTACCTCGACGCCGAAGCGCGGGTCGTTCCGCACCCGCTCGAACAGCGCGGATTCGACGACGCGCGGCTCCACTCCGCTGGGCGAGAGGTCGTAGGCGCGCCGGGTCCATTCCAGGGCGCGCGCCGCGTCGCCGGCCCAGGCGTAGTAGGTTGCCAGATCTTCCGCCGGTATGACCTCGGTGAATACCGTGTCACGCCAGCGACCCGCTCTGAGTGCGGCGCTCAACGAATCGGCGATAGCCGCGGCCTCGTTCGGTCGGCCTAACTCCCAAAGGCACGAGGCTTGGATCCCGGCGTGCGGCCCAAGCTCCATCGCCAGACAGCGCTCGGGACGTCCGGCCAGCAGGTGGGCGCGCGCCTCGATGGCGCGGGGCAGCATCAGCTCGGGCTCGAGCTCCCCCGCCAGGTGCGCTTCGCGGGCCGCGCGCTCGTAGCGTCCCAGCGACAACGCGTCATACGCCAGCGCCAGGCGACGACCCGCGTTTTGCGGGTCGAGCGCGATCGCCTGCTCCGCAGCGCGGAAGGCGGCCTCGACCTCGCCGCGCTGATTGAGCACCCGGGCGCACCAGCTGAGCACGTCAGCAGCGCTCGGCTCCAGGTCGATGGCGCGCCGACAGTCGGCGGCGACCTGGGTCACGGGAGCGTAAGAGCGGCTGGCCAGATATCCTCGTGCCGTGTACCCGGCGGCGTGCTTGGGGTCGAGTTGGACGGCGCGGTTCGCCAGGGCCAGAGCCAGCCCAGCGGCGCGGTAGCCATCGACGCCGATCCGGTATCGGTAGGCGAGGGAGAGGGCGTAGACGCTGGAGAGGCCCGCGTAAGCGTCGGTGTAGGTGGAATCGAGCGCCAGCGCCTCGCTGAACGCGACGCGAGCGCGGGCCAGGCCGGAGGCGGTGCGCCGGCCGAGCGCCGCCCGGCCGACCAGGTAGGATTCGTGGCCCGGGCTGTGAGCGACGGGTGGTCCGCCCGCCGGCACCGCGGTGAGCGGAATGGAAGCGACGTAGTCATCGACAAACGACTGAGCGATGTTGAGCGCGGTCTCGTAGCGGAAGTCGTTGTGCCAGTCGTATCGGCCGGTGGAGATGATCTCTCCCGAGCCGCCGTGGGAAACTCGTGTGTTGAGGCGAACACCATCTCCGGTCTCGTAGAGCGAGCCGGAGACGAGCTTCCCGACGCGCAACGAGTCGGCGAGCTGTCTGGCCGTGAGCTGCAGCGCCAGCAGCCGCTCGACCGAGTAGGGGTCGCTGACCTTGATGAGACCCACGCGCTTGAGCCTTCCCACGATCTCATCGGTGATTCCGGCGCTCAGGTGCTGCAACCGGGGATCGCTCGTGTGGTTCTCGATCGGCAGTACGGCGACCGAATCGATGAAGCTGATATCGGCGAAAGCTTCGAGTGGGTCGCGCCGGCTCCAGGGTCGCCAGAAAACCAGCGCCACGACCACCGCGATGATTGCCGCGCCCGCGAGCA
>JABAOF010000768.1_pt5 | contig 14091 bp, 10 predicted proteins | sample 7062171 | NCBI WGS metagenome assembly JABAOF01 (sample SAMN14538628, study PRJNA623070) | marine sediment metagenome | biome: marine biome [ENVO:00000428]; feature: marine pelagic biome [ENVO:01000023]; material: deep marine sediment [ENVO:00002113] | place: India: Gulf of Khambhat ...
GTAGTAAAGAAGATAGCCGCAGATGATGAGCGGATTATTTGCTTCCGTAATGATACGAATTTAGGTCCTGTTAGGAATTGGCTAAGGTGCTTGCAGAAGAGCCGAGGCAAATATATCCAGATTCTATTTTCTGACGACTGGCTTGAGCGAGAAGCTATCGAGTGTCTCCTCAATGCGCTAGTCGAGAATAATAGCGGATTCGTTTATTCGACAGTTGAGTTGCATGACGAAAGCAATAATCGGGTTCGCCTACTCTATCAACAAGAACAAAGTAGCTCTATGGATGGATTCTCATTCGCGCGCGCACGGCTTACTGGCATCCCTCATGTTCCATTTTCTCCTGGTTGCGCAATGTTCAGGCAGAGTGATTTACTAGAAACACTTGTTGAGGAAATACCTACACGGCTGAATTTAGATTGCACTTTCAAGGGGATCGGTCCGGATTTGTTGCTCTTTCTAAGACAATGTGAAAAATATTCAAGAGTATTCCACTTGAACCGCCGGCTTTGTCACTTCACAAGTCACCAAGGATCGATAACAAATCGCCATAGCAAATCTCTGCGGCATTTCTGTTATGATGCAGCTTTTGGCTATTTCCTTGCTACCTCCCATATTCCGCTCTCGCAAAAGAGGCGGCTTAACGGTTTACTTTTTCTACGCAGTTGTGATCCCTCACGTATGAAGCTTACTAAGTCTTACTCTCCGTGGAACGCTTATGTTCGACTCTTCCCGAAGACATACAATTATAGGGATATAAGAATTCTGCCTCAGGATATCATCACACTTAGTTTTGGATTGGTGACCCACACCATTTTGTCGAATCTTTCCTGGAAAGTTGTAAAGAGTGAAAGTATCTAACTAGTTGGCAGTAACACATTTTCTTCATAATAGAAGTATTTAGATATCTATCTTTTGTGAATATCTACAAGGTATCAAGGGCTGCTATCACAATTTCGCATGTTTGGAAAATCACCTTGACAGTCACCCATTCTTGTCTTTATAGATGAACTCTCCATTGCGCTTCTATTAATAACCGTTTATCTAAGAAGACGTAATTCTAGCTATCCTTATTTGCGGGGATTTATCCTGAGTAGAAGCAAATCAGGATTGATATGTTACCACTTGAAAAACAATTAGAACCAGCATTAGCAAGGGAGATTAGGGTTGGGAAGAGCTAATTTCCTAGTGTTAGTTATTGATTTTTCTGAGGATTGTGAATTGAAATTCGTGTTCTGCGATTTTATATTTGTGGTTGATGAACCTGGTGAAACTACCGCGTAACAATCCATCCGCTCATTGCTATAAAGACACAATCATCAAATTAACCATAATCCCCGAAGTAGGGACCTGGGGAGATAAAAAAACAGAAATGATCCTTCATCAACATTGATGGATGTTACCCATGACTCTCCATAATAATGCTCTACAACTATCATGATCCTCTCAAACTAGGCAAGGATCGAATGGTTTCTATAAACCAGTTTGATAACATTATCGTAGATATTGTAGTGACTAAGTCTATCAAGGATAATCCACCGTTCTCATAGCCTGAGGGTAGGAATTTAGAAAGCACCCATCCAAGATAGGTATTGTATCGAGCCCCGGAGATCTCACGAGAAGAAGCCCTTGCATGCATCTATGCTTGGATTGATGATCCAGTGATGCTGGAGGCACTTTCAAAANNGAAATGTTGGGGATTGATAGAGTCTAGGAGTATTTACCAAACCAACCGGAAATTCTATGAAAATTCTGCGAAACAATATACTCGGTGTGGGTGTAAGCGCCGTCAATATGGATCAGGCTTTGGCAGCGATAGATAGTTGGATTGCACGGCAAAATCATAACTATGCATGTGTAACCGGTGTGCATGGAGTTATGGAAAGCCAACGTGATGAAGGTCTGCGGTTTATCCATAATGTAGCCGGCTTAGTAACTCCTGACGGAATGCCATTGGTTTGGATAAGCCGACTAAAGGGTTTCTCCAAAGTAGATCGTGTTTATGGTCCTGATCTAATGTTAGCTGTATGTAAGCGCTCAGTTGCCATGGGTTATAAGCATTTCTTGTACGGAGGTGCCGAAGGTGTTACGGAGAAGCTTGCCGAGCGTCTACAATGCAGGTTTCCTCTTTTAGAGATCGCAGGCACGTATTCTCCTCCCTTTCGACCATTGACCGAAGAAGAAGACACTCAGATTATCCAAATGATTAACGATGCAAATCCGGATATTGTTTGGATCGGCCTAAGCACTCCTAAGCAGGAGTACTGGATGGCTAAGCATATTGACCGATTAACTGCTTCAGTCTTAATCGGTGTTGGTGCGGCATTCGACTTTCTCGCTGGAACCAAAAAGCAAGCCCCTCGTTGGATGCAGCGCAGTGGGTTGGAATGGTTTTTCCGTCTGATAACCGAACCTCGACGTCTATGGCGTCGTTATCTTATAAACAATCCTTCCTTTCTGTGGCTGATTATGCTCCAAGCAATAGGGATCAAAAAGTATTCACTGGAATAGAGAATTCCCTATCACTTTGGGCAGGATAGCCTTAGTATTTCCCGATGTCTGGAATGGTTATGCTTTCCTCTCAACCACAATGAATTTGGCAATTCAAGTTTTGACTGTCCGTAGTGAAAGGAAAGAGAAAAATCCTTTCTCCGAAACTGAATGCCCAAAATTCTAGTGTTATTTCAACCTAAAGATTATGTAAGTTATTTTTGTGTTTGATCTGCGGGTATCCGGCTAAGAGAACCCCAATATTCGTGTACTAGATTTCTAAGACATATACATGTGAATCCACATATGGATGCAAAAAACACCTACGATGATGGGGTCTTGGTTTTCGCAGGGCATATACTTCGCTCTGTACGGACCTGGTGTGGCAAACACGCACTTGGAATAGCGCTGCTCATTGGCTTAGGTCATGGACTACTATATGTGGTTCTAGTGCCTCCCTGGCAACATTATGACGAACCCAGCCACTTCGAATATGCTTGGTGGATCGCAAATCGAGATGAATTACCCGAGGTGGGAAATTATGATCAGGATATGCGTCGCGAAATCGCTGGATCAATGTTGGAACACAATTTCTTTGATAATTTGAACTATCGGCCCAACTTGGTTTCACAATATGAACCGGTGTGGATTAGTCCGACTTCGAAGTTAAACGATACTCCTCTGTATTACCTCTTGACTTCGATACCACTGCGTTTATTACGGTTTACCGATGTCACCTTGCAATTGTACGCGGTACGATTAATTTCTCTGGCTCTCTACCTGCTGACCATCCTAATCGCCGGGAAGGTGGTTGCCGAACTTGCTCCAGAAGGACATCCTTTAAGGTGGATGGTCCCGTTGACCCTCGCCTTATTGCCAGGCTTTACAGNNCCCGCCGTTAACAACGATGTAGGCGCGACGGCTGCCATGTCGTTCTTCCTTTGGGGGGCAGTACGCTTGATTCGGCGCGGCTTTTCTTTCGCCGGGCTAATATGGGTTTTAAGCACAGCTGCTCTGTGTGCTTGGACAAAGAGCACAGCACTCGTCGCCCTGCCACTTTTCATCATCTGCCTGCTTTTCTCTCTCTTGCGCGGTGTCCGGCGTAGGCTAGCCTGGGGAATACTTCTAGCGGCTTCCTTGGCTGGTTCGGTCGCCGTTTTCTCCTGGGGTGATGCCGCTTTATGGTACCGACAAGAGAACCAGAATACACCCACGCGCCATTCCGGTTCCGATGCGCCAATTGGAGAACATGCCATTGGGCTCGAAATTACGCCAGATGACCAGGAATCTACCGTTTTCCAACTTCTTCCCTGGCGACAAGCGTCATTATACAAGGGAAATTCCTTTACCCTAGGGGCATGGATTTGGGCGACGCGTCCCATAATAATCCGTGCGCCCTTTCTCTATGATGGACATTCACATAATTATGAGGAGATTTATATTGGAACGGTGCCTTCTTTCTTCGCGCATTCCTCCACCTTGGCAGCAGATGCTGAGCGAATTCGGGTTGAACTTTCTCCAATTACAGGTCCTGAAGAGACCCCAGTAACCGTGTTCTACGATGGTCTGATTCTTGTAGAGGGAAACCGACCGAAGGATGATAATCCCGTATTCGCGGATTCTAGTGGAAGCCAGGGAGTATGGGGAGGAGAGCCGTTCTCTAACCTCTTACGGAATGCCTCGGCTGAGAAGGCTTGGCCATGGGTTCGACCATGGGTGGATGAATTGGGAGCGAGGCTGTTTCTCGGCAATCCATCGAATATGCTTGCCTCCTTGCTAGACTTACCCGGTTCCGATTGGTATTATCAGGTGACAGCTCAGAATTTACTGCGTACGTTTTGGGCAAAATTCGGATGGGGAAATGTCCCCTTAGTTGGTCGTAAACCTTATCGAACCTTGGCGATTTTCACACTTGTCGGCTTGGCAGGTGCAGGGATTGCCATATGGCGTAAACGCCTCGATCTTCCATGGAATATTGTAATCCTGCTAGCTGTTGCGATTCTTGGTTCATGGGCTCCGACGCTGGTGCGAGGTGTGGAATCGTTAATCGCTCCGAGACCAATCTTTATCCCGGGTGCTCGCTATGCATACCCGAGCATCATTCCCACAGTACTTGTTCTTAACTTGGGATGGCTTGAAATCTTCAACCAGACTAGAAGACGTCTACGAGTACCTTCCTGGGTTGGAATTGGAGCATATTTCCTTTCCTTTATTGCGTTGGACGCTCTTGCGCTCCTGAGTCTGACCCGTTTTTTTTCCAATCATGCTGTATGATCTGATGGCGAAAAGATCCGTAATGGGAATGCGGTTGTTAATCGCAGGGACCGTATTATTATTGGTGGTCTTATTCTTGTCATTCTTTGGGAGAACGTTGCGCCCTCCTGTGGCAATTGCAGCCGAACTAACCCCCTCATCATTTGTGTACATGCCTGTTGTTTTACGTAAGTTCCCTCTCCAGACCGTGTTTGGAGTAGAGATGTCGGAGATAACGATTGTCGCTGGGTTAAATGAGATGGTCGACGCGGGTACCCATTGGGTGCGGCGGAATGGTGTATTGTGGTCCGATGTTGAACCCACCGAAGGAGAACGGAATTGGGATGCGTTGGCTGAGCTAGAACAGGAGCTGCAGAACGCTTCCAGCCAAGGCATTCAAGTGATCCTGGTAGTGCGCAGCACACCGGAATGGGCACAGCTGGTAGATGGTTCGAGTTGTGGACCCATTAAAGTCGAGAAAACGAGTGCTTTCGTAAATTTTCTAAGCGATCTTGTGACCCGCTATAGCGTGGCTCCATATAATGTGAAGTACTGGGAAATTTGGAATGAGCCGGATGCTCCTCTAGTGCAGGATGACCCACCTTATGGCTGTTGGGGAGATCCGTTTGATGAATTCTTTGGTGGTGGCTACTATGGTGAGGTGTTAAAGGCGTTGTATCCTGAGATCAAGACCGTAGATCCGGATGCGCAGGTGCTGATAGGTGGGCTCTTATTGGATTGTGATCCTGATGTTCTAGCTGAAAGCACCTGTAAATCTTCAAAATTTTTGGAAGGGATCCTTGATGCAGGAGGGGGATTTTATTTCGACGGAGTAAGTTTTCATGCTTACGATTATTATTTTGGCAGCTTAGGCCAGTACGGCAACGATAATTGGGAAAGTGACTGGACCAGCCCCGGACCAGTGGCGATCGCTAAGGCTCAATTCATCCAAGATGTACTGAGTGATTACGGTGTCATGGACAAGGTCATCATGAACACAGAATCAGCGATCGTTTGCGGAGAGGCAGGTGATGAATCTGGTAGTCCGGGCTGTGAGTCCGATCCCGATTCAGATTATGAACAAACCAAAGCTAGCTACATTGTCCAAGTATATGCAGCCGCCTTATCAAAGCATCTTCTAGCTAATGTTTGGTTTTCTGTATTCGGATGGCGAAATTCCGGTTTGCTTAATGACGATCTTAGCCCACGTCCTGCATACATGGCTTATCAATTCTCCCGACAGGAGTTGCGCGACGCTAATTTCCTGGACGAGATCAGCAGCGGTGATCTTGGTGGTGAAATAGGTGTGAAGGGATACAAATTCGATCGTGGTGACCGGAAGGTTTGGGTTCTCTGGTCAATGGACGGTGGCATACATACCGTTACCTTTGTCAGTACACCTTTGGCAGCTTGGGATATGTTGGGCACGGGTATCACACCGGCATCCATCATGGAGGTTGACCTTGAACCGCTTTACCTGGAGTGGAGCCCGTGAGAAGGTTGAAGGTTTGGGGATGGAGTTTACGTCTCGTTTTTATCATTCCGCTAATCCTGACAGCATGCAGTGATAACAACGCAAGCATCACAAATATATTCCCAACACAAGAACCCTTGATGCCGTCCGCATCACCGTCGACAAAACCTGATATATTTCCTACACCATCTACAGCGCCAATTGTTATGTCACCCCCACCTCAATTGCCAATCTTTGGTCTTGAGGTATCTCAGATCACGGTAGATGGTGGACTTGACATGCTTGCTGAAGCCAATACGACATGGGTGCGATTTAACGGCGTGTTATGGTCAGAAATCGAGCCATCAGAAGGAACCCGAAATTGGGATGTTCTAGCTGATCTAGAGCAGGAGTTGATGATCGCTGCACAAAAGGGATTAAAGGTGATCATGGTTGTTCGTAGCACGCCACCTTGGGCACAGCAAATAGAAGAATCCTATTGCGGTCCGATAAAGGTAGATAAGCTAATCTCTTTTGCAAAGTTCGTGGGCGATCTCGTGTCGCGCTACAGCCTCGAACCGTACAGTGTGAAATATTGGGAACTGTGGAATGAACCGGATGCTCCCGTAGTGCTGAGTAAAATAATTCCTTATGGATGTTGGGGTAATCCAATTGATACATTTTATGGTGGGGGTTTTTACGCTGAAATGCTGAAGGTGGTGGAGCCGGCGATTAAAGCCGCAGATCCAGACGCCCAAGTTCTCGTTGGTGGTTTGTTGCTTGATTGCGACCCTACGAATTCTCCAAATGAAGAGAATTGTAAATCCGCAAGATTCCTGGAAGGGATTTTAACGAATGGAGGTGGGTATTATTTCGATGGTGTCGGGTTTCACGCTTTTGATTATTACTATGGTACCCTTGGTCAATACGGAAACCCCAATTGGCGAAGCGCTTGGGACACCACAGGCCCAGCCTCTGTCAATAAAGCACAGTATCTACGCAATCTATTGAATAAATATAGGCATCCTGAGAAATTCCTGATGAACACAGAATCGGCGATCTTGTGCATTAACATGGAGGATGAGGCAGACTGCCAAAAGCAGGATTTTGCCCTTACGAAAGCCTACTATGTAGCACAGTCCTATTCAGAAGCACTTGCTATGGGGATTCACGCCAATGTGTGGTATAGCCTAACCGGTTGGCGGACCTCTGGTTTGGTAACTCAGGATTTATGGCCTTTACAAGCCTATGAAGCGTATAAATTTGTTGCCAACCAGCTGGGAAGCGCTACCTTCATAGGTGCGGTTGGCACCTACCCAGGTGTGAAAGGGTACGAGTTCAAACAAGATGGTGAAAGAATTTGGGTTCTTTGGTCAATGGATGGAAATCCCCACAACATACAAATATCAGGGCAACCATCTGACATTAGAAATGTCTTCGGTGAAAATCTCCCCTTGGGTCAGGAGATTGAGGTTACCGTAGCCCCATTGTACTTGATATGGACTCCATAACGAGGATCCCCATAATCATGATATTCCTTTGATCCTTGAAAGTAATTGCCGTCAGGGTTTTATCTATAAGCAAACCGTTATTATCTATTGAAAAGTATCTTATGTTAGTTTATGGTAAAGAAATCACCACAAAGAATTGGCAAACCACGGGTCTCTTCTAGCTATAAAGTAACTTCAAGCAGCAACCAGTCATTTTCTGTCAAGATCATTAATGCGTAACCATAGGTTATTAGTTTGAATGATTTCAGGAGAATTTGCGGATTAGATCTGTATTTTGAACCGACATTCATGCCTCGGCTTCACACACTTTTTCGCGGCCTACTAGATTTATCCCAAACACAGCGGGAGTTTTTTTGGTGTCGTGAGATATTGAATGCATTCCTGAGAGGTGAAGTCGAAGTATCATCGCTAGTTCTTCATTGATTTTCTTATAAACCTGATCATGTGAGAGGGAATGATGGGCCGAAACTTATCCTTTTTACTATTCTCTTTCGATCTTCTCATCACACCGCTAAGCCTGTTTCTGGCAAGCCGATTACGTTCGCTACTTCCATTCGGCAAAGGGGGAGCGTTAAATATTCAATCGGTTCAGATTCCTTTGGTAGTGTATTTAGTAGCAATGATCTGTTGGTGCGGATCACTCCATCTTGCAGGCGCCTATAATCCGAAACGCGTTCTGCGTTGGTATCATGAGGCAATCCACGTTGCGTGGGGTGCATTCCTCGCGACGGTCTTAATAACAGGTTTCCTTTACATGACCTACCGGGACATATCTCGATTGCTTTTTGTTTATTTCTTGGTGATCAACCTGGGACTGCTGTTGAGTTATCGAGCAGGTCTTAGGATCTACTACCATCTGTTAGGTAAAACTCGTCCAAATGGGCGGAGTCAAGTATTGATCCTGGGTGCAGGAGTACTTGGCCGGAGAATAGCTCGTGTACTGTATGATCACAGCCGTTGGGGTTTTAATCTAACCGGGTACTTGGACGACGATCCAGCTAAGCAAGGCCGGACTTTCCAAGGAGGTATTGTCTTAGGCAGCATCGATGAAGTTCGTAGTGTGGTTGAGAATCACAACGTCGATGAGGTGTGGATCGCATTACCTGGCAAAGCATATGATCGTATGAGCCAAGCTGTAAAGAAGATCAACGATCTTTCGGTCCGCGTCAAGATCGTGCCCGATTACTTTTCCCTTGCCCTCATCCGGGCTAAGCCGGAGATCATGGGTGATATACCCTTGATTGGGCTGCGCGAACCGGTGATCGAGGGGCAAGCGCGTGTGATCAAGCGCGCATTTGATCTGATACTCAGTTTATTGCTCACAATTCTTGCCCTCCCATTGTTCGGATTAATCGGTCTTGCGATTATATTGGACTCAGCAGGGCCAGTGATTTTCCAGCATACCCGTGTGGGTGAGAATGGACGCCTATTCAAGATGTTAAAATTCCGTACTATGTCAATAGAAGCGGAGAAACTCAGGGAGGAGGTTTGTGTCCGGACCGAGAACGGTACGCTCATCCACAAGCGTAAAGGCGATCCACGTGTCACCCGGATTGGCAAGGTGTTACGCAGATTTAGTCTCGATGAGCTGCCGCAATTGATCAATGTGATAAAAGGTGATATGAGTTTAGTTGGACCTCGTCCAGAGATGCCCTGGTTGGTCCATGAGTACGAGCCATGGCAACATAAGCGCTTCGCTGTCCCTCAAGGGATCACCGGTTGGTGGCAAATCCATGATCGGAGCGATAAACCGATGCATATGAACACTGAAGAAGATCTTCATTACGTGTACAATTATTCGATTTGGTTAGACATTCTCATTCTACTTCGCACACCGGGTGCTGTGCTAAGAGGAAGGGGAGCTTACTGAGTGAGACCAGAACATCTTACGTGAGGAGGCAGATGGACAGCACAAATGTTGGTTCGTATCTCGAGGATGAGATTGACTTGCGAAAATATATCTTTATCCTCTTCCGTCACTGGTGGTTAATCGGATTAGTGACTTTTACCACTGCACTGGTGGCGTTGATCGTGAGCTTTCTCCTACCTCCTACTTTTGAGGCGACGGCGTTAGTCGCGATCACCGGAATCCGCTACGAGTTCGAATTTAACCCCCTGGTTGATGAAGCTCCAGGAGGTCCTATCGCAGTACCACCGTACCAGGCTATGCTGACATTGGCGACGGCGGATGAACTGCTGGGTGAAGTGATGATGGAGCTAAAAGCCTATCTGCCACCCAAAGTAGTTGATCTCGAGGGTTTCAGAAAGATGGTGGAGGCTAAATCATCCGATGATCCCAGCGTTCTCAGATTAACAGCTTCCGCAGAGACTCCAGATCTGGCTTCACAGATCGCCAATGCATGGGCAAGCCGCTTTGTTACTTACGTCAATGATATCTACAAAGTAAGATCGGATGATCGAGCCTTCTTTTCTAACCAGCAGACTGGCGCGCGCGATGATTTGGATGCTGCTGAGGAAGCCTTGATCGACTTCCAACTAACCAATCAAGTGGCTGTGTTGGAAGAATATCTTAGCGCCCGGAAGAATTTATTAGCATCCTATCTCGATACCCAGAACTCGCTTACCAGAATCAAGTTCAACTTGAGTGCTTTCCGGTCTATGCTCGAAGCTCGACCACAAGGTAGCCTTGTCACCCTAGGAGACGATCTGGCTTCCCTAGGTTTGCAAATTCGAGCCTTGAACGCCTCCGGTGTACCGATACAGTTCGACCTCGTCGGTAGTGATTCGCTTTCAGAACGAACAGCGGGTGATTTGACTAACCATCTGGCTGATCTTGAGAACATGGTGGAGAAAGAATTAGTTGAAATAGAGGCGGCCATCAATCCCCTCCCTGCTGAGATCCTTGAACTGCAAAAGCAGAAACAAGAGTTCATCGCGGAAGAAGATAGGCTAACTGTCGAAAGAGATGTGGCGCGTGAAGCTTGGTTGTCGATTTCTCGGAAACTGGACGAGACCCAAATTTTAGCTGAGAGCGCTGAGGGCGACGCACGGCTGGCCAGCCTCGCTGCGCCTCCGATCGAACCCACTAGCCCAAGGAAACTGTTCAATACTGCGTTAGCCGGTGTCCTAGGATTGATGCTCGGCGTATTTGGGGTCTTTTTCAAGGAATACATGTTTCCACAGGAGGAGGTTGAGGATGAGGAAAAGTAAGTCAAGGATGCGAAGGTTCAGCTAATCAGTTTGTCGTAAACATCTTAAAGATTTTTCCTAAGGGCACGGCATGCCGTGCCCTTAGGTTTTATGATAACCTAAGGTTAATATGTGAGGCGGCTTATAATAAATAAATGAAAACCGTGGGGACGACAGGAAGTGCTAGAATGGGGTGGACAATACACTCCCAAGGTCGTTTTCGATGAAGGACAACGAGCAAGCCTCTTCACCTTTGATCTCCGTGTCGATTGTCAGCCATGGGCATACGCCTTTCGTGGAGCGTTTGCTTTCAAGTATAGCTACCTACGAAAAAGATTTGGACGCTGAAATCATCATCACGGAGAATACGGGTAATGGGTCTAAATTTCCTAAAGAAGTAGGGGGTATAAAGGTAATCCAGTTTCAAAACCAACGACCGCGCGGTTTCGCAGAGAACCACAACAATGCCTTCAGCCAAGCTCGGGGCAAATACTTCTGCCTCCTCAACCCGGACACTTTATTTGTGGAGCAGATTTTTCCAGAACTTCTAAAGCACATTGAGGCTGGAAGAGGCGATGTGGTCGCGCCTATGGTTGTCGATGAGTCAGGCAAGCCACAGGATTCGTATCGCGATTTGCCAAACCCACTTGAGCTGATCCAACGACGTATCTTGCACCAGACAACCTTGGATCGATCCGTTCCAGCAGGAGAGCTTGTGAATCCGGAATGGATCGCGGCGATTTTCCTTTTGATGCGAGACGACACATACCGGAAATTGGGTGGATTAGACGAGCGATATTATCTATATTTCGAAGACGTAGATTTTTGCAGCCGAGTGAGGTTAGCTGGATTGAAATTGCTGGTCGATACCAGCCTGAGGGTACATCACGATGCTCAACGGGCTAGTCGGAGAGATCCTAGGTATCTTACATGGCATTTGCAAAGCGCTTGGCGGTTCTTTACCTCCGCTGTTTACTGGCAAGCACGGAGGATTTAAGACGGAGATAAAATCAAATTTACCGCAATTGTTTCCACTCATCTTAGGAGGGCCTACCGGGGCTGAGTAAGATCTTTCCAGAAATGCTTCTCGCGCTCTCATAGCTTGATGCTGATACCATTCTTATACTCTCAACCTCAAAGTGTCATCAATCTACGAGGTTTGCTACGGATCGTGTAAAATGGCATCGCGAAGATCTGTCGCGTCCCTTGAATTCTAGGATGATCATTTAATTTTTTGAGGTGCTTCTTTCCCTATTATGATGATCATGGAAACCCGTAAGGTCGTTNNACCACCAATGGCTGATAGATGACATTCATATGAGAACAGCATCCATTCAAGAACATTCAAAAAACTGCTGTTGGGCAGATTCAAGGTCAGATTGATCATGGAAGCTAATGATGACGTAATTATCAATCGATTAGTGGCGCGATCCTTGAAACGCTGGCCACTGATTTTAGGGCTGGGGCTTCTCGGTGCGTTTGCGGGATATACCTTTAGCTTGCTTCGTTCACCTCTTTACCAGGCGAAGGCTATTCTGGGGATTAACATTCATTATGGTGTCACCGAACCACTTGAATTAGTGGTGGAGGATCGAGTATTCAATCGTGTGGCTGGGATTGTTTTGTCGGACTCGACCCTAGATCAAACCCTCAAGCTACTCCCTGAATCCTTGCGCCTGGAACGAGGTTGGACAGAGCCAGGACACCTGTATCAACTCCTACGTCTGGAACAAAGGTTGGCTCAATGGAATCTTATCGCGACAGACCGCGATCCAGAGACAGCGTTTATCTTGGCTCAATCCTGGGCGGTCGCCACTCTTGCTGTACTGGATGAGACCTACGAACATGCATGGCGAGCAGCCGCGCTAATGGGGGAGGATCCTTTCAATCTGAGCTGTACCGAAGTTTTGGCACCTGAGGGAAGTCCGGGGGAATTCACTTTGGAATGTGCCATCGAACCTGTCAACCTTGACCCCGATTCCTTGAATGGTTTGCTACGTCAAGAGATCCAGTTGAGTCGGGGTATGCTACCGAACATGTCATTTGAACTGTTGCGAGAGGCTGTTATGCCCTCTGAACCCATCATCTGGGCTCGTGGTCCTTTGATCCTTTCGGGCNNTTAATCATAGGTTTTCTTACATCGATTTATCCGAGACAAAAGTTCTCCAATCCTTGATCGACCCCATGATGATCGTTCCGGTGCCTTTTGGTATCCATTGATCTTAGTTTTTTCTCTCTGGACAAGTGCAGAATAAGAGTGAAACCATTCAAGATGAAAGAAAGGTAATCAAATTTCTGGCATAATTTGTATGGTTTTGTAATGCAAGCTATTAGAGCTCGTTTTGTCAACTTGCGTATCTATCAAGACCTGGTATGGGTACTATGGTGTTTCATGCTCGTATCTATACCTGTAACCAGTTTCCCCTGGATCGCTAGATTGACTGGTGGGAGTGTTGTAAGTCCCTTAGCTGGCTTTCCATTGGCGTTAATTGTCATCCTCTGGCTTGCCCCCTCTCTGATCAGGAACGGTCAGTTGGCGAAAACGACTTTACCGTTACTTCTCTTTGCTGTTGTTGCCATATTGGCTACCGTGATAACACCCTTCCTCGAGATCTATCCCTTTCTCGGTCAGTTTCCAGTGGGTCGATCATTGCGAGCCATAATAACACTAGGAGCAGGTCTTTTTTTCTACATCGTGGTATCGAAGATTCCAAAAACGGAGAATGAGATACGGTCAAGCCTTCGTTGGCTCTATCTTGGGGGCATTATCATGCTCCTCTGGTCCTCGATCCAAGCTGTTTATGTTCTGCAGAATATCGCAAGGGATTTCACAGGTTTGCAACTCATTCCATCCTATATTGAGAGAATCCATCGTTTTTTCTCCATTCGTGACATGTTCGCAACCCGAGTAACTGGTCTAGCATATGAACCATCGTTCTTGGCGGATCAACTTGTCGTACTTTACCTCCCGTTATGGTTGGCAAGCGTAGCGATGAAGCGATCGGTTTTCAGTTCAAAGCGATCAGCATTTTCTGTTGAATTAGGACTATCGTTGTGGGGCATCGTGATACTCTTTCTAGCCCAATCACGGATAGGGTTGTTAAGTGTATTCGCATTGTTAGGTGTACTCGGTTTGGTTGGAGCATGGCGATTGTCAGAACGACTCGCTGGATGGATGCACTTAAAACGGAGGGAACCAATAAGCCCTCAGGCTAATTCGACACCCCTGAAATGGTT
>JABAOF010001590.1_pt1 | contig 14089 bp, 24 predicted proteins | sample 7062171 | NCBI WGS metagenome assembly JABAOF01 (sample SAMN14538628, study PRJNA623070) | marine sediment metagenome | biome: marine biome [ENVO:00000428]; feature: marine pelagic biome [ENVO:01000023]; material: deep marine sediment [ENVO:00002113] | place: India: Gulf of Khambhat ...
CAATTCATAATAATGAAAAAATGAAAAATTTTTAATTTAATTAACTTTATATATCAATTTTAATAAATTCTAAATATGCCAAGAAGAAAATCCACAGATGATTTCGAAAGAATACCTTCTGGAATTCCTGGTTTAGACAGATTAATGGAAGGCGGATTCATCAAAGGTTCAACAATTCTTGTTTCTGGAGCAGCTGGAACTGGTAAAACAATATTTTGTGCACAATTTCTTTTAGAAGGATTAAAAAAAGGAGAAACTTGCATGTTTATAACATTAGAAGAAAGACCAGAAGACATAATTGGTGATGTTAAAAGGTTTGGCTGGGATTTGGAAAAGTACGTTGATGAGAAAAAATTATTTTTAGATTTTCAAGACCCATTCCAAATAACTGATATAACTTCTCCTTTGTTAGACAAAATCCAACAACACAAAATTCAAAGAGTTGCCATTGATTCTACTGCTGTTTTTGAGATGTATTATAAAGAAGCATCTGAGGTTAGGAAACAATTGTTCAAGTTATTAACAGGCTTAAAAAACATAGGAGTTACAAGTGTTTTAACTTCTGAACTACCAGAAGAATCCAAAACTTTGGCAAAATTCGGTGTAGAGGAATTTGTGGTTGATGGAGTGATTTTATTACATTATTTAGGAATCGGAGAAAAGAATTATGGTTCATTACAGATTAGAAAATTGAGAAGAACAAATCATGAGAAAGATGTTTTTCCTATGGAAATAGGTAATGATGGAATCATTGTTAAGAAAATAGAGTATTAAAAAATTGCTATTATTCCTATTAAAAATTCTACTAAGATTGCCAGTCCCATTAACATTAGAAATATCCTTTTTGCAATTCTTCTTTCTCCCACAGAATTATAAAATCTTTTATGATCTTTATACATTTTCATTATTAAAAGAATAAAACCAGGTAAGGTAATTATGATTAATAAGTATTGAGTTTCTATTAAACCTAAAGAAGCTACAGCTATTAAGTATACAAAAGATAAAGTCAACATTATTGATGCTACTATTTTAGCTTTTTCTATACCCAAAACTACTTGCATTGTTTTTATTCTATGAACCTTGTCTCCAATATAATCTTCAAAATCCTTTGACATGGAAAGGCTTAATGCAAAAAGAAAAGTAAAACCTAAAATATAAATTGGTATAGGATTTGATGGCATAAGAGCCCACCCTAATAAAGGACATAACAATCCATAAATAACTGCTCCACAAAGATTACTTATTATAAATCTTTTTCTAAGTCTGATTAAAGGAATAGAATACAAAACAGTAATAACACTAGCTAAAACTGTTATTTGGAAAAATTGCAATGTTAATTGATATGCTATTAATAATGATATGATATATAAAATGCCTGAATACAATAAAGCAACATTTCTTGTTATTTTTCCAGCTGGTATTGGTCTTTTTGGTTTGTTTATTAAATCAATTTTAAAATCAGTTATACCATTAAAAGTATTGAATGCAGCTACTAAAGCAGCAACAGAAACAAGAGATAAAATAATATTATTGTTAAAAATACCTCCACTTGTTGCTATACCAACAAATATTCCCATTATTGCTATTGGTATGTAATATGGAACTGTTACTTTAACATATTTCAACATTGAATCACTTTCTGATTTTTGATATATATGAATTCGACTATTTAAATAAATTTAGATATTGCTATAAATTATATAGAATTTTTTTTAGCTATAGCTAAATTATTTGATATAGCTATTTATAGTATTCTTAAAATAAGATATCTATGGAATATCATGAAGTTGCTGTTGTTGGCGGGGGGCCGGCTGGTTCTACATGTGCGTCTGAATTAGCTAAAAATGGAGTTGATGTAGTTCTTTTTGATCATTCTCATCCTCGAGAAAAACTTTGTGGAGGCGCTATTTCTGGAAGACATTCACGAGAATTAAAAATTCCACATAAGATTATAGAGAGAGAAATAAATTGGATTATTGTTGAAGATCAACACGGCCACAATGTTAAGTTATATGAAAAAAAAGGAGGAATAGTATTAATGCGTGAAAAATTAGATTATTATTTATTCCAAAAATCTAAATACGATGGTGCAAAACAAATTAAAGAAAGAGTAATTAATTTTGAAAAGAAGAAAAATAAATGGATTTTAAAAACTAATAAAAATATTTATAAATCCGATTTTCTTGTAGGAGCTGACGGTTGTCCATCATTAATAAGAAAAAAATTTTTAGGTGATATACCAAAAGAACATTTAGCTCATTGCGTTGGTTATCATATACCTCATAAAAAATCTCATATCAAAAAAAAGTTTGGAGATGCTATAGAGCTATACTTTTTAGCTAAGCCGTATGTTGACTTAGGTTATATATGGATTTTTCCTAAAATGGATTTTGTTACAATTGGTTTAGGTACAAAATTAGGCACTGTACAAATCCAAAAATCATTAAAAAAATTTGTAAATCAACATCCAAAAACTAAAAGATTAATTTTTCCTAAAAAAATAATACTTCATTCACATCTACTACCATTTGTATCATCTCCAGATTTTTATAAAATACCTATAACAGGTAAAAATTGGGTTCTTATTGGTGATGCTGCTGGTCATGTAAATCCTATTACGGGAGAAGGAATCTATTATTCTATGAAAGGAGGCAAATTAGCAGCAAAAGCATACTTAAATGAAAATGTTTACCTATTTGAAAACTATTGGCGAAAAGACTATGGAGGAGACTTATATTATGGATCTAGATTTCGCGATTTGTTTTACAATCCCAAATTGATTGATATGGTGATTAACATTGGAAATAAAAGTTCTAAGATGCGTGAAATTCTTGCAGACATTATAGCAACAAGAGTACCTTATAATAAAATATTTAAGAAAAAATTGGTCTCTAGTTTACTAAAAATATTTTCTGAGTATATTTTATAGTTTTTTATTTAACAACTTTTTAATAGTTTTATTAGTTACTTGAAGCTGTTTAGAAATAAATTTTTTTGATAAATCAAACTCTTTAGTAGGTTTTACTATAAATTCACAAATATTATTTCCCATACTTAGACATTTGGTTTCTATAACATCTATATCAGTTTTGAATACTACTGTTGCTGTAGCTGCACAATAACCACGGAAAACATCATCTACCGGTTCTTTTGAAGCACCATAATTTTTTGCGAATTCTGATTCTTTTAACCTTACTATTGATCTTTTTTTCTTTTCATCAAAATTTATAATTTCAACACTTCCCCATCCAGCAAGACTTATAGTATTCATTCCCCATTCAATGAGTTCCCTTGGTTTTTTCACACTAAACTTTTCTATTATAGTACCCATATAACCGATACCACTTTTTTTACATGCTTTATATAAAATGGCCGTAGCTCCAACTTTTGATAGATTTTTTCTTATTTCTATAAAACTAGAAACAGGAGCCATTATAATAATATGACCAAGAAGACTTATTTTACCTTTTTCTAGACTTAACTCTCTGGCAAATAATAATTTTTTAACAATATCATACATCTTTTCACCTCAACATCTCATGTACAACTCTCAATTTTTCAATATCATGTGGCCAAATAATAACAGTCTGACCAATTTTTTTGGTCCTAACCTTTTCTCCTTCTTTCAATCTTTTAACATGATAAATAATCTTTCCAATTGCAGCTTTCCTCTTTTTCTCGTTCATACCTTTTTTAAAAATTCCCAAGTGTTTTGCAATTTCTGTAACACTCACTGGCCAATGTTCTTCTATAATAACCATCATTCTATCTCTCAACTTTTCCATAATAATATATGAAACTCCTTATTATATATTTATAGCTATATCTAAAAATATATTAAGAATTTATTTAGCAATAGCTAAACTTTAAACTTTTTTCCTTTTTTCCACAATTCTTCAAAATAAATTTTAAAAACATTTATTAGAGCAGGATTATTGCTCCATATCATGTCTGGAGTATCTGAATTATCAAGTCTGAAAGAAACCTCTTTATTATCGATTATACCTATTATGGGATGAACCTCCATTTCTAAAATCCTTATTTCTGCTCCTTGCTTAGAATACCATGTTGCTCTAGCTATTCTTGCTTGATCCAATTTAGATGTCCCAAGCATTTTTATTTTAATACCTTTTTTTAGAGCAGAAACATAAGCATGATCTAAAGGAGGATATCTGGAAAATCTGGAAGTTGTGGCAAAACCAAATTTTTTAGCTCTATCCAGCATTTCTGCAGCTTTTTCCATGCATGCAAGTTTACCGCTAGAAGACCATAAACCAAAACTCTCTGTTTCAAAACCTTTTAATGGTTTTATTTGGTCTAATATTAATTGTGATTTCTCTTTTAGATTTTCTATTCTCATTCTTTTTCTTTCTAAAACCTTTTTCAAGCCAATTGAAGGTTCTATTGATTTAAATTTTAATGGTTTTCCATTCCATGATTCTGTTAGGAATTTTTTAGACAATGATCTTAATATTCCATAAACTTTTGATTGAGGTATCTTGCCTTTTTCAGCAACACCAGAAGCAGTTAAGGGGCCGTGGAGACTTAATGCTAGGTAAGCTTTGGCTTCGTATTCACTTAAGCCAAACTCTCTAAGGCCAGTTATTAAATTTTCTCTCAACATTTTTTCACACTAATCACTCTAAAATTTTACGATTTTAATACTGCCCAAAAATATTTTAGGACAAGGAAATTTATATATTCGTCTAAATATAAACATAACTACGACAAAAGAGGAATAAAGAGAATGACGATTGACTACTCTTCTTGAATGAAATTTACTTGTTTTACTTGTTTTTCTTCTTTTGGTATAAAAGCTCTACCACCTTGCCATTGTCCTTTATACAAATTAGCTTTTCCCTCAACTTTATGAAAAACCATATTAGCTATTCTTGCTCCCATTTGTATTTCAAAATCCTTGTTAGAGGTGTTTATCATTATAAATGAGAATTTTCCTTTATAACCAGGATCAGTTCTTATTCCCTGAACAACAATTCCACACTTATACAAAGTTGATCTTGGAATAAACCANNACTTTACCAGGCTTTAGTTTTATTTTAATTGGTTTTCCCTTTTCAAATTTTGCAATTAATCTAAAATTAGGAGTTTTTCTAGTTTCTATGTGTAAAAAACCTTCATCTTCAACCATTTCATAGAGTTCTCCGATTCTTATATCAATTCCACAACCTTCAAAATTAAGGTGTTTTTCATCTAATCCTTCTATCAGATTTTTTGTTTTAATTAATTCCAGAACCTTGTCAATTCCTAGAATCATTTTTTAACCTTTTTTTTTCTTTTTTGTTACCCATTTAACATCTTTAGGTTCTCTTCTTAATTTTAACATATTCTTTTCGCATTTGCTAGAACAAAAATAAAAAACTTTACCATCATTTCTTACAAACATTTTTCCTGTTCCAGCTTCTATGTTTTCATTACAAAAACTACACTTCATTATCTCACATCCATGGATCCAGAAGTTTCCATTTCTGTTTCTCTAAGCATTAAAATATCTCCAATTCTAACAGGACCTATAACATTTCTTATTAAAACTTTTCCTGTGTCCTTTCCTTCCAAAACCTTGCATCTAACCTGAGTTATACCTTTTATTCCTGTTTTTCCCAACAATTGTACAACTTCTGCTGGAACTGCTTCCATACTATCCCTTTTCTTTTATTATTTCTTCAATATCCTTTTTTGCATCCCCTTCATTTATCACTACTATTGATGCTGCTGAAACATCTATCCCTGCTGCTCTTCCTAATTCCATTTTGCTTTTAACTTGAACATGAGGAATTTTTTTCTCATCACATAAAGGAATTAAATGCATAACAACCTCTTTGGGTTGAACATCTTCTGCTATCACAACTAATTTTGCTATTCCTCTTTCAATTGCTTTTGTTGTTTCATTGGTTCCTATTCTAACTTTTCCAGTATTTTTAGCAATTTCTACAGCATGTAGAATTTTATCTTCATCCATTTTCATCACCTCATTTCATAAGTTCATTTATTTTATTCTATTGGTAAACTATTTAAATCTTTTTTATTATAAACATCCGCAACGTCTTTTTATGCATTCATCAACACAATTCTGATTTTTAAGAAGAGCTGATAAACTATCACCATCTCCTCCAGTTACTCCATCTTCATTTACATCAAAATTAACAATTATGGTAGATGGATCTTTTTTGCATTTTCCTATTCCCTCACTTAATTCTTTACAACCACTGTTTATAATGTTTTCCATTGAAAGAGAGGAAGGTGTATACAAATAATTGTTCAAGAGAAACCATATGACTACAAAACACATAACACTAATAGATAAGTATATAAAAACAGTAAGAATATGTTTTTTGTTTAGCGAGTGTTTTTGTTTAATTGATAGTATTGTTTCATATTTTTCATCTGGAAGAAAAATCCTTCTTCTCCTTCTTTTTATTTCCATATATGAAAGAAGGAAAAGTAAAAGGGATAGTACTGGACCTAAAACAATTAAAATTACATTCTTTATTATTACGCCTATTACAGAAACAATTAAACCTACGCAAATTGCAAGTATGGCAGATTTTTTCATAATATCTACTTATTTTATTATAAATTTATCAAATAAATATATCATTTATGAGAGAAATAAAATAACTTGGATTTATCACATCTTGCAAATCCTATTCTTTCAAATTGAACAGTTTGATCAGGTTTAACTTTTTTAATTTCAGGCTCAGCTAACCCTTCTATTTCTTTCCCATCAGGCATAATGACTTTTATTTTAACATTTTTTGAAGAAACCCAATGAATCTTTGGAATATCTTTTAATCTTATGCTTGTTACTTTTGACTTTTTATTTAAAATTATATTACAGAAGTGCATTAACCTGATTTCCTTATTTTTATATTGTATGAAATCTAGTTTATCAACAAATATTTTTTTGGTTACAGGAATTTTTCTATACTTTCTTTTTCCAGGAAATATGGGTGCTCTAATGATTTTCTTCGAAATCTTATCAAGTTTTACTTCAATCGGTTCTCCAACAAAGAAGAATCTTGGAGATATGTGATCAATTATTCTTCTGTTTTCTGTATATAATTTTTTCCATTGAAATATAATTGTTTGTGGTTTGATTCCTATTTCTATTATCATATTTTTAATTGCCTTGGGCTTTATTCCCCTTCTTATTAAAGCTCTTATCAATCCATATTGACCAAGTTTTGGATCGTCCCAACCAGTAAATTTTCCCTTATCAATTGCATTTCTGATGAATCTTTTATGAACTTTCTCTCCTGGCATGTACATGAACCCAAAATTAATTGTAACAGGATCATAATCCTTCCAACCAAGAGCTTCATAGATTTTTTTCTGAATAATTGTATTAAATGCATGTTCAGTACCTCTTAGAATATGTGTAATTCCTTCATCATGATCTTCAATAGCAACATTGAAATTATAAGAAGGATAAACCCAATGTTCTTTTTTTGTTGTTGGGTTTTCCCCCTCTTTTATTCTCATTATAACAGGATCGCGCAAAGCAGGATTTGGATCATTAATATCTGTTTTAAGTCTTAGAACAGCTTCCATCGGTTTAAATTTTTTAGTAAGCATTTTTTTCCAAAGTTCAAGATTTTTCTTAACCGAATTTTTTCTGCATTTACATTCTTTTTTAATTGCAGAAATGTACTTGCCTCTTGCTCCTTTTTGCGGTGGACATGTACAAACATAAGCTTTTTTCCCTTTGATTAATTTTTGAGCTAATTTGTATTGTTTTTCGAATTTTGAAGAACATAAATAAAATTTATCCCACTTGATTCCCATAGCTTCCAAATCTTTTTTGATAAAATCTATGTTTTCCTTTTTAATTTTCTGAGGATCAGTATCCTCTATGCGAACAACAAATTTTCCTTTGTACATTTTTGCATATTCATAAGAAACAATAACAGCTTTCATGTTTCCTATGTGTAGAGCCCCAGAAGGAAAAGGAGGAAAACGTGTAATAACTTTTCCCATTTTTGCATTTGGTAAAGGAGGCAATCCTTCTCTTTCTTCTTTTTTAGGTTTTTCAATTTTTCCAAATTTCTTTAACTCTTTTTTCTGCTTTTTCAAAGACCATGAGTTAACTTCCTTAACAGTTTTAGCAATTTTCTTTCTTAGATTCTTGATATCTTTTTTTAATTCTGGTTTTTCAGCTAAAACCTTTCCTAAAACAGCTTGTTCATTAGATTTTCCTTTATACTCTGTAGCATTTAGCAGAACATGCTTTTTTATGATGTTTTTCATAGCTTAATATTTGAAATAAGAATTATTAATCTTTACTACATTTAGTTGTTAAAAAATTTTATATGCTTATTTTTGTATTTTTTATTATGCAAATTCCACCTAGAATTATATCCAGAGATGTTGAAGAAAGTGATAAAAGAGCACTAGCTTTTGGGATGTTAGAATCATTAGGAGATACATGCACTGGTTGTTTTTATAAACATACTAAATTTTGTAAAGATTACTGCCCAGAAAACAAAAAAAGACAAATAGTTTACAACCATAATTAAAATATATTTATTCCAGCGTATCCAACAATAGCTCCAGTATTTTGAGAAACCTCAAAGCTAGTTGAATAATCTATTAATTCTGCTTTTTTCGCTCCTAAATCTCTTGCAGCAAAAAGCATTGCAGCTATTGCTCCATGTCCACATATTGTTAATCTTTTTTCATTACATGTCTTCAGAACATCCACTGGTTTTAAGTTTAAAATATGATTAATAACTTCCATGTCCATTTCTTTCACTTTTTTAATAATTTCTCCACTATTTCCTCCAAATGGCTCATAACCATACATAGAACCATAGTGTGTAAAATCAGAACTAGCAACTATCAAGACTTTTTTTCTTAAGTAAGTTGCAACTTCAGATATTTTAGTTCCTATTTCTTTACAAGTATCTAAATCAAAGTAAATTGGATTTATTGATATTGGAACAATTTTAAAATCTTCAAAATTATATTGTAGCCAAGGTAATTGAACTTCTATTGAATGTTCCCTCCAATGAGACTGCGACTCTTCTGTTATTATTGAATTTTTAGAAATTTCTTTAACAAAACTCTCATCAGGTTTTAAAGAACCTAAAGGAGTTTTCCATGTTTCTAAAGACGTGGCAACTTCAATTCCAACTCCACTGTGATTAGGACCTAATAAAACAACAGTTTCAAAACCATGGGAAACTGAATTATAAACAGCAGCTGCTGTTTTACCGCAATAAACATATCCAGCATGAGGAGCAACGATTCCTTTTGTGTTTCTTTTTTCGGGCTTGGTTTTTTCTAGAAACTCTTTTATCATTTCTTTTAGTTTTTCAGAATTGCTAGGATAAAATGCTCCAGCAACTATTGGCTCTCTTATTCGCATAAAAGAATTAAGGCTTTTATATTATAAAATTATTTTATTCTTCATATCATTTTAAATTTCTCATTATTGTAAACAACCACATAATTTTTTAACACATATTTTAATTTCTTGAAGCGGGCATCCAAACCAACACCTAGCTAGCGTACGAAGATTATCACAATCACTAGGACCAGGTCCTTGTTTGCATATTCTATCACAACTTATTTTTGGAACTATCTCTCCACTCTGATCTGCATCAAAATTTACAGGTACCAAAAAAGGATCTTCATCACATCCTATTTTCATATAATCTGCACATGCTGAAGCTTTTACTGCTTCAACACTTAAACCAGTTGCTCCTCCACCCCATCCACTAATCCATAATGAAACAACTCCTAAAATAACAAGTAAAACAACTACAATTACTATCATAGTGCTTATTGGTAATTCAATTCCTTTCATAGTTTTCATCTTTTATTATTTCTTTATAAAGAGAATTTATATTTTCTGCTTTTATTCTTTCTTTTTTCTTTCTTTTGGTTCAAAATCTTCAATTTTATATTTAAACTCTTCATCGTCTTTTATTATGCCTCTGTTTTTTTGAATTTCTCTTGCTAAAAGCCAATAAACCATTGCTATTGACTTTCTACCTTTATTGTTAACAGGAATCAACAAATCAACAGAGGATGTTTCATTAGAAGTATCGCACAGAGCTATAATAGGTATTCTCATTTTCAATGCTTCTTTAATTGCTTGAGAATCGACTAAAGGATCTGTTACAAGTAACACTTCAGGTTCATAGTATCCTGGAAAATTAGGATTCGTAATTGTTCCAGGCAAGAACCTTCCTGTTAATGCTTTACCATCAATAGCTTCTGCGAATTTAGTTATAGGTTTCCATGCAACAGACTTTCTAGAAACAACCATTACCCTCTTTAACTTAGCTAAAAATTTTGCAACTACTTTTATCCTATTTTCAATTGTTTGTAAATCTAAAATAGCTAAACCATCATCTCTAATTTTATAAATAAATTTCTTCATATGTTTGTTTTGCTGTTTCATTCCAATATGCATTCCAGCTGATAAATATTCTTCGTAAGGCATAGCTATTCATTTTGTTTAAATGTATTTAAATCTTTTACTGTTTTAATTAATTTTATATAATATAACAGCGTTATATATTTTTATGAGAAAGATTTATTTGGACTATGCAGCTACAACACCAGTGGATCCAAGAGTTCTAAAAACAATGCAACCTTATTTTAATAAGAAATTTGGAAATACTATGAGTTTACATTCTTTGGGTTTAGAAGCAAAAAAGACTTTAGAGGATTCAAGAAAAACAGTAGCAGAATTCATTAAAGCTAAAGCTGAAGAAGTAGTATTTGCTGGAAGTGCAACAGAATCAATTAATTTTGTATTAAAAGGAATAGCTTTTGCAAACAAGAAAAAAGGAAAACATATTATCACATCTTCTATAGAGCATCCTGCTGTTTTAGAAACTTGCAAATGGTTAGAAAAACAAGGTTTTGAAGTAACTTATTTGCCTGTGGATGAATATGGATTCATTAATTTAATTCAATTAGAAAATACAGTTAGAAAAGATACAATTTTGGTTTCTATAATGCATGCAAACAATGAGATAGGAACAATTGAGCCAATCAAAGATATAGGTAATATTTGTTCAAATCATAATGTTTATTTTCATACAGATGCTGTTCAAAGTTTTGGAAAAATTCCTATAGATGTTAATAAAATGAATATTGACTTGCTTTCTATTTCTGCTCACAAATTTTATGGGCCAAAGGGGGTAGGAGCCACTTTTGTAAGAAAAGGGGTTAAAATAGAACCTCTATTGCATGGAGGAGGTCATGAATTTGGTTTAAGGTCTTCTACATCAAATGTTTCAGGAATTGCTGGAATGGCCAAAGCAGTTGAATTAAGAAAAAAAGAGATGATATCAGAAACAAAGAAATTAACAAAATTAAGAGATAAATTAATAGAAGGAGTTTTAAAAATTGAAAATTCACATTTAAATGGTCATCCAAAAATGAGGTTGCACAATAATGCTAATTTTTGGTTTAGTTTTATAGAAGGAGAGTCTTTAGTTGTAGAATTAAGTTCTCGTGGGATATATGGTTCAACTGGTTCTGCTTGTTCTTCAGATACTCTTGAACCTTCTCATGTTTTAATAGCTATTGGATTAAAGCATGAAGAGGCTCATGGTTCTTTAAGATTGACCTTAGGAAAATATAACACTAAAGCTGATATAGATTATGTTTTAAAAGTTTTGCCTAAAGTTATTAAGAGATTAAGAAAAATTTCACCATTTAAAGGAAGGTGGGAATAATGAGACAATCACCTTATTCCAGAGAGATTATGAAGTATTTTAGAAAACCTAAAAATGTGGGTATAATTAAAAATGCTGATGGAAAAGGAAGAGTTGGAAACTTGATATGTGGAGACGTTATGGAATTGTACATTAAAGTCAAGAAAAATAAAATTGTTGATGCTAAGTTCCAGACATTTGGTTGTGTAGTAGCTTTGGCTGTGAGTAGTATGTTAACAGAAATGGTTAAGGGAAAAACCATAAAGCAAGCAATGAAAATAACTAATAAGGATATTCTAAAAAGAGTAGGGAAAGTTCCACCTATAAAAATTCACTGTTCATTTCTTGCTGCAGATTCTCTAAAAGAAGCAATTTATGATTATCTTTCAAAAAATAACCTAAAAATTCCAAAAGAATTACAAAAAGATCATAAGAGAATAAAAAATAATTTGAAGAAACTTGAAAAAGAGCAAAAGGATTTTGTAGAACTTGAGAAGAAAATCCTTAATAAATAAATTTATAAATTAAAAAATGGTAGGATATTTATGCCAAAAGTGACTCATGAGTTAGAAAAGTGTATTGGTTGTGGAGCATGTGCAGCAGTATGTCCTAAATTCTGGGAAATGGGAGATGATAGTAAAGCTCATTTAAAAGGATCTAAGAAAAAAGGCAAAATTGAAGAGCTTACTGTAAAGAATGTTGATTGTAACAAAGATGCAGAAGGCACATGCCCAGTTCAATGCATACATGTTAAATGATTAAAATGAAAAAAATAACAAAGAAAACAGTTTTAGGAGAAATAGTTATGGAACACCCTGAAACTGCGGCAGTTTTCTTTAAATATGGTTTACCCTGTGCAATGTGTCATTTAGCTTTTGATGAAACTGTTGAGCAAGCAGCAAAATCTCATGGAATAAAACTAGATAAATTACTTAAAGATTTGAATAAAGTAACACAGAAAAAAACAAAAAAGAAGAAAAAATGAGGAGGCTATTAAATGGCTAAAAAAGGCGAAAAGTTTAAGTGTGGAAAATGTGGTCTTGCAGTGATTATAGATAATGAATGTGGCTGTGAAATATGTGATATTTTATGTTGTAGCGAACCTTTAAAAAAGGTTGAAGAAAAGAAGGAAGAATAAAAATTTAAAATTTGTCAAATAAATGATGAATATGAATGTAAAAGTTTATTCAACTAATTTTTGTCCATATTGTAAAATGGCAAAGGAATTTCTAAAAGAGAAAAACATACCATTTGAAGACATAAATGTTCAGGAAAATCAAGAGGCAGCTAAAGAAATGATTGAAAAAACAGGCCAATCAGGAGTTCCTGTAATTGAAATAAATGGAGAAATAGTAATAGGTTTTAATGTAGAACAAATTAAAACCCTCTTAGAGATAGAATAATATCCCCAACGATACATTTAAATAATTTACTACCTTATAGTAATTTATAATATTAGGAAATTTACAAAAAATAAATAAAGCTTTAAATAATTAAAAGGTCATGATGTTTTTATGACCGAGGAAATAAAAGGGAATTTGGAAGAAAAAAAGGGATTTAAAATGCCAAAAAAGAAAATTTGGATGATAACCTCAATAGTTCTTGTAATAATTTTAGTTGCAGTTTTCATATTTTTCGGGACTGGGGCTACCAGCATGACAATAGCAGGTTCTGAAGATGTTGTAGAACCAGAAGATGCAGCTCTTAAGGCACTTGAATTTATTAATGCAAACTTAGTTCAACCTGGCACAGAAGCATCATTTGTTTCTGTAAATGATTTTGAAGGTATATACAATGTTACTCTTTCTTATCAGGAAAGAGAAATTTCTGTATTTATGACAAAAGATGGGTCTTATATGTTTTTATCAACACCGTTGGATATAACAAAAGAATTGCCTACACCAGAACAATCAGAACAACCAGAACAGCCAGAAGAATTACCTAAAACCGACAAACCCGTAATAGATTTGTTTATATGGTCTTACTGCCCTTATGGTGTTTCAGCTCAGGCACCTATGGCAGATGTAGCAAAACTCTTCGGAGATAAAGCAGAATTCAATGCTATTATGTACCATGATGGTCATGGAGCATATGAAACACAACAGAACAAGATCCAGGCCTGCATCCAAGAAGTTGATAAGGTCAATTACTGGAATTATGCAAAGAAATTTGTTGAAGAAATATATCCATCATGTGCATCTTCAAGAGATGTTGATTGTGATAAATCAAAATCAGTTCAGGTAATGAACTCTTTGGGAATAGATTCAGATGCAGTTATGTCATGTGTGGAAAACAGGGGTGATACTCTAATAGCGGGAGACAGGCAATATGCAGCATCACTTGGAGTAACAGGTTCTCCAACCATTGTAATAAATGGAGTTAAAGTAACACCTTCG
>JABAOF010000325.1_pt2 | contig 14077 bp, 8 predicted proteins | sample 7062171 | NCBI WGS metagenome assembly JABAOF01 (sample SAMN14538628, study PRJNA623070) | marine sediment metagenome | biome: marine biome [ENVO:00000428]; feature: marine pelagic biome [ENVO:01000023]; material: deep marine sediment [ENVO:00002113] | place: India: Gulf of Khambhat ...
AGAGTGCCCGTGCGGTACGAGAGATTAGCTTTAATAAGAAAGAAAAGATTTATGGATTGTCATTTGCTCTTCTTAAATTTCTGACCTACCTGGGGCTGCGGCCGCCTAAACTAGATGCCAACAGCTTACCCCCCTGAGGTTGAAACATTTATTACATGATATGCACGATGCTTTATCTATTTCATTTTCTTTGAATTTTAAAAGTAAATCCGGCTCTCTTATAAATGGCCTACAAAGACTGATTAAATCCGCATCACCTGAACGTAATGTTTGTTCGATAAATTCCAGGGTTCTATATCCACCAACCGATGCCGTAGGTATGCCAACTTCTTTGCGAATCTCCCTGGCATGATCTCGAAAATATCCCTCTTGATCAATATTGGCAATGTCCTTTCTAACTGAACCCAATTTGGATTCTGCCATCCCTCCTGAAATTTCAATGAGATCAAGACCTGCATCTTTTAAAAGCTTTGCCGATTCAATGGCCTGGTTAAGAGTGAGCCCTCCTTCTATAAAATCTTCTCCATTTAGTTTTGCCGATATGATAAATTTTTCATTTACTGTTTGTTTGATTCCTTTAATGATCTCGACAACGATACGGGTTCTTTTTTCCTGGTCTCCACCATAATCATCGGTTCTGCGATTGGTATAAGGAGAGAGAAACTGACTCAAGAGGTATCCGTGGGCAACATGAAGCTGAATGCCGTTAAAACCCGCTTCTTCTGTTCGACCCGCTGCCTTAATAAAGGCATCGATTACTTCCTTAATCTGCGTTTCTGTCATTTCCAGGGGTTGGGTTTTGTATTTGGAGTCAGGTACGGCTGAGGGTGCCCAGATGGGACCGGGATTACCCTTTGGACGAACCTGTCTCCCGCCGTGAACGATTTGCATAATAAATATAGAATTCGAATCTCTAAAAAGTTTTGTGACTTCTTTCCATGAGGGAATCAGATCATCGGAATAGATTCCTGTTTGTCCGGGGGCCGATTTGCCATTGGGCATCACATAAGCAAATCCAGTGATAACAATACCTATGTTTCCTCTTGATAATTCTTTATATAGTTCTAAAAACCTCTTCCCAGGTCTACCATCATTATCTGCCAGGTATTCACATGTTGCTGACCGTACAAAACGATTCATGGCCTGGAATTTTTTCACCGATAAGGGCTTAAAACTTATCATGAATTTACTCTTAAAACTTGACAACGATACCGGCCCAGGTGAACCCGGCACCAAAAGAGGCCATTAAAAGATGACTACCAGGCTTTAGTCTTCCTTCTTTCCGGGCCTGGTCCAGTGCCACAGGAATACTGGCAGAAGACATATTTCCTGTCTTATCGATATTGATAAGGGTTTTTTCAAGAGGTATCCGGGCCCGCTTTATGGTGGCATCGATTATCCTGATATTTGCCTGGTGAGGGATAAAAAGGTCAATATCCTCGCTTGAAAGATTGGCCAATTCAATCGCCATTAATGAGGCTTCTTGCATTTTTTTTACCGCATGTTTGAACACTTCATTCCCATTCATATGGATGGCATGCAATTTTTTCTCTACAGTTTCCCTGGAAGCCGGCATGGCACTTCCACCTGCCGGCTGTATCAGCAGGTCCCCCAGGTTACCATCTGCAGCCCAGTAGGTAGACATCACCCCTCTGTCTGCCTCGGTTTGACCTAAAATAACCGCCCCTGCCCCATCTCCAAATAAAACACAGGTATTCCTGTCTTCCCAGTTCATAATTTTCGTCATACTCTCTGAACCGGCAAGAAGAATTTTTTTAGCAGCACCGGTTTTCATTAACGCATCAGCCATGATCAACCCATACAGGAACCCGGAACATGCGGCACCGATATCAAAAGAGGGTATGGGTCTGATCCCTAATTTTTTTTGAACCCAGTTGCCGGTGGAAGGATAGGCATTATCACCTGAAATCGTCCCCACAATAATTAAATCGATTTCATCAGGCATAATTCCTGCATCTTCAATGGCCTTTTTCGAGGCTTCAACCACCATATCTGACGTGGTCTGATCCTCGGTAGTAAAATGTCTTTCCTTTATCCCGGTTCGAGTTGTAATCCATTCATCCGATGTATCGACCCTTTCAGCCCAATCACCGTTAGTCAGTACTCCTTCCGGCAAATATGAACCTGTCCCTAAAATCTCTGTACGAATCATTCTAATACCTTCTCTTTTGTGGATTCAGAAAGATTAAGTAGATTTATATCATATTTAGATCAATAAATCAAATGATAAGCAAAAGAAACCGGCTCGATTATTGTTTTGCTTTTTTTGCTTTCCTGATTTTTATCGGCGCAATAACCAGGAGCGGAATGATATTAAGAAATATGGCTGCATATCCCAAAGAACCATAACCGACGGCAACAATAGCTATAAGACCAAACAAAGAAATCCCGGCAGAAATAATCAGGCATATAAAGCATATGGTTATTCTTTTTATGCGCACACCTTTAAATATACCACTGTCTCTTACCCAAAAGGTTTCAAATCTCTTAACAGCCCCGAATATCAATCCTACTCCTGTCGATATAAGAGCAAAGAATAAAATCAGGGAATAAAGAGCATTTAACCATGAATGCTCTAATTGGGTTGTGACAAAATATACAGGTAATTCTTCTATGACAACCTCGGGGAAAAAACCCAGCAGCATAATACAGACCAAGACAAGCATGGTTCCATTTATCAGGAAACCATATAAAGCCGCTTTTAAGCAATTTTTCCTGGTTTTCAGTGTCTCGGAAACCGAAACGATGGGGGCAACAAGCACCGATTGGAAAGAACCATACAGCAGTGCCATCCAGAGGATTTTACCAAATCCTGCTGTGGTTGTTTTTGCACTGACTACTTTGCTAAGGTTAGCCGTTCCTATTCCAAATGATATACCCAGAATTGTTACGATTACCAATGCTGAGATTATGAAAACAGACATGGCAGTGGATGCACTTCTTACCAGTCCGGTTCCAAATATGGTAAATAATAATAGGATTGTTCCGATTATTAAAACAGCGATTCCATATGGGACAAGCAACTTTTGATGGAGCAATTCAGAGGCACCGGCAATAGCGACTCCTGATCCCAGCAGTACAGCATACAGGTAAAGCACATCCCATAATGTCGGCAGCATTTTATTGTAAGGGGCGTATAATTTTTTAAACAAATTCTTGTAGTCATAAATTTTATGTATTCGCGCAAATTCCAGGCCATTATATATGGCAATACCCATAATCAGCATGGACAGCATCCCTATCCATATAGAATGCCATCCGAACTGGACAAAGAATTCAACTTCCTGTCTCCCGGTGGCAAAACCGGCGCCAGCATGTGACCCGAACCAAACAGCTGCCACTCCAACCGCAGCAGGTAAAACAATTTTTTTCCTGGTCATATTTATCTCCTCAAAATCAAGATTTTTTTAGCCATTTCTTGACATCTTTCGATGCATTTATTCGTGATTCGGTAATGTAGAGTTCATGGTTTTTTTCTATATCGGATAATTTGTAATAATAATTTACCATTATTCCTGCTGACTGTTTTAAACCTTTTTCGGACGTATCTCCAAGCCAATTAATACGCTCGATAAACGCCCCGTTTTCCAGGTGAAAATTTGCCACCGGGTCCAATGCTTTTTTACCTCTTCTCTCTTGAAGAAGATAACCAACACACAGTCTCATAAGAATTGGTTTCAGGGTTTTAGATACATCCGGTTTTATACTCCAATTGGAATCTAAAAGTTCCAGTAGGCCCTTTGCAGCGTTTTTGTGATCATTCACGGATTTAACGGCTTTAATCTCAGAAGGACTCAAAATTGACTCATCCCCGTTATTAAGAATCGGATCAAGCCATTTTCTAAAGTTCGGAACCGGTGAAAGAGTGACAAAATGTTTAAGGCCTTTTAATTTGTTTGACAACTCATTGACAACGCGTTTAATAAGAAAGTTTCCCAGGTTAATACCGGCAAGCCCCTTTTGCGCGTTGGAGATAGAGTAAAAAACTGCGGTATCAGCCTCTTCCGGCTTGATTGTTTTTGCTTCTTCATCCAATAGTTTCCGGATACTATTGGTTATTTCACTAACCAGTGCCACCTCTACAAAAATGAGGGGTTCATCCGGCATTTTGCTGTGAAAAAAGGCATAGCAGAGTCGATCGGAATCAAGCCTGTTTTTTAAATCAGCCCAGGAGCGAATTTCATGTACGGCTTCGTATTTAATTAGTTTTTCAAGAAGCGAAGCAGGCGATTGCCAGGTAATCTCTTTAAGATCCAGGAGACCGATATCAAACCAGGAGGACAGGATGTCTTCCAAATCTGCATCCAGTTTTTGCAAGTAGGGATCGTTTTTTCTTATGGGCAGCAGCTCCGCTCTAAAATCGATTAAAAACTTGAACCCGTTGGGCAAGCTGTTAAACTGCTTTAAAAGTTTGACACGAGGTGGGATCAGGGCTCTTGAAAGCTCCATTTCTGCCTTTATCCGCGCATCTTCATCTTCCGGTTCCTGGAACTTTAGTATTATATCGATCACTTTATTGATGTCTATATCGAATTCCCGGGCCAGGACCTTCATAAATCTCTCTCGGCCTTTTATTGAAAGATTAAGATATATCTCGCCCAGTTCAACGGCTCTTGATCGACTGGAGATTTCGCCGCCTCTGGCAAAAACGCAATTATCAATCATTTTTTTTATATGCTTTTCATCTCCACCGGAAAGATCAGGACCTACTTTCCCGGTAACAGCTCGTCGTGTCAAACTTTTTATTTTTTCCCAGGCCTTTAAAATTTCATTCATTGTTCATTTTTACGGCTGCAACCGGCAAAAAAACCGATAAAAATATCCCTTTTTATTCATTAATGTATATTAAAAGAAATTAAAAAATATGTCAATAGCTGTATGTAACTCTAAATCCACTTCCTAGAGGATAAGTCGCTGCGGGTCTACTTGCCGGCGCAGGATGTCCAGTTCCTCGACAGTAGGAGGTAAAAGCTCTTTGGCATGACAGATATCAATTGAAAAACCGGTGCAGCATTGAATCTCTTCGGGTGTGGTTCCCGGGTAGAAACGGTCAAGAACCATCTCTTTTGTTACTTCATCAAAGCGCATGACTGCTTTGTCCGAAATAACACAGGATGGGCCGCCGTGTTTGTATCCCTGGCGTTCTCTTCCGCCCGGTCCGTCAACGTATCCGGGAGTAGTAAAATAATCCAGTTTTTCCACGAATCTTCGACGTTCGTGTTTGATAAAGACCATGGTGCGGCCCACAAAGCTGCCTACATCGCAGGCACCTCCGGACCCGGGAAAACGTACGTTTGGTTTGGTATAATCTCCAATGCAAGTAGAGTTGAGGTTGCCGAAGCGGTCAACCTGGGCGGCGCCCAGGATACCCAGCAAGCGCGGCCCCAGGAAACGGTTTTGCATGGTGGCAAAGGCTTCGGCGAGTCCAGCATTGACACAGGAGCCGAACATTAACCTGGGGTCTGCCACAGTAAGGGGAATCTCGCGAAGATCAGGATCAATGGCACCGGTTTCGAAGAAAATAATCGATTTTGGTGCATGGATATATTTTGCTGCCATTGCTGCCAGCAGTGAGATCCCGGTACCGCAAAACACGATGTCTCCGTCATGTATCTCCCGTGCTGCAGCAATCGCCATCAATTCCCGGGACGTATACGTATTGTTGTTCATTTTATAATTTATCCTCTTTCTAGACCTGGTGTGTAACCGTAGGGTGGGACGGCCCGGATGCGCTTTAAAGCTTCCCCGCCGATCTTTTTTAAATATTTTTCATGACTATTTACTGTCAACACGTATTCATCGAGGTAAGCTGAGAACTTCTTATCGTCTAAAGCCATGGTACGGTACATGTTAAGGTGTTGGGCATCGTAGTCATAGTAACCGTAACAGGCAGAAGGGTGTGCGCCGTAAGGCACGTGTACCACGGCATCAACAACAAAAAAGGGTATCTGGTTGCGGTCGGGCTCGGCACGTAGAACCTTTGGTTCAACCAATTCCTCGCATGTTACGATCACATGTTGTGCAGCCCTTGCCTGTTCGATATCGGCGAATGTAAGACCGGAAATACGCACCGTGCCCTGGTAGTCTGCTTGCTGCACATGAAGGACCGTCACATCAGGGTTGATTGCCGGTACCAGGACCACTGGTTCCTGACCATCCTTTGCAAAGGGATTGTTTTGAACCAGCAGCTTGTGATCAGGTAATCGTGGATTCTTGCGGCGCATTTCAGAATTAAAGCCCCACTTTTTCACAATATCCGTGCCCATCCCGGACTTAACCGGCAGGAAAGGAACTCCCATTGCCCCTGCTTGAAAGCGTAAGGTCATTTGATAATTGGTATAATCTTCTACCAGGAGTTCCCCTTTTTCGACTGCTTTGCGAAAGCGTACGCATGTGGGAGCAAACCGGCCGTTTGCCCCATAGGCTATTTCCACGGCTTTTACGCAGCCGGCACCGATAAGAATATCGAGGGTTTGTCCACCGGAATGAATGTATACATGAAGATTTTTTTTGCCCTGGCGAATCATTTCGTACGTGCAAGCCATGGGTTGGCGGTTGACGGTAAAGCCGCCAAAGGATATATGGCAGCCGTCATGGATAAAGAGATTTACCGCTTCTGTAAGGGTTTTAATTTTGTCTGAGTTTTTCAACTTACTTTGTACCTCTTTACTTTATTTCATTGAATATTTTAATCGACTATTAGAATTATTTCAAGAAGATTTTTAGCCACGAAGCCCCGCGGCGCGACGCATAGCGTGACGAGCCTATATATAAGATTAGCCACGAAGGACACGAAGGGACACGAAGAGGAAGAAAATTACAAATCCCAAATTACAAACCCTTCTATCGAAACGGAGTACAACGACCATAATGTGGTAAGATGTTGATGGGCATGGTGCGATGACTGACCGTGTATGAAAAGTTTTGTGGGGGTCCAGGGGGCGGTTTTTCAAAAGAGCCCCCTGGCCGTCGGAGACAAAAAAAGTTCTTTTAGAGTTCTAATAGTAGTTCAGGATGGACATACAAAAAGTTTTTAAGTTTTTTTAGTTTTTATGTCCATCCTGTAGATAAAAATATGGGATATTAGATCCGCACGGAGGGCATCAGCTTTTTCAGAGTGCCCGTGCGGTAGGAGAGTTTGATTTTTTTAAAAAAATGTGCGCACGTCTATTGATATAATAACGAATTTAATATAAAATATAACTATGATGGAAATTGGTTTTATTATAAATAAACTCTTTTATAGGGGGTAAAAATGTTTATGCAATACATAAAGAGGTTATTGGGTTTTTTTGGTATTTTTATCTTGATTTCTTATCTTGGTTTACCGCTTTTGGGGGCTTCTATTTCCTTTGGTCAGCCATTATCTGATGATTGGGTGGTTGATGATTTGAATGATGGATTAGTGGCGTATTATCCTTTCAGTGGAAATGCCAATGACGAAAGTGGGAATGGAAATAATGGATCCGTCTATGGTGCTGTACTGACTCAGGATAGATTTGGACGAGTTAATTCCGCTTATCATTTTGATGGTATTGACGATTACATTGACCTTGGCACCAGCAATAGTCTTAAGATGGCCGATGCCGTAACAATATCGGCATGGATTAAAATGGAATCGTTTACTCCGCGTTATCAAAATATCATATCTGACCATGGTCCTAATGAGATATATGTTGGGTGTGGCAAAATTCTGCGCTTTGAATACTCTACCGTGCAATTCCACGTTGGCGGTATACATGGTTTTGGCACATCGATATACGTTAAAAAAACCTTTGATGCTGAAGTACTAAATCAATGGCTGCATATAGTTGGCACATATGATCGTAATACATTACGGCTTTTTATAAATGGGTCACAAGTAGATACAAGAAGCTACAGTAAGCCGTTAAGCGTGACTCCTAATCCTGTCCTGATTGGGAAGTCAGGATTTGAAGATTGTTTGCAAGGAATTATTGACGACCTTCGAATTTACAATCGTGCACTATCCAAAGCCGAAATCCTACAACTCTACAACCTTAGTACTTTTGAGATTATCCAAAAAGTGGATAAGTCTTTCGTTTGGCATGGTGCTGAAGTCACCTATACAACGACTTACAGAAACACTGGAGACGCTGATGCTTCAAATGTTGTTATTGAAATTACCCTGCCTTCAACATTGGAACTGATTAATGGAAGTATATCAAATGGTGGAACTTATAACTCCACAAATCGCCGTATAAGCTGGAATGTTGGTTCACTTCAAGCTGGATCGGAAGCTCAGACAGTGACCTTCAAAGCAAAGGTAGCCTCCGGGATAGCTGATGGAACAAATATTGTCCTTACCGCACAGATATCTTCAGCGGAAAAGCCTGAACCAATTACCTCAAGCGTTACCACAACAGTTGCTTTGCCAAAAATTACGAGTATTTCACCGGATAAAGGTGGTAATACCGGCTCAGTAACGGTAACTATTAATGGACAGTATCTTGACCCCCATGCAGCGATAAAACTGTCAAAAACAGGTCAAACAGACATTATTGCTTCTATCGTAACGGGTACATCGCAGGGAACACAACTTGAAGCAACTTTCAACCTTACAGATAAAACACCAGGCACCTGGGATTTGGTTGTTAACAACCCGGGTGGAGGATCAAGCACACTTTCGAATGCTTTTACCATCGAGTCAGGAGGAGCACCAAAATTGTGGGTAGAAATAGTAGGAAGAGAGCAAATAAGAGTGGGTCGTCCAACTGAATATTTATATCGATACGGGAATGCAGGGAATGTAGATGTTGAAATGGGTTTTCTAGATTTGGAACTTCCTGAAGATTTTATCTGTGTAAGTGTAAAAGACGGCAACCAGAATGTTATTTGGGCTCAAGAGACAAATTCGGAAGAGCCCCTAACCTTTGTAATTGCCCCTCTTTCCCCAGGTGAAATTCGAGAATTGCGCGTTACAATTATTGCCACAAGAGCAGCGGCACAATTTTCAAGTGATAAATCAAAGCCAAATGATTTTGTGGTAGCGCCTTTTTTAGTGTTTTTGGGAAAAACACTGTTACAAAGTGCAATTGAGGATTTTGCACAAAAGCTCTTTGAACATAAATGGGATGAATACGGTACCTTAAATGTAAGTGGGATTGAAATCTATATACAAGATTGGGCTACTGCATTTAAAGAGGCATCGAAAGACTTTTTTTCTCAGAATTTTTTGATATTTTCAGTCAAATCCTGGTTTTCCGGAGGTACAGATAAAACGATTAAAATACTGGAAAAAATTGGGAAAAAAACAGCGGCGAGTCATTTAAAATTCCTAAAATTGGCAATTCTCGATATTCCAGGTTGGGCAACAGCTATAAAGAAAAACCTGGATAAGAATCCATATCTTAAAAAATTAGCTGCATTAATAAAAAAATTGGTAACCCCCGTCATTTCGTGGGACCCCAATGACAAAGCTGGTCCCACTGGTAACGATCCAGACGGAACTTCAGCACAATTACAAAAACATTTTATTACAACTGATCATTCTTTTCCTTACATGGTCCAATTCGAAAACCTGGAAACCGCTACAGCCGCGGTTCAAGATATGAAAATTTCCGACCAACTGGATTCCAATCTAGACTGGTCCACTTTTTCCTTTGATACCATCCAAATTGGCACTCATACTATTTCAGTGCCTCAAGGAAGTCAACGTTTCAGCACCTCGGTGGATTTCCGACCTGAAATGCAGGTTATTGTGGATGTAGAATGTACGTTTAATTCTTCTTCGGGGCTGGCTCAATGGATTTTCCGCGGAAAAGATCCCAACACCGGTGAACTGGCTGACTTCCTTCCGCCCAATACAGAAAACATTGACCCCAAAGGTCGAGGGTGGGTATTGTACAATGTAAAACCCAAAGCCAACCTTGCTACCGGGACGGTTATCAAAAATAAGGCAACCATTGATTTTGAGATTGATATACCACCTGCGCCCATGAATACACCGGAATGGATCAACACCATTGATATCACCAAACCTGAAAGCCATGTCCTGGCACTCAGCCCAACCCAAAACTCGGCGTCTTTTACTGTCCAATGGCAAGGGACAGATAAACACTCAGGAGTAAAAAGCTATTCCATATACGTCTCAGATAACGGAAGTTCGTATGTTGAATGGCTCTCCAACACCACTGAGACATCAGCAGCGTTTACCGGCTTATACGGTCACTCTTATGCCTTCTATAGTATTGCCAAAGACAATACCGGCAACCAGGAAGATATCCCTGCTGCCCCTGATACAACAACCACTGTTAGCGGCTCTTCAACAGTAGTAATTAACCTTAACAGAACCGCTTTAAATTTTGGCGCTGCCTCCGGGAGTGTGGTAACCCAACCGCAAAACGTGCTGATCAGCAGCCCAGTTGGAGGAATATTAAACTGGACAGCCGTACCCAACCAAAATTGGCTCCAGGTCTCACCAACCAGTGGAACGGGTGATAGTATTATGACCGTGTCTGTGGATGCTTCCGGGCTTTCACCAGGAACCTACAATGGGTCCATCACTGTTACAGACCCCAATGCGTCCAATTCACCTCAAACAATAGACGTTACTTTGAATGTATACAAATCAGGTATAACTTCGAAACCCTTTGGAGAATTTGCCACACCGATTAACGGTTCCACAGTTAGAAGCAGCATTCCAGTAACCGGATGGGTACTGGACGATATTGGTGCAGAGAGTGTTAAAATCTACAGGAAAGAAGGGAAATCACTGGTTTATATTGGCGATGCAGTACTTGTGGAAGGTGCACGACCTGATGTGGAACAGGCCTACCCGGATTATCCTCAAAATTATAAAGCCGGATGGGGCTATATGATGCTTACCAATTTCTTACCCAATGGAGGAAACGGAACTTTCAATATCCATGCCATTGCAGCAGACACAGAGGGACATGAAGTTACATTGGGAGTTAAAACCATCACCTGTGACAACGCCAATGCAGTGAAGCCCTTTGGCGCCATCGATACTCCAACACAGGGAGGAACAACATCCGGCAGCAATTTCATAAATTGGGGCTGGGTATTAACCCCACAGCCTAACAGTATTCCTACAGATGGTTCTACTATTACTGTTTATGTTGATGGTGTCAATCTCGGTCATCCAACTTATAATGTTTACCGCAAAGATATTGCCACTCTTTTTCCGGGTTATGCCAACAGTAACGGTGCTGTCGGTTATTTCTATTTGGATACCACTTCGTATGAGAACGGTGTGCATACCATCCAGTGGACAGCCGCAGATGACGCTGGAAACACCGACGGAATCGGCAGTCGGTATTTTACCATTCAGAATACGGGTGCTAGTGGTCAACGATCATTGGTAAATGCTCATTGGTCATTGGACAATAAAAGGCTCTCCTCGATTCCTTTTGATTATTTCGAGCCTGTTAAAATTAAAAAAGGATATAACCGTAATGTTGAACCGGAAAAGATTTATCCCGATGATAAGGGCATGATTACGATTGAAATCAGGGAATTGGAACGGGTAGAAATAAATCTCAATAATAACAGAGCTGAGGTTGAGGTTAAGGCTAAGGTTGAGGAGGATAACTCAGATAATTCAAACTTCTACAGCGGTTACCTGGTGGTAGGTAATCAATTAAGACCGCTTCCTGTGGGTTCCACATTGGATGTTGAAAGAGGTGTTTTTTATTGGCAGCCCGGACCGGGGTTTATTGGAGATTACCGGTTTGTATTTGTTGGGAAAATCCAGGATGGTGAAATGAATCTGAAGAATATTAACGTGAAGATTGGGCCGAGGTAAGGAGGTCTGACTGGATTTTAAGGAGTGATATAAAACTTAAAGATACAATGGAGGAGCAAATGATTAAAGAAGTTTTAGTGGTATTTTTTGTTGCATTTTCTATATCTTTCATACTTAACGCCCAGGAGTGGGAGGAAGAGATTAAATTAGGTTCTGGGATACAAACGAATATTGCAGTTGATTCAAATAATTGCGTCCATACAGTTTGGAGTAATAATGAAATCTGGTATTGGAAGAGTTGTGATGGAGGAAATACCTGGGATGAATTTAAACTATTGTCTCGAGCCGAGGGGCATTGTCATTGGCCGGATATTGCAATCGATTCTAAGGGCACTATTCATGTAGTGTGGGGTGATGAGTTTACTGATGGTAACTCCAGCACATATGTCATTTATTACTCAAAAAGTACAGATGGTGGTGATTCTTGGACTGTGCCAAAACAAATAAGGAAAAATACAGTAGACGAATCTCAATATCCGAGAATTGGTATAAATTCAAACGATATTATTTACGTAATTTGGTGTGATGTTTGGCCTCCGGGAGCAATTGGGGAATATAGTAGTAAGTATTTCTATATAAAAAGTGATGATTTTGGTAATACATGGTCTGAGCCAAAATTGATAACCTGGGGAACATATGGATGGGACTCAGATGTGGAGATAGATTTAAACGATAATATTTATGTATTTTTCAACTTTATAAAAGAAAAAACTGAAGCAGGTTTATTTTGTTTTAAAAGTACAAATAGTGGAGATACCTGGACTTTTTCCAAACCATGTGGATGGGGTGGTCCCTTTGCTACAATAGATACAAATAATGTTATTCATTTGGCCTATTGGGTAAATGATGAGATATGCTATCAAAAAAGCCAGGACGGAGGTCAAACCTGGACAGAACCAAAGAAATTGGATTCTGCTTCCGGAATTCCATCTCAAACAGCAATAAAACCAAACATAGCAAGTGATTCCAATAACGCCCTTCATGTCGTATATGATAACTCTGCTTCGGAAAAATCTGAGTTATATTACCAGAGGAGTCCGGATGGAGGGGAAAATTGGACAAAAAAGGAAAGACTCACCTATAAAACAGGAGTTTTTACTGAGCCGAAAATATCTGCGGATAGTAACCTGGGCATTCATATCGTTTGGGAGTGTTATACTCATAAAGAAGTTTACTATAAAAGAGGTCTTTTCACGAAGCCTGAAGCTCCCACGGACCTTGGAGTGACAGCAATATCGAGTAATATATGTGAATTGACCTGGCATGATAACTCAAATAATGAAGATGGATTCAAAATCGAGAGGAGTTTATATGCTGATAAAGAATTCAACGAGGTGGGGTTTGTGTTGGAAAATATTACATCTTATACTGATACGGAATTTAATGCGGGTACCACTTGCTATTACCGGGTGAGAGCTTGTTATGGTCCGGCTTATTCCGAGTACAGTAATACAGCTTCTTTAACCCGCTCCACGATTCAATTGGATCGAACCCAATTTTATTTCGGAGCAACAACCGCAGGAGCCACAACCGGTTCGCAGCGTTTTTTAATTAGTAACATAGGCGGCGGTACCCTGAACTGGTCGGTAACAACCGACAAAAATTGGCTGAACTGCAACCCTTCTTCCGGCACAAGTTCTGGTTCTGTGAATGTTTCGGTTGATGCTTCGGGGTTATCTGCCGGGAATTATATCGGTGCCATTAATATTGAAGACCCCCATGCCTCTAACTCCCCCCAAACAGTAAATGTGTCACTGGTGGTATTCGATTCCGGTTCAACGAATCCTCCCTTTGGCACTTTTGAAACCCCTGTTCACGGTTCCACTGTACAAAGCAGTGTAGCGGTCACAGGATGGGTCCTGGATGATATCGGAGTAGAAAGTGTAAAGATATATCGTGAGTCCGGGAAAAACCTTGTTTATATTGGGGATGGTCTTTTTGTTGAAGGTGCCCGTTCTGACATAGAGCAAGCTTATCCAAGCTATCCGATGAACTACAAAGCTGGCTGGGGGTATATGATGCTCACCAATTTCTTACCCAATGAAGGAAACGGAACCTTCAAGATCCATGCCATTGCAGCAGATACAGAGGGACATGAAGTCACATTGGGTGTTAAAACTATCACCTGTGACAACGCCAATGCAGTGAAACCCTTTGGCGCCATCGATACCCCAACTCAGGGAGGTACGGCATCCGGCAGCAATTTCATAAACTGGGGCTGGGTATTAACCCCGCAGCCCAACAGTATTCCTACAGATGGTTCTACCATTA
>JABAOF010005456.1_pt2 | contig 14071 bp, 10 predicted proteins | sample 7062171 | NCBI WGS metagenome assembly JABAOF01 (sample SAMN14538628, study PRJNA623070) | marine sediment metagenome | biome: marine biome [ENVO:00000428]; feature: marine pelagic biome [ENVO:01000023]; material: deep marine sediment [ENVO:00002113] | place: India: Gulf of Khambhat ...
TATGGCGTGTGCCCGGCTTTTGGACGAGATGCTCAATTCCTCGGGCCCGCGATCCTTGCCAAGGCGTATCGTTTCCTTGCTGATTCGCGAGACCAGCGGTTTCACGAGATCCTCGAGGCCGTGGACTCCCAGAGAGGCCTCTGGGGGTGCAATACGGTTTTTCAATGCTTTAGGATTTGCCCCAAGGAGGTTCCACCGACCCGTGGGATCGTCAAAATGCGGGGAAAGCTCCTGAAACATCGGCTTGCCTCGCTCTTTCCCCGCCTTTTGTCTCTCACCTCTCGAATTCTATAACCGGTTTCTCCTGGCAGGTCGACTGTAGGACCCTACTACGACTGGTATCGATAGTAGAGATTGAGGGCGAAATACCGTAATAAATCGTGACCTCTTCTCATTCGATGTCGAGACCGCTCAAGGATGGAAGACATAGAGAAGAATTCTCTTTTGAAGGTATTGTATTCGTCGTAGAGCTTTTCAGGTGACATCAGTTTTGGGCGGAAAACGACATGCCCTGTGTCGTATTTTGCCCAATCCCGAGGAAAATCTGCGTCAATCAGCCTGCCTTCTCGGGAAAACTTCCAAAACAATCTTGTTGCGGGGTATGGAGTCAGAATATGGGCTGAGACACAGTCCAGTTTTGCTTTCTGGGAAAAATTCAATGTCTCCTGGGCAATGCCTTCCCTGTCCTCGTCAAAACCAAAAATAAAGGAGCCACCCACCGCAATGCCATGATCATGAAGGCGTCTTACGGAATCGTAATACTGGGACACTCTGTTGAAATTCTTGCCGATGGATGTGAGGCTCTTCTGTGAGATAGAGTCGAAACCGATGCCAATCAGTTTGCATCCGCTTTTCGATGCCAGGCGAAGAAGCTCGGTGTCTTGGGCAAATCTGAGTGTTGATTCGGCCATCCATTCTATCCCCAACGGTGTGATGGCGAAGAATAATTCTTTCAAATGGGGGCGGTTGGCCGACAGATTGTCTGTTGAGAACAGGACCCTTTTCGCGCCCGTAATTTGGAGCTCTTCAACAATATCTCTGACCGCCCGCGGCCGATATCTTCGACCGAAGAGATCGTGGACGCTGCAAAAATCACAAGCGTATGGACACCCCCGTCCTATTTCGACAGTGGTCACGTAGTTTATCCATGATTTCTGCATCAAGTCCCATCTTGGCACGGGAACGTCGGTTAAGGTGGACGGTTCGTTTGACCTGTAAATTCTCTCTTCGGGCCGGATAGATCCGTGGAACTTTTCGCCCCAATAATCATGAACTAGGGCTGGAAGAGCGTTTTCCGCCTCACCGATAACGACAGCGTTACAGTATTTCAACGCCTCATAAGGGACTTTTGAAACATGGACTCCCCCCATTATGACGAAGATTCCCCTATCCTTACAGTTCCGAGCAATTTCATAAGCCCTGGGTGCGGAAGCCGTTTGCGGGGAGATGCCCACAAACTCAACCCCGTCGGCTTCCAATTTAGACACATCCACAGGGCCGTCAACACTTTCTTCAAGAAGTTGGATATCGGCGCCCTTGGGTACAAGAGCGGCTAGGCAGGGGAGTGTCGTCCTGAAGAATGCAAAGACTTTCTTTGTCTTTTGAGAGAATTGCCTCTTTATTGCTGGCGAGATCAGTGCTACCTTCATTTTCGCCGCTCTGCGTGGGATTGATTATTCTCACGGGTGCGCTTTCAGATATGGAAAATCATGCGATCTTTGTCTGTTCTGGCCAGGACAATTCGATTCAACGTGAGAGTCAACCCACTCGGCTAGGATTACGGTTTCCCAGACTTCTTCAAACCGGGAACCCCAATCCATTTTAGTCACTCCCGATAAAAAAGCAAACAAAATCTACCGAGCTCATCCTTTCCCTCAATTCTACCCGCGATCCTGTCTCAATGAACTGAATCGGTATATGATCAAGCCGCCACCTTGATTGTGAGGCAATCGGAAGGGTTTTAGGGTATCCCTCCCCCAACAAGCAAGATTGACTTTATTTTTGAACCTGTTAATATGGCTTTTGACAGCATTTTACTAATGGCGTCAAGTGGACAAAGTGGGGGCTATGCAAATGTGGGCCTGTCCTTTCGACTAGGAGGGAGCGGGCCTTTTGTCTATTCCAGGCACAGCACAACAGGGGGACAGGCACTTTCTCATCCAAGAACCGCCAGCACAGAATCCTGTTGAGACCTTCGATGGGCGGATTATTCCCCGGGGACGAGTGAAGATGAAGTGTCCAAAATGTCGGTTCGATAACCGTGAAGGGGTCAAGTTCTGCGAGGAATGCGGTGGCAAGCTGGAATATGAATGCAGAAAGTGCGGCACCCAGCTCCCCCCGGGACGTAAGTTCTGTGGTGTCTGTGGGGAGAAGTTCGAAGAGGGACCGCGAACCGGATGGCCACCACCGTCGATCGATAGTGAGCGAAAGGAGGTCACCGCTCTTTTCTCCGATCTGTCCGGGTACGCCACCATGTCAGAGAAGCTGGACCCTGAAGAACTCAAGGATATCATGAGCCGGATATTTGGAGAAATTGCTCAAGTGGTGACAAAATATGAAGGATTCATCGAGAAATTTATCGGCGACGCGGTGGTGGCCCTTTTTGGTGTCCTCAAAGCTCACGAAGACGACCCCATAAGAGCAATCCGGGCGGCCCGAGAACTCCACGGACTCGTCGAAGCCATGAGTCCCGAATTCGAGAAGAGGATTGGACAGCCTCTGTCTCTGCACACCGGCATAAACACAGGCCTCGTGGTAACGGGGCGAGTCGATCTAGAGCAGGGAACGCATGGCGCATCAGGGGACACGATCAACGTGGCCTCTCGGCTAAGCAGCCTGGCCAGGCGGGGCGAGATTCTGGTGGGTCCAGAAACCTTTCGTCGGGCTGAAGGTTACTTTACTTTTGACAGTCTGGCACCGACCAAGGTCAAAGGCAAACTGGGACCGGTACAGGCACACAAGGTACTGGCCACGAAGGAGAGACCCGTTACGGTTCACCGTCTGTCTGGGCTTAGAGCTGATCTTATCGGCAGAAAGGTGGAGCTTGCCCGACTCGAAGAGGCACTCGATCGGCTGCGGGAGGGCAAAGGAACGATTTTCTCTATCTGCGGTGAAGCGGGCACAGGGAAAAGCCGGCTCGTCGAGGAGTTCAGAACCAGCGTGGAAGAGAGAGCGATTCAATGGCTTGAAGGACATGCCTATGCCTATTCCAGGAATATCCCACATTTTCCAATTATCGATCTTCTCAATCGGACGTGGCGAATAGAGGAAGGCGATCCCCCGGACCGGGTCAGAGAAAAAGTCGAGTTAGGTATTGAGCGCCTTATCGGCACAACGGAAGAGATCGTTCCTTACGTTGGGACCCTCTATGGGCTCACCTATCCAGAGGTAGAAAACATAGATCCAGCATTCTTGAAATCCTGCCTTCAAAAGGCGCTTCAGGCTATTCTCATTGCGCTGGCTCAGCAAAAGCCAACGGTCATCTGTTTTGAGGACATTCACTGGGCCGATCCCTCCACCGTCGACACCCTCCGTTCCTTTCTCTCCTCCCTAAACTATCCTGCCATGGTTCTCTGTGTCTTCAGGCCACCTTTTAGCCTGTTTACGAGCCATCAACTGAGTGGAATGGCTAAACGTTACCAGGAGATTCGCCTCCAGGACCTCTCGCCTTCGGAATCGGAGGATATGGTCGAATCGCTGCTGACCACCAAGATCATCCCTCAAGAATTGCGGCAGTTCATTCATGAGAAGATTGAGGGTAATCCATTCTATGTTGAAGAGGTGATCAACTCTTTGATTGAATCAAAGGTGCTGGGCCAACGTGGCGAGTCGTGGTGCCTAACGAGAGCAATCAGTCAAACAGACGTACCGCCCACCGTCCAGGGGGTTATCTCTGCACGGCTCGACCGCCTGGAGGTAGAGTCTAAGCGAATTCTCCAGGAGGCTTCAGTTATCGGTCGGGCCTTTCTCTACGTCATACTTGAGAAGATCACAGAGCTCAGTCAGCATCTGGACTCGTGCCTCGATGGGTTAGAGCGGGTCGATCTGATCAGAACAAGATCTCTACAGCCAGAGCTTGAGTATATATTCAAGCATGCCATGACTCAGGAGGTTGTTTACAACAGGCTTCTCAAGAAAGACCGGCAGGTGTTGCACGAACGGATCGCCCATGTCATGGAGCAGCTTTTTGGCGACAGACTGCTGGAGTTTTATGAGACACTGGCCTTTCACTTCAAGAAGAGCGAGTTTCGCTTCAAGGCAGTCGATTACCTTATAAAATCGGGCGAAAAGAGCCTGAACCGATATGCCGTAGAAGAAGCGGACAGTTATTTCAAAGAGGCCTTCGATCTCCTCACCGATAAACCAGATAGGACCAGGGCGGATGAAGAACTCCTTGTAGGTCTTCTGGTTAAATGGGCTTACGCCTTCTATTACCGTGGGGATCTAAAAGGCTTGACCGACCTGCTCAGTACCCACAGAGATTTGGCAGAGTCTCTTGGGGATGAAACAAAATTGGGGATGTTCTACGGGTGGCTCGGCTATGCTCTGTGGGGCAGGGAGAGGTTTAGAGATTCCTATGATTATCTCACCAAAGCGCTCAAACTCGGTGAGAAAGTAGGGAGCGAGAAGGTTATCGGCTATGCCTGTGCCTGGCTCAGCATGACCTGTGCGGAAATGGGACTACTCGAGGAAGCAATTGCCTTTGGGAAAAGAGGCCAGGGTATCGGTAGATCTCTTGAATCGGATCATTGCGTATATTTCCTCTCATTGTCTGGAATGGGGCAGGCCTACTGGCACAGAGGGGAGGGGAAGAAAGCTCTCGAAGCTGGAAAGGCGCTAATCGACTATGGAGAGAAACACTCTAACATTCGTAGCCTGGTCACAGGACACTACAGCATGGGACACGGGCACTTCAACGCAGGCGATTTGCCATCGGCCATTGACTGCTATCGAACGGCGGTCCAAATATCAGTAGACCCCTATTATTCACAATTTCCGAAAACAATGGAGTGTTACAGTCTTGTCTCAAACGGTCAGTTTCAGGAGGCGAAAGAGGCCATCCAGGAGATCTTGACATTCGACCGGCATTTCGGTGTCGAGATCATCGGAACACCGGCCCACGCCCTCCTCGGTTTGGTTACGGTCGCCGAAGGCAATTTCAGCCGGGGGATGCAAATGCTGGAACACGCCCGCCAGATTTTCCAGAAACAAGAGCGTAAATCCCTTTACGCCCGGTCTGAATACGCTCTTGGTAAGATCTATCTTGAAATAGTTGAGGGAGCTGCACCAATCAGTCCAGCTCGAATGATGAAGAACATCCGATTCCTGATAAAGAATTTTCCTTTCGCCAGCAAGAAGGCCGAAGACCACTTCAAGAAATCGATCGAGGTTTCCAAAGAGATTGGAGCAAAAGGCATGATGGGCAACGCCTATTTCGACTTGGGATTGCTCTATAAGGCGAGGGGCAAAAAGGACCAGGCCCGGCAATCTATCTCCAGAGCCGTTGGGTTCTTCGAGCAGTGCGAGGCTGAAGAATACGTGAAGCAGGCAAGGGGAGCCCTCGAATCTCTAAGATAGGAACATACCGAAATGGGCGAGACTCTCAGATACGAAGGTTTTTTCTCATCCATTGAGGGAGGGTCGCCCTTTTGACACCTTTTGATTGGAAAAAGCGTCCAATCCTCGGCGGGAGCTTTCCATCTGGGAAGAGAAAATCCAACGGGTTGTCAAAGGCAATTCTCTGGAGCATCTTCGGAGGGAACCCCGCAAACGCCTCCACATAGTCCTTCTCTGTCCATGTATGTCTGGTCATTGGCCAATCCGTGCCAAAAATGATCCGATCCTTTATGCGGTTCGTATTCATAAGGTCTTCGAGAATCTCGAAATACATCCCGGCGGTTTTCATACATAAAGCCGGCTCATGGTAGGAGATATCAGCATAGACGTTGTCGTATTTTTTCATCAATTCCAGTATCTTGGCCGACCACGACTCAGGATCTTTGAGCGTCATAAAATCCTCATTTCCTCCAAAATGGGCCAGGTTGAGACGCAGCTTTGGATATTTCTCGAGGACTATCCGCCAACTCGATGGGTGAGCGAACTTCTGGGCCAATTCCTGGCATCGCATCAAGTCACCGCTGTAGGCACCCCCTTTAGAGCAATGCGCCGTAACCGGAATGGATTCTTTCTCACAGTACTCGTATATTTCCGCTAATTCATGGTTCACCTCGGGTTCATTCAAGAACGATGAGGGATCGGGATGGTGACCCAGGGGCGGATACACTTTCACTCCCAGGAAGCCCATCTCCTCCAGGGCCTTTCTGGTCAACTCTGAAGCCCCTTTCCGACGAGGATCGAACATGATGAAAGGCATTATCTCTCCCGGATGCCTCGCGGCGATTTCCGAAATCAGCACAGCCTGGTATCGGTAAGGTGTTTCGGGCCTGACCCGGAAACTGGCGAGTTCGAGATCCATCATCAGGGGCGTCGCCAGGACGATTTCTGCCTTGGCCATTTCAGCCACGAATTTCTTCGTAACAACATCGATGTCCTTATCCATCATGGCCAGCGACTCGTGGTACCGATCGTGCTTTTTGCCCGGTACAAAGAAGAACAAGATTCTGGCAAACCACCGTGTCGTTTTTTGCCGAAGAAGCCATTCTCGAAGGAAGAACGTTCTTGTTCGGAAAAACGCGTCGGGGATGAACTTGAAATTGAGCAGGTGGCAGTGAACGTTAACAAACTCTTGCATTGGGACATCCTCCTTTACCTGATAGGGTCGTTGAGACCAAATCTTAGACTCCTCCTGGCCCAACGACATCCGACACAAGGCCCTGAAGAAAACCCGCGCCGACACCACGCTAAAAAGAATGCTCTTTTCCCTTCACCGATTCAAAAAACAAAAGGCCTTCTCTTCTCCATCTAAAAAGAGTAGGCCTTCAGATCAACATGAGCTTCTGCTCGGATACAGCCAGTTTCAGCCCTTCGCTAGCATGAACAGCCTCATCTTACCAGACCCTGCCCTCCTGTCAAGCATTCTCTGATGAGGAGTTTCATCAGCTTTTAAGAAAGGAAATCCTAACCCCCTCATGTGTCATCACAATGTCGAATTCTCATGTGGAACGCTCATACCCTTCGCTCCCATGCTCTCCCGTTGACCGGACAGGTAGGGACGGGCTGCTGACAAAATCCCTTGGGACCACTTGTATTGAAGTTATTTCCAGAGTATTTCATCAGAAAGCGGGAAAGGAAGCTCTGAGCGCGAATCAAGATTTTTTCGTCAGAAATATCCAAGGACAGCGAACGTCTCCACAATTTCTCACAGAGCACACAGCGCCTCAGAGGGAACGTCCTCTGAATTGGTGAGAGGCCAATCCAGAGGAGATTACTTGGCCTAATTTTTCCCCTCAAAAAATTAGGCCAAAACCCTGGTCCATCAGTTTTCTCACTCTGCGAACTCTGAGGGCTCGAGCGATCCCGCGCAGATTCGTGTGGCGGAGAGCGGGCGAGAGAAACTGGTGCTTTTATGGAGGCCCGCTTTCATCAGACAAAACCCGAGAAAGAGGGTTTCGGAACAGCCCAGGTAGTACTGATCTCACTGCTCTGCAAACGTCCCTCAATGACAAGGGCGCACACAAACCTGAGGAAACTCCTCTTCTCTGAGAGGTTTCGGCGTCCATGTGAGTTTTTCGCGCCTGTCAATAAAGTCGGCTCACCTGCTTAGAGTAAAGCTTTCCCCGGACGATTTCGCACGCCAGGTTGAACTCACCAGCCATAACCTGAGCCGCGAGGTTCGCGCAGAACTCCCGAGTATTGTTAATCTTCATGATGCGCATCACCTCTCGACCCGTTGGCGGAACTCCCCCTTCGATAGAGGACCACACCCCGGCCTCGATACTGGGCAGCTCCACGCCGTAAACAAGATCACCTCTGTCTAAGAAAGCGTAGATGCGCTCCAAACAAGTGGTCAGTGGCATACGGGGGTTGACCCGGGTGGCCTTATACAACCCGGAAATGATCTCCGCGCCCATGCCCGTGTAGAAGAACCAGCCCAATTTCTCCACGCCCCGGCGGTCCATTTCGATAAAGGCGAGGAAACGATCGATTGGCTTCCCCAGGAATTCTTCCATACTTTTTACCGGGATGCGGACCTGAGCACTCGCGCGACGGCCACGTCTATTGGAAGGACTGGGTTTGAAGTCACCGTCGTACCCCTGGGCAATGACGCTGAGATTAAAGTCTGTTCCTGCCTCTCTGAGAATGGCATCTGTCATCTCCCGAGCCTCACCGACCGCCCAACCGATTTCACCGTGAGCACGGTACTCGGGGACATCGGCGTAAAAGCAGACGTAGAGGAAGTAGTCGGATGCGAAATTGTCCGTGTCAAAATCAACACGGCCGACCTTCGCCCCGACTTTAGCCAGGCGCTCGTTCACGACGGCTACGATTCGCTCATAGTTGGCCTGAATAATCTCCTGAGCTTTCTGGCGCGCCTCTGGACAAGAGAAAACATAGCCCATACACCGTGCTGTCTGGGCTATTGGTTCAACTTGGACTTCGGCCCCGCCGTATCGATTTACGAGAAAACAGCCCCTCGCTAACCCAATGGCAGACATACCCGGCCCCATCGTGGTCAGGTTAACGAAATCCTTATTCACGTCTCCCGTCACGGTGATCTGGCCACAGTATGAAACGTAATCCTCCAACCCCGCAACGTACGAAGCCACCAGCGGCGCATATCCTGCCAAAGGACCCCTGTAAGGTCTGAGGCCTGATTGGCAAACTGTACAGGTCAAGTCCTTTTCCTGCGCCTCGAGGTTGTAGACAATTCTGTCTTTTGCACATTGCCAGGGCTGAATGTAAGGCTTCTCCAGAACCTGGAGATGACGGAACGCTTCGCCAGAGATCTCCTCCACGTAAGCTCGACGGGCCAGGGTAGCCGGGTAGAAATGGTTCGGACTCTTTACGCCCTTATCCAAGAGCTCGGCCTCCGCCCGCCACGGCGGGAGGTCACCTCGACTCATTGCACGGTGGAGGTCGGAAACTAGGCTGGCTGTGCCTTTCATGAGAAAGCTCCTACAGGTTCTCCCACAGTTTACTTAGGTTTTCCGCGATCTTGTTATGACCGAGGTTATTGACCAATACATCCAAGTTCTTCTGGACCACAGCCTTGCGGTGATCCACATCAGTCAGGATCTTATAAGCCTTCTCAATCAATTCCGGGGTCATAGTGCCGTCAGGAGTTGAGGGGATCTCAAAACCGTAAATGGCGATGTCGGTCAGGTAGACGGGATATTCGCGGACCACGGGCGGAACCCCCAGGCTTATCAGTTCCAGGAGGTTGTTGCCGAACCCCTCTACCTCGCTGAAATACGTTCCAAGCCCGCCGTAGTAAGCCACGACGCCAGGTATCTCGCCGAAGCTGTAACACTTTACCCCGTCTACAACCTCCCGGTCTGAACGTATCCGGTCTTCGCCCCAGATAATGTCCACATCGAGGCCAGGATTTTGCGAACGCTGCATGTGGAGGTAATTGGTAAGTTCCTTGACGTCCTCACTCAGTTCATCACCAGTGGGTCCGGAGATCAGAAGGAAGACCTTTTTGTTCTGGCCCTCTTTTCTAAATCGCTCGGCCACGGCAAAGCAGAAATCGATGGCGTGATCAATGCGCTTTCGCGGCACCACCCGTGTATGTTGGAGGAATAACAGACAGTCTTCCAACGATTTGCCTTCAGCATCCAACTTATCCTGAATGCCCATGGTTTCAAGGAAATCCGCGTTGTATGGGTCGAGTTTGGGGGCAAAATACGTCGGATCCGGATCACTAGGCCAGCGGTTGGGGACATCACAGGTGTTGGGAATGACGACGTGGGATCTTTCCAACCTATCCACAATCATAGGATCCCGATTCCTCAAGTGCTCAAAGTAGCTCCTGGCGATGGCCCATTGACCCCGGTTAATAAAAACAATCCCTTCCACATGCGGTCCAGGCACGCCCTCCATGAGGTACCGGCGCATCAGCGGGCTGGGCTTCAGAAACCGGTCTCGCTCCAGGTGTGAATCGTGCCACCACATCCAATAGCGGGGAAGCCTCCGGCCTGTCTCTCTTCCCTTCTCATAAAGCCGATTAAGGGCGAGGGAATAGATGAGGTTTACCGGATGACCTGTGTTATGGGCAATGATTAGGTCCACCCCGGATTCCTCGAAAAACCTGGCCAGGGCCCTTTCTGCATCCTTCACCCGAGCTTCGATCCGACTCTCAAAATCGCGGGGTGGGGGCTCGGTGTTATAGTGGTTAAGCGCGTAGATCACCGTATCATCCTTGTGCCACAAGGAATCATCCATCCAGACCTGATCATATTGATGTCCACCACACCTGCCACAAGCAAAGGCGAAGTTCTCAGAAGGCGCTGACAGGTAGGTTTGCAACGATTCCACGATCTGATTAATCACAATAGACACGCCATCATTAAAGGACAGCAGGGTGTGGATCGTGCCGATTCGCATCGAGGCTAAGACTGGTCTTGCCATGAGATTCTCTCCTTAGGACGCGGCGCAGAGAAAACACGGACGGTGATCGGTCGTGATCTTTCGGCATCCACTCTGAAGTGAGGACGAGTATAGGACAGAAGGGCCTGTCTGTCAAATGGCAGGGAGGTGCTAGCGGACTCGGCAGGACCGGGGAGACAGCTCCCCCCATCAGGAAAACGGTAGAGAGGTCCTCACGAATAGAAAGCGAGGGTGGCCTCTCTGGTTTTTGTGTAACTGTCTGAAGGTTCGTCTGTATGAACAGACCACAGTGAAACAAAGGGCGACCACAGGAGAAGGCACGAAAAGTTGGACTTTTCTCGAAGAATCAGCGCAGAATCATGCGAAGATGATGAATACGGGTCAAGAACCGCAATATCACAGCTCAAACAAAGCAGGAACACCCATTGACAGCATCGATGGCTGATCGATGGGCTATCTACATAGCTACTTTGTTAGAGGAATTTCAACTTATCGACATGGTGGCGTACTGATTTGGTTTGACAGGTGAGTTTTGACATTCGAAATCAATACCCCCCTGGCTCATGCCAGTTCCTTCTTGGTTTCGATCAGATCTTTTGGAACATTCCCATTGCCGCCGATCATCCTTTGAATGTCCTGGGTTATCTGAGTCCGTCCAACGATTTTCCGGAGTGACTCAACGCTCTTCCTCAGCCGGTCAGCCCTCGACGTCATTTCGAGGAATCGCTGTTTCTCTTCAAGAGTGAACCCGTCGTTGCTGGGTATTAGAAAGGAAAGGAGTTTCAAATCCGGTTTCTCAGGGAAACTGGTCTCCACCTTTTTCCCCGTTAGACCCTCCAGTTGCTTTAGCAGGTCGATTCCTTCAGTAGCGAGGTGCGCAAATTCTTCAGTCTCATCCTCTACGTCATCAGCGAGATAGATGATCCGTGACTGCAGATATGCCTTGCTATCGGAAACATCCACGATCTCAAATCGTTTGCCCCCCCGTGTCATGATGTCCATTCGGCCGTCGTCGTAGCGCTTCAAAACCTTGATGATTCGTGCCGTGCACCCAATTCTCCGCATCTGGTTCCCGTTATAGTAGACCACCCCGAATTCCCTATTCTGATCGAGGCATTCTCCAATCATGATTTTGTATCGCTCTTCGAAGATATGGAGGGGTAAGGGCATTTCTGGTAATAGAACAACCCCGAGAGGAAAAAGGGGGATTGTGATTTCTGATCGCATAAGGCAGCTCCTTCACCGAAGTCTCTCCTTAGTTTTATAGAATTTATCGATCTGTCGTTTCAAGACCCCGAATCAAACTCTGTGCGAAGGCCCTGTGACTCTCAATGTTCAGAATCTCGACGTCTAAAGGGAGTTTCTTGAAACGGGGGGAAAGAGTCCCGGAAAAGTTCAAAAAGCGGAGTCACTCTCTCATTCACTGACCGGGAATCAGCACGAGGTCAAAGGATTTTTCGGTCTCCCCTTTGACCGGATAGTGTTGCGTCGCTAGGGTGCGGTAGCCAGGAGCTGAAACACGGATATGAATATGCGAGGGCCGACCGGCATAATGGGGTGGAAAGTTGCTCTCAAACTGATATCGACCTGATTCATCCGAGAAGAGGGTGGCCCGATGCTCGTCATAATACCTCCCATCTGGTCCAGTCAACCAGAATTCCACCCGCGCCCCTGCAATAGGCGAGCAATCCGGGGATGACCTGACGACCCCTCTCAGAAGATACCCTTTTCCGACGCTCGACCGTACCGGCGCATTTGGCTTGTAAAAGGGTCCCAGACTGTCCGGTGGAGTGGGTTGGCACGTCGCACTGGCAATGGGTGTCCCTTTCCACCTTAAGGGAGCATTCTGTGAAATATCGACCGCCCCAGCCGTCTGGGCAACGGTCAATCCTCCTGACGCCAGTGGCGTTAGCGGAGCGATCAGGATCAGCACAATCACTCCCAGGATAATCGAACTTCTTGTTTGACTATTATGGGGGGCATCCATCTCTCTCCTCCTCCAAAAAATGGTCATCGACACAGGGACTTCTGGACCTCACCGGTCGTTACGCTGCTTCGTTGGGCACAGAAAACGGAAAAACCGGAGGCACATCCGGGCTATAGCTCTCTCTCCGCCATTTGAAGGGAAGGTCTACGATTTCACCCGGTCTCTGAATCGTATATAAAGCCTGGAAGCCCTCAAAGAGCATAGTCCTCTGCTGAGCGACGTTGAAGGGTTCACCCAGAGGATGACCGAAAGGCCATCTCACGTAGATCGTTCGAGGGGGTTTCACCTTTTCGGTGAATTCCCGGACAATGGAGATACCGATAGTCGGAATGCCTGTCTTTTCGACTTCCCTTTGGATCAGCCCCACGGACTGATTGCAGATCCCTCACGCAGGTGTGAGGAGGACGATATCGTTTTTCTGCGTCTTGAGCCGACCCGCCACCTCGGGGGCGGTTTCTTGAACGAGCGTGCGAATATGATGCCCATCGATATGGCCCATAAATCCATAATGCGTCTTTGCCACCTGACCGATTACCCCTTCTTCCACGAGCTCTTTTAGTCTTTGAATCGGAAAGACAATGTTGATGTCCCTGTCCGCATCGGTGTGGTCGTAGTAATCATGAGTGATCGTGAAGTCGTCAAGAGACCAATCGCCGCCAATCTCCCTAAACGTTGGATCTCCGAGGGGATCGGCCATGTCAAAGGGTTCTTGATTCCGGTTGTGCACGCCCGAGGTCGTCACAATGGCCACCCTAGAATCGCAGAGCGGCTTTTCTATGGCAGTCCAAGGCACATCTTCTGACTCCCATGGCGTGTAAGCCTCGATGAACCTTTTTGATAGAGAAGGGAAACGGGTCAACAATTTGGCCAAGGCTCTATGTTTTAACCTCAAGAGGTTAAAGGTGATCACCCCCATTGCCGGCATCTCTAACCCATTTTACACAAGAACGACCCAAAATCCAAACAGCCTGACGTCAGGAAAAACTCCTGTAACCTATATTTTCAACATCTGGGCTATTAGCTTACACCTTTGATTTTCGCTATACTATAAGTAGAATGAAAACTTCCTTATGTTCTGCAACGGTAGGTCTGTGAGCCAATCGCGACTCAGACCAGGTCCCGCCCTTACCAACCGAACTCTGAAAAGGGCTAGAAGATTTCAGTGAAGTCAAAAACGAATAGGAGGTAATACGTCACCGGTTCGAGCCGGTGTTGTTAAGAAAAAAAGGCAGGAGGATATTTGTCAGTGAGAGGTTTCAAAACGTTGTCAGCTGGTATTGCCATTCTTCTTCTTGCGGCTGTGTCAATGTATGGGGGGTGCAGGAGAGAACCATCCATTGAACAGAAAACCATCCGGTTCACCACCTGGGGTTCGCCCGCCTCCAACAAGGTCTATCGAGATGTGATAGAGGAATTCGAAAAGCGGAATCCTGACATCCGGGTCGAACTCATGATGCTTCCCTGGACCCATTACCACCGAAAGATTCTGACTATGACCGCGGCCGGCAGCAAGCTGGATTTTATGCGCTTGGCCAACAGCTACTTTCCCCAGTTTGTGGGGAAAAATGCTCTTCT
>JABAOF010006965.1_pt1 | contig 14070 bp, 15 predicted proteins | sample 7062171 | NCBI WGS metagenome assembly JABAOF01 (sample SAMN14538628, study PRJNA623070) | marine sediment metagenome | biome: marine biome [ENVO:00000428]; feature: marine pelagic biome [ENVO:01000023]; material: deep marine sediment [ENVO:00002113] | place: India: Gulf of Khambhat ...
GCATATCTGCTCTCAAAGGGGGCAAGTCTCAATGTGATATCGGATATGGTGACCAAGGAGCTAACGGCCGAACAGGTTTTTCTCCTCAATGACCTGATCCAGTCGGCTACGACCTATACGATACACGGTGTCGACGTGGTCGTGGCCACGGCGTCGGCTGACCGGTATGTGGGTGACATCGCCATTCTCGTCCATAAATTAAAGGATATGGAGAATTTGGATGTTCTCTTCGCCCTGGTGAGGATGGAGGACAGGGTACACATAATAGGAAGGAGCCGTATCGAGGAAGTCAACGTGGCGGATATCTTGCTGGAGTTTGGCGGAGGTGGGCATGCGACGGCCGCCTCGGCAACGGTGAAGGATTTGACGTTAATCCAGTGCGGGGAGAAACTGGTGAGGGTGCTCCAGGAATCTGTCAAGCCGAGGAAATTCGCCAAAGATCTCATGACCTTCCCGGTGAAGACCATCCTAGCCGAGAGGAAGGTATCGGAGGCGAGGGAGCTCCTCACTCGGTATAATATAAACCTATTGCCAGTGATGAGAAGAAGAAAATTGGTGGGGTTGATTTCCAGGCAAGTCGTCGAAAAAGCTACATTCCACGGGCTCGGGGATCGTCCGGTGAGGGAATACATGAGCACGGAATTTTCGGTAGCCGATATAACCACTCCCCTGAGCAACATTCAACGCCTCATCGTAGGCAACAACCAGCGGTTCTTGCCCATAATGGAAGGAGAGGAACTCGTGGGGGCCATCACCCGGACGGACATCCTGAGGGCAATTCAGGAGGGTTCGGCGACACGAAGTGATTCTCCATTCCCTTTTGAGATTCAAAAGCTCCACGCCAGGAAGAAGATGATCACGAAGCTGATGGAGGAGAGGCTGCCTCCGAGGGTGCAAGGACTTCTTCTAGAGTTCGGCAAAACTGGGGACGCGTTGAACTGTCCCGTGTATGCAGTAGGGGGATTCGTTCGGGATCTCTTGCTGAGAAATCATAACTTCGACGTGGATATCGTCGTAGAGGGTGACGGCATTCGATTCGCCGAGCATTTTGCCAGGGAACATCGCTGCAGGATCAAGGTCAACCCGCGGTTTGGAACGGCTACTCTCCGATTTGGGGATAACCTGAAGGTTGATATAGCAACGGCTCGGCTGGAATACTATGATTCTCCCGCTGCTCTTCCCACGGTGGAACTGAGTTCCATCAAGAGGGATTTGTATCGAAGGGATTTCACGATCAATACGCTGGCCATCAAATTGAACCAGGAACAGTTTGGCGAGCTGGTCGATTTCTTCGGCGCCCAACGGGATATTAAGGAGAAGGTGATCCGGGTACTCCATAACTTGAGTTTCGTCGAAGACCCGACGAGGGTTTTGCGGGCCATTCGCTTCGAGCAGCGGTTTGGCTTCCAATTGGGAAAACAAACCCAAAATCTGATCAAGAATGCCGTGAAGATGGGATTTCTGGATCGCCTCTCGGGGCGGAGGATTTTCACCGAGCTGGTACTCATCCTCAACGAAGAGGATCCAATCCCCATTCTTAGAAGGATGAGGGATCTTGACTTGTTGAAGTCCATCCACATCAAAATCCCCTGGGAGAAGGAGAACGGGAACCTCTTGGAGAATATAAAGAATGTCATATCGTGGTACGACTTGCTCTTTTTGGAGGGAGAGTGCGAAAAGTGGCTGGTCTACTTTTATGGACTAATGGATTCCCTGGCGGAGGAAGAGGTCTTGGATGTTTGCCAACGCCTTTCGCTCTCCGAGAAAAACAGGGAGAGGGTCAGAAGCGGAAGGGGAGAAGCCGAGGAGACCTTGAGGGAGATTACCAGAAGATCGGATTCCAAGAGGAGGGTTCAAAGAAGCGAAATTTATGAGCTTTTGGAACCCCTTTCCACGGAGGTGAAGCTCTTCATGATGGCCAAGACCACCCAGAAGGAGACGAAACAGTGGATCTCCCTGTTCTTTACAGCGCTTCGAGGATTGAAACCGTCATTGAGGGGGAGAGATTTGATTCGATTGGGTGTTCGTCCAGGGCCCATCATGAAGGAGATATTGGCCGATCTCTTGAGGGCCCGTCTCGACCGGCGCATCAAAACGAGGGACGATGAGGTCGATTACGTGAAGAGGACCTACATAAATCAGGGGGGAGCGGCTTAATCCGAGGCCATTACCCCGAGGGAGGCCACATGGCCTCAGTGCTGGAAAAAATATCTATCTATCTCATTCCGACTTTGTTGGCCATCATCCTTCACGAGATCTCGCATGGATGGGTTGCCGATAGGCTGGGCGATTCCACCGCGCGATACTCGGGGCGATTAACCCTAAACCCCTTGGCACATATCGATTTATTCGGCACGGTCATTCTGCCGCTCGTCCTGCTCATTTCAGGCGGGTTTATATTCGGGTATGCCAAACCCGTTCCCATCAATCCCTATAACCTGAGGAATCCGAGGAGGGATATTATTTGGATATCCCTCGCGGGCATATTGACTAATTTGGCCTTGGCGGCCCTTTCCGCCATGGTATTTCGAATCATGGTTTCGACAGTGCTCGGTTCATGGAGTCTTATTGTAACCCCGCTATTGATGATGTTAAGGGCTAGCGTCATGATCAATATTATTTTGGCCGTCTTTAACGCCATTCCCATTCCCCCCCTGGACGGAAGCCGCGTTTTGGCCCATCTTCTTCCCCCGCACCAGTCGGCGGTATTTTCGAAGATAGAGCCTTATGGATTTATGGTTATACTGTTCCTTTTTTTTACGGGAATGATCGATTTTATCTGGCCCATAATCCGGTTCTTTATGATCCTCTTGTTGGGTTCCTATATATGATATAGGGGCAATGCAACGGTATATTCAATGGGTATTATCGATCCATACACCGTAAAGTTAGAAATTTTCGAAGGTCCTTTGGACCTTCTCTTGCACCTCATCAGACGGAGTCAGGTAGACATTTACGATATTCCCATTGCCGCGATTACGGATCAGTATCTGGATTATCTCAAGATGATGAGGGACCTCAACTTGGATGTAGCCGGTGAATTCCTTTTGATGGCGGCGACCTTGCTCCACATAAAATCGAAGACGTTGCTCCCCATACCGCCCGAGGAGGAGGAAGAGGAAGGGGAAGACCCAAGGGCAGAGCTGGTAAACAGATTACTGGAATATCAGCAATACAAGGAAGCGGCTGCTCGACTCCACGAACGGGATATGTTGGACAGGGATATCTTTGTGCAGGAAAATCAGCCGGAGGGATCTGAAGATAGGGGACTTGTTGAGGTAGGGGTTTTCGAACTGATCGAGGCCCTCAAAGATGTTTTGAATCGGGCCGCCATTGAGGCCTCTTATGATATCACTCTAGATCGGATAACGATAGAGGAACGGATTGCCCAAATTCTGGAGACGGTCAAGTTAGAAAGGAACGGACTTCTCTTCTCGTCGCTCTTCTCCGGAGCGTCGTCCAAGGAGGATATTATCCTCACGTTCCTCGCCCTTTTGGAATTGATAAAAATGAGGTTAATCAAGGTTTATCAAAGAACTCCATTCGGACCGATAGAGATTTTCGCTCTATCGGGAGGATAGGGAAAGCCCATGAAAAGGATTGTCATTATCGTAGGCTTATTCATTATGGCCGGAATGACGCCCATTTCGGCCGCGGAATTACCCCAGGTAAAGGAACTTATGGTAGTGGGGTCCGGGAAAATCGTTGAGGGGGATGTCGGAAGAGCCCGTCAGAATGCAATCCTGAATGCGCTCATGGAAGCGGTACGGATCTCTCTCTTGGAGTTCATTCCATCACCCGTCATTGAAGAGAACACCATCACGCTCAACATGGAGATCTTCAGCCAGGTAACCCAATACGTGCAAAGCTTCAAGATCCTCTCCGAGACAGGGAGGGCTGATGGGCATGAGGTGTTGTTACAAGCTCAAGTCGACCTCCAAAAATTAAAGGGATCGCTATCGGCAATAGGCCTATTGGGTGAGAGGGTCGTCCAAGAGGAGATCGTTCGTATCCGAATGGTCCTCGCCGAGGTCTCTCGGTATCCTTGGTATCGGGAATTTGAGGACTTCCTCAGGGAGGGCCTTGACTTCATCAGAGGAGTTCAGCTTCGGTCCGTGATGACAGGGGAGTTCACCATGGACATCGAATTGATCGGTGATATTCGGTCACTTCTCGATGCCTTGGCGACAAAGGAGTTTGCAGGATTCTCCCTGGAGATCAATCAAGCCCTGGACGATCAGGTCACGGTTCGTTTTGAACCGAGGCAAACATCTGGGCAGTAGAAGTCCCTGCTCTTTCATTATTCGGATTGACGTAATTGTAAGAAGGTGAATCAGACGCCAAAGAAAAAAGATCCAGATGTACGGTGCGCAAATCCTGAGGAATGAGGTGTGCTTATAGAAGCACGCTGCATTGAGGGAGGATGAAGCTCAATGCAGCCCTTCGGCTTTGCTCAGGGCCGTGAGCATGTCGAACGGCAGATGGACTTTTTACGAAGCCATCAAGAATAATGCGAGAAAAGGAGTATCCCATGAGAAAGCATCCCGTATTATTAGGTCTCATTATCATCGGCGTTATTTTAGGTATCTTCCTCTTGTCCATCTTTTTCCTCACCCGGTTTGGGGAGGAAAAGGGCTTCACGCTTGGAGATAAAATCGCCGTAGTTGATGTCAAAGGGGTGATAACCAGTTCGCGGGGCATCGTTGAAGAGATTGAAAGGCTGAAGGAGGACGACGATGTCAAGGCCATCATTTTGAGGATCAATTCCCCCGGAGGCGGCGTCGGGCCCTCGCAGGAAATCTATCGGGAAGTCTTGAGAGCTAAGGAGAAGAAGAAAGTCATCGCCTCGATGGAGTCGGTTGCCGCATCGGGTGGGTATTATGTTGCCTGTGCCTCGGACGCCATCGTGGCCAACCCGGGCACCATTACGGGGAGCATCGGGGTGGTAATGGAATTCTCAAATATAGAGGATTTGTTAGAAAAAATCGGGTTGAGGAGCTACGTGATTAAGAGCGGTAAACATAAGGATATCGGGTCCCCCTTAAGGAAGATGACCCCCGAGGAGGAGAAAATTCTTCAAGGCGTTATCGATAGTGTTCACAGTCAGTTCGTTCGGGCAGTCGCGGAGGGCAGGAATATGGAGGAAAGCACGGTGAGGCAGATCGCTGATGGTCGAATTTTTTCGGGGGAACAGGCCAAGGAATTGGGATTAGTCGACCGGCTTGGAAGCCTTCAAGACGCGATCGAAATAGCGGCTGAGATGATCGGGATGAAAGGAAAACCCGTTGTCATTTACCCGAAGAGGAAATTATCCCTTTACGAATTCCTCTTCAAAAAATCCATCAAGCTCCTTCTGGATGAGGTTTGGCAGAGAGAGTATCGCTTGAGCTACTTGATGTACTCCTTTTGAATCTTCTTCATATCCTCCCACGCCTCCTTCTTCTTATGGGGATTTCTCAAGAGAAAGGCCGGATGATAGGTGGGCATTACCTTAATTCCGCGGCCCGAGAAGAACCGTCCTCTTAGTCGGGAGATCTTTGCATCGGTCTTGAGCAGGGTTTGGGCCGCGAAAGTCCCCAGGGCGCAGATGATTTTGGGCTGGATAACCTCAAGCTGTTTGTTGAGGAAAGGTTCACAGGTAGCGATTTCCTCCTGCTGAGGATTTCGATTATGGGGAGGTCGACATTTAATGATATTGGTAATATAGACCTCTTCCCTCCTGAGGCCAATGGCATTGATGATTCGAGTTAAGAGCTGACCGGCCTTGCCGACGAAAGGCCTTCCCTGTCGGTCCTCATCCTCTCCTGGACCTTCCCCGATAAATACTAATTGGGCTTTCTCGCTCCCCTCACCGAAGACGATATGTCGGCGCGTGAGATGGAGTTTGCATCGTGTACACTCCCCCAGATCCCTCCTCACCTCAGTTAAGGTGGGGTGAGGAGGGATCTTTGTGGTGGATCGAGGGAAGAATTCCGCTCCCAGGCTTTCTTGATAGGCCACGTAACCCTTTAAATCGTTTATGAGCTCGATGAGTTGGCCCTCTGAGAGGGATTTCTGCTTCTCATCCATGGAATTCGTCGTGGGGTTACTATCACTGCATACCATGATACCTTCTTGGATTTCCTCCTGTCAACTTTCCTGCCCGGTGAGTTTTCCGACCTTCATCGCCAAGCACTTTCATAACCCATTGATCACATATGAACTCAGGAGCATTGCTCGAGCCGGGATGTAGCAACTGGAATAGTGGAATGATGGAGTACTGGAGCAATGGGTTAAGAAGAAGAAAAGAACCTAGTAACTTCGCCGCTCCGCATTACTTCGTCATGCCACCCCTCCGTTCTTTCCCCTTTTGATGGTCACCATTCGAACATTCCACTACTCCATCACTTAGTCCTTTCCGCAAACTCATCCACCTGCATTCGGTGTAATGTGTGTCATACTCTTCAGTCAAAACCAGGATTAACTAACCTGAAGGGATGGAAATTGAGGCATCAGTGAAGATCATTCATCTGCCGGACATCCTTTTGGGTTATTCCGCTTACGCAAAAGGTTACTCCCAGCGGCATCAATCAAAGGGAACAAGACATTTATGATTCGTTCAATCAGGTAATCCAAAGAATCCTCGAAATCGCCCCGGACATCGTTGTGCACGCCGGAGATGTCTTTTACCCTCCAAGACCTTCCAAGAGGGCTATTACTCAGGTCCTTATCGGATTTATCTAAAAGGCTTTCCACCCATGGGATTCCCGCCGTGTTAATTGCTGGCCAACCATTCCACGCAGAGAATTCGATCCTCAAGCTGTATCCTGGAGTCCATGAGTCTTTCCCCATTGTGGGACGGAGGAGGAAATGCCCCAGGCCTTTGACGCCGTAAAACCCTCCCGTCAGGGGGAGGTGAATAGTGAGGTGACCCACGCGGGGTTAACGGCCGAGGTTGGTTATGCAGTGGGGAGTTCAATAAACTCGAGATCCCAGCGGTGATAACAATTGATCATCCCCATCGCCCTCGATGAGATCTTCAGCAGGCAGGATGTAGAACGGAGGGGGAACATCCTCAAGATTTTCAAAGGGCTCTCCGCACAATTTCGGCAGATCTTTCTGATTACCCATATCGAGGAAATAAAGGATGTGAAGCCCGTTGTTTGGAGTGTTGAGGAAGTATCAGAGGGCTTACGTACGGTGATCACCTAACGTTTTTCCGGGGAGTGGAAATTGCACCGGTAGGAGCTAAAGGCAGCATTTTCTTCTGTTTACAGACACGTCAACGCGCGCCCATCCGCCTCATTTCTGAATGACACAGAGGTGAGTGCCAGCCCTCATCGTTGCCGTCATCGAGCTTGGGACATTCTGTCCTGAATTTCTCGAATATCTCCCACACGCAGCAGCGGACCTCCAGCGGCCCTTAAACCCTTGTGGTTGTATCTCTCATGCAAACTCTCTTATTTCCCTTGTGACGAGATATTTCTCTCTACACTGGAGAGAAATGGGGGAGACAGTCTGGAGGTTGGAAACCATCTCCCCCCAGAAAGGAAAGCGGAATGGAAAGGAGGTGGAAAGTTGAGCGTTGGGGATAAAATCCCACTCCCTTGCTAGATGTTCCGCTTTCCTAACGAACAAGAATCGTCTTTTATCTCAGGGCTAAAAAAGTTCGCATTGTTCTAGGCCATGAAGGGTTTTTTCGATGAACGCCTGACAGAAACATAAACTCCATAATTGATTTCGGCGTTTTGCCTCGAACAATCATCGCACAACCTATTGAACCTATGCTTAGGGCGAAATTGATGATCGCATTTCAAGCAGCTTCTTATTTTATGCCGGCCCCGGATATTTCTGTTTACCATTGGGTACCTGTCGCTTTGGGGACTATTTAGTTCTCAATGGTTGCGATTTGGATCATGCTCCATCATTATTCAACGCCAGTATGGATCTTCCCTTACGGAAAACGAGCTCCAAAACGGTCAGAAGGGCAGCAATTCCAAAAAGAAACAGCACCCATGGGATGTAAAGAATTTTCTTCATGGTTAACTTCATAGTAATTCACCAACCAATTCTTCAAACTTGGTTTATTTTACTGGCATTTTTTGTGCCAGTTTTTCATCTCCAGATGTTATATAGTATAAGTACTTAAAAAAGTTTGATTATTTTGAAAAAATTATACATGAAAATATGGAAAAAATTGAAAAAAACAGAACGAATAGGGAGATAAATGGAAATAATTTTCCACTACAATTTTTTAATAAACTATAAGTAATTAAAATATTTGTATTTTTTTAAAAAAAAGAATATTTTTAGAATGGAAAATTCTTACTACTCTCATTAGGAAATTCTTAGGTTTTCTCGTTATTTCTTTGATTTTCTTCCAATTTTCTGCATTTTCTTGTTTCCGTTTTGCTTAAATTCAGCGAAAGGGAATAGTTTTTTATATAAACATCGTTTTATCATTGTACTATGGCCCATGAGGCGATTACCATAACACACCTTCAAAGCCACCTCAGATAACTTTTGTGAAATAGTGATAAAAAAAGAGATGGTCAAAGGAAATTTATGATTTGGCGAGATTTCTTAACGTGGGATTCATAGCAAAAAAATGAAATTATGAGTATTTGAATACATAAAGAGAAGAGAAGAGATAGAGATAGTATCTGAATGTGGGTTAATCTCTCGAGCCAAGCTCAATTTCCTCCATTTCTGGTTTAATAAATATTCTCCCTTATCAAGCGCCTTTTTGGCCACCTATAAGTTCTTGCGTCATCGTGTGGATTTGGGAGAATACCGCAATGAGAGAGATAAACTTCATTGGAAATTGGTTAATGAGGACAGAAACGAAGCAAATGGCCCCGTATAACTTATTCTATAGTTTTCGGAAGGTGGAATCATATCATGCATACACCATACAATGATCCTCATGTTTTGGCCCCTATGTTGTGGAGATTGCCTCCAGTGATCACAAAATCGGGGGCCAAATGGTTCCCACTTCCTGGGAAATAGAAAGATGGTTCAATCTCATCGAAGTTTATTCGTTGGGTCACTTTCGGCCATCATCTTGGCGAGAATTTCTCGCTCGCGGGCGCCGGGAATAAACCCGGTCAGGGTAGCTTCCAGAACTCTCTGCCCATCCCGATTCGTAAATGTTCCCTCCGCCCTGGCGAAGTTCCGCTTATCTACTTCTTTGATGACTATCCTGCAGGTAATCGTCTCGCCGATGTAGACAGGGCGCAGGAACCGGAACTCCATTCCCGAAGCAAGCCACCCAACCTGTCCCCCGAGCTCGCAGACCATGCTTCCAACCAGCAACCCATGGCAGATAAGGCCTGAAAATCCCTTAACCCTTGTAAAACGTTCCTCATAGTGGACTGGGTTATAGTCCCGGGTGATATCACCGAAAACCTCGACGTCTCTCTGGGTAAATGTGCGCGAAAAGGTGAAGGTCATCCCCGGATTCAGCCCCTCTATTGCGCGTCGCCTCCATTCGGACATTCTCTCCGCTTCTCCTTTATACAGGATGCAGTATTTTGAACCGTTCGGACTCTTTTGGTGAAGCCCCAACCGGATTCATCTCCTTTTACCCTAAACAGTACAGGTGGTCAATGGTGCGGTGGAAGGCTTTGGCTCAATGCCCGGGGGGGCATTTTGAGATTGTCATCGGAGCGGAATATCGTTGCAAAACACGTCCTAATACTTTATATTGATATCGGTTCCCCGTTTCCCTGAACGATTCGAGTACTTGGCGAGGTATTGATTATGAAATGTCTAAGTTGCGGAGCGATCAATAAGAAGGATTCAAAGTTCTGTAAACGGTGTGGTTCCAACCTCAACGTCAACCTCGCTTGCCCGCGTTGCCACTTCGAGAACCTTCCGGATTCTGCCTACTGCACCCAGTGTGGGACGAGACTGTCTGTTCAAAGAAAGCCCAGGGGAACCCAAAAGCGGTGCCAGAGTTGCGGCTTTCTGAACGATATTGACGTCGCCTACTGCTCCTATTGCAATCAGAAGATAGCTGAGGATTACCTGGAGTAGGCACCTCAGCACGCGGGGAAGGTCATTATGGAGAAGGAGAGGCTTTTCATCCTTGGGGGACGTTGACGAGAGAAAAGGATGTTCTGGGTAGTTTCCCCCGGAACAGTGGTGTGGGTGGGACATTTCACAAGGGCGAACGGAGGGAAAAGGGTGAAGGAGAAATGGTTTTGGGCTTTGGTTCTTTTCTTTTCCCTATTGGGATGTGGGGCAAGTCGGACGTATTGGATGGATCTCCAGTACCTCTCGGGTCCTATTGCGGAGAACGTGGAAGGGAAACAAATCGTTGCAGTCAGCGGCTTTACGGATATCAGGGAAGAAAGGGACCGACTTGGAGCTTGGACGCGGCCCAGGGATCGGCTGGATACTTTTATGGCCTCCAAGCCAGTTGATCAGGCGGTTACCCAGGCTATATCGGACTATTTTCTTTCGCGAAAGTATCGAGTTGTTAACTATACGGGCTGGGACTTGAGTCCTGAGAGTCTTTCTCGCATTCCGGCCGATTTAGTAGTAGGGGGGGAGATTATCCAATTGAAAAGTGAGGCCTGGACTAGCCTACGGACGAAGGTAAGAGTCCACGTCCAGCTTCAGATTCACGTGGGGAAGGTAAGGGAGGGAAAGGTATTGCGCCAAAAAATGGAGATTTCCAAGGAAATAGTGGGAGTTACCTCGAGCCCGGAAAGGATCGAGGAAACGCTCAATAAAGAACTTTCAGAGGCCATTGATAGGGTCTTCCAAGGCGTACTGTAAGCTTATTGCTTTCCACTGTTCGGGGCAATCAGATGGAGCGAAAGTATTTCGCATCGATGCTCATCATTGGTCTCATTGTCCTGTCCTTTTACCTCTTCTATGTNNCGGCTGAAGGGAAGGAAATCCCTGTGTGCCCTGGTAATGACGATCCTTATCGTGCTGCTCATCGTACTTCCATTTACGTACATCCTTTCGATGTTGGCTAACGAAGCAATAAGCGCCTATGTCTTTTTCGAAAGGGGATTGGAAAAGGGCCGATTTCAATCGATTTTGGAATTGAAGGATCACCCGATTATCCAAGGATTGTGGGATAGGCTCAATCAGTACATTGACCTCTCCGAACTCGATCTCAATTCCCTTCTGCTTGAAAACCTGAGAAGGATAAGCAGGTTTGCCATCAATCAAACCTCGAGGATCATAAAGGGATTTTCCTCCATTATCATCAATTTCTGCTTGATGGTTATTTCATTGTACTATGTCTTCAAGGACGGTGATCAACTTCTCAGGAAAATCAGCCAGGCAATCCCATTGCCATCTCAAGATAGGAATCTGCTCCTTGAACGTTTGGGAGAGATGATCTACGCGACCCTGTACGGCGGGATACTCGTCGCCCTTGTTCAAGGCTTTTTGGGAGGATTTGCCTTTTGGTTTTTGGGGGTCTCGGCTCCGATTTTTTGGGGCACGGTTATGGTCTTTCTCTCCTTTTTACCCATCGTCGGACCCGTTCTTGTATGGGGGCCTGTTGTCCTATACTTCTTTTTCCAGGGGTCGTTCTTAAAGGCGATTATTCTGCTGATCTGGGGTGGAGCCGTGGTGGGCTTGTCGGATAATTTGTTACGCCCGATGCTCATCAGCAAGAGGACGAAACTCCATACCATTCTGCTGTTTTTCGGGGTGCTGGGGGGCATAAAGGCCTTTGGATTGCTGGGATTGATTATCGGGCCATTAGTGGTGACCGTCTGTGTCACGATCCTCGATATCTATTCGGAAAGAACGGCTCAGCCTACCCCAGCGGGAATTGGAGAATCTGGAGGTGATGGATGAGGAAAGCGCTGATTATTTTTCTGGTCCCTCTAGTTCTCATTGGATGCGCGAAATTGGCTGAGGAGGTGAAGATACCCGAAAAAGCCTTGATCCTGCTGCAGGGGGGCGATATTCCCTCCTTTGAAAATGATCTGGACAAGGAATCAATGAGGGTTGCTATCAATTGGAGTATAGAGTATTTCCGGCGGCTGCCGGAAGATCGCATCTTTCAGTATGGCGAGGATCAATACTCAGCTGGCCATCTTATCCGGTCCATGGAGACCTTCTTGTACCTCCTAGATAAAGCCGAGGACATGGAAGAGCTGACGGATATGGTTCGGCAGCGCTTTAACGTTTATCAATCTGTTGGTTCGGATGGTCGTGGAACCGTTCTCTACACCGGGTATTACGAACCCATTCTTACAGGTCGTTTAACTCCCGATGAGGAGTATCGGTGGCCCCTGTATAGGAGGCCGGAGGATTTGATAGAGGTTGACCTTGAACTGTTCAGGCCCAAGTTCAAGGGAGAAAGGATCGTTGCCCGTAACGAGGGCAGCCGGATTGTGCCCTATTTCAGCCGGGAGGAGATCGATAGCCATGGATTACTGTCTGGAAGGCAGTTGGAGATCGCCTGGTTGAAGGACCCCATTGATGCCTTCTTTCTTCAGATCCAGGGATCGGGCCAGATCATTCTTGAGGATGGGACCCGCCTGAGGGTCAACTACTCGGCAAGCAATGGCAGGCCCTATCGAAGTATTGGGAGTTTATTGATCGGCATGGGAATCATTGACAGGGAAGAGATGAACATCCCCCGATTGAGGGAATACTTACGGGATAATCCCGACCAAAGGGAGGAGATCCTCAATCACAATGAGAGCTATGTCTTCTTCAGGGTCGTGGAAGAAGGGCCATTGGGGAATATCGAGGTTCCCCTTACCCCTGGCCGTTCCATTGCGACGGATTCCAGATTGTTCCCCAAGGGTGGCTTGGTCTATATCCGTGCTGAAAAACCTGTCTTCGATGATTCCGGCGCTGTCGTGGAATGGGTACCCTTCTCGAGATTCGCCCTCAACCAGGATACCGGGGGTGCCATCAAAGGCCCGGGACGGGTAGACCTTTTTTGGGGTAGTGGTGAGGCGGCAGGGGTCCCGGCTGGACTGATGAAAACCGAGGGGAAGCTCTATTTCCTCGTGGAGAAATAACATGCTGGTTTCCTTCTCATCGGTTTTGGGGATTTGTGATTCTTAAATTAGCAACCCGTTCACTTTATTCGAGTTTCCATACGTATACAGTTTGTCTACGTTGGACAGATAAAGGCAATTGATTATCAGCCACTTTTGATCAGTCAGTGTCATATCGGAATATCGGCGGCATCAAAAGAGATTAGAGGGGACATATCAGATAGAGAATAAGCGCGAAACATTCCCTTTTTAACCTCATCTTTACCTCCAACATCCCCTTGCACTTTTGCGATTGTACCTGGATGGGCCACGCTTCTCCTTCGCTTTGATGTTCCAACCCCTTGATTATTGGCGGAATCATCGAAAAGAAACGTGATTGAGCTCATTTTCCATGGGATCCATCTGGATTGGCATATGAATTGCTAATTAATCCATGCCAGCGCGTTCCGAAATGGCGCTCCATTCCTGTATTTCCCTTTAGCCGGGTTAACGGCAGGAATGAGCAAGGGTCACTGGGATTATTTTTCAGACGAGGTGATAGATTTCGTAATCGGTCCGAAGGTGGCGGGTGGGATCACATGCAACCAGTTCTCTAGGAGGAGGTCGATGAGGTTTAACCTCGGGGATAAGGTTCGCCATCGGGGTCTCAAGTGGCTCTGGGGAACAGTAGAGGAGATCTACGAGGCCTCAAGGACCCATTCCGATGATGGGCGGTACTATCTCTATAGGGTATCCCTCAAGCAAGGCAGCCATTACATCGATCGAGGATGTGAATGGGAACTTATTCCAGAAGGAGGGGAGAATTCGGAGGGTACTTCCCCTCGTGGGGTTGATTCCGAGGGCTCCATACCGCCCGAATTGGATTAAAGCCATTGGGGTTCGTCCCTAGACTGATTTAAAGGGGATACCGTTGGGGTACCTTCCACATCTACCATTTCCGTCTGTTTACCTGAACACACTAACCCTTTCTCACCGTTTTTCCCATAACATCTCTTCTGAAATGGATCGCAATGTCGGAAACACTGTATTTGAGATGTGACCAAAAAAACGTTATGAAAATTTCAAAGGCCTTGATACACTCGTGAAGGGGCATAGTACCGGG
>JABAOF010009207.1_pt4 | contig 14066 bp, 11 predicted proteins | sample 7062171 | NCBI WGS metagenome assembly JABAOF01 (sample SAMN14538628, study PRJNA623070) | marine sediment metagenome | biome: marine biome [ENVO:00000428]; feature: marine pelagic biome [ENVO:01000023]; material: deep marine sediment [ENVO:00002113] | place: India: Gulf of Khambhat ...
AGGGCATAGTAGTATCCCATTATGCCCTGTAGATGTGGGAATTCTCCAATCATGAGCGTTAAAAGATCATTTTTACAGAGCCAGGCCACATCTTCGATGTAACGTTTCTCATCGGTTCTCAACGAGAGGCTCTTTACCAGTATGTTGCTCAACGCTGCTATACGCTCGACCTTTTGATACATATTCCCGAGTTTTTCATGGAAAATTACAGTTCGAAGCTTATCCAGATAAGAGCGTAAATTCTTCTTTTTGTCCTCATTAAAAAAGAATTTTCCGTCATCAAGCCTCGCATGGAGCACCCGCTGATATCCGGACAGGCTCCTCTCATTGTCTTTTATATTGGAGACAACGATAAAAAAGTTGGAGAGCTTTTTCGATTTTTTATCGATGAGGGGAAAATAATGTTGATGCTCAATCATTTCAGAAGTGAGAACTTCAGCCGGTAATTCCAGGAAGTGTTTGTCAAATTGACAGAGGACTGCTCGCGGAAGTTCTGTTAAATCGGCATTTACATCATAGAGCAAACTACCCGTATCCGGTATCTCCAGGTCCTTTGAGCCTATCAGCTTATCAACCTGTTTATTGATCTCCTTTTTTCTCATTTCCCTATCTGGAATGACCGATGCCGCAATGAGCTTTTCTTCATACTCCAGAGGATTTTTCAGCACTATCTTTGAATCGCTGTACGCCCTGTGACCATATGTATAGCGAGAAGCCACTACTCCTGCGAGCTCAAATGGTATAACATTCCCTCCGAAAAGGAACATAATCCAGCGTATCGGTCTGGCGAAGGCAAAACCGGAACTCTCCCATCGCATCACCTTAAGAAAACGCAAAGAGACGAGGGTGTTATGAAGAATTTGGGGCAGAACAAGAGAGGTCTTTTTTCCTTTTACCGCTTTCAATGCAAATACATACTTTCCATTCTCCGTTTCCCTCAGAATTAACTCTTTCTCTGTTATGTCATGACCTTTGAGAAACCCGGTGAGTGCCTGTGTGGGTTTTCCATTTACGTAGGCTTTCTCGTAGGATGGTCCACGCTTTTCCTCTTCTAAATCTTCCTGCGTCTCGTGCAGCTCGCTTATTGAAAGTGCAATACGACGTGGTGTTGTAAATTCCCTGACCCTGCCAAAACCAATCCTCTCCTCCTTGAGGATAGCGGTGAAGGAGTTGCGAAAATCATCAATTGCACTCTTACAGATGGCATGAGGCAACTCCTCAACACCAATCTCCACAAGCAGATCTTTCATCTCTTTGGGTCCTTTAAAAGAGGGAAACCCTGCTTTTTTCTTGATTCAATGTATTCCTGTGCAACCATCCGAGCAAGATTCCGCACACGGCCGATATAGGCAGTCCTCTCCGTCACGCTCAATGCTCCCCGTGCCTCGAGTATGTTGAAGGTATGCGAACACTTTATTACCATATCGTAGGCGGGAAGAACGAGACCTTTGGAGAGACACAGCGTCACTTCAGATTCAAAATCGTTAAACCACCCTTTATGCTTTTCTATTGATGCTATCTCAAAATTATATGTAGAAAACTCCTCTTCCTCTATTTTCCGCACATCACCATAGGTGAGGTTCTCATTCCAGAGTATATCAAATACATTATCCCTCTGTTGAATAAACATCGCCAGACGTTCAAGGCCATAGGTAAGTTCAACTGAAATGGGATCGAGTTCAATCCCTCCTACCTGCTGAAAATAGGTGAACTGGGTAATTTCCATTCCGTCCAGCCATACCTCCCAGCCGAGCCCCGTAGCTCCAAGCGTCGGCGATTCCCAGTCATCGTGAACGAAACGAACATCATGCTCGCGGAAATCGATTCCCATGCTCCTGATACTCTCAAGGTATAGATCCTGTATATCCTCAGGAGATGGTTTTATGAGTACCTGATACTGATAAAAAAGTGCCAACCTGTTCGGATTTTCACCATACCTTCCATCGGTTGGCCTTCTTGATGGTTCCACGTAAGCGACATTCCAGGGCTCAGGTCCAAGAGCTCTAAGTGTTGTTGCAGGATTGAATGTACCGGCACCCGTTTCGATATCGTAGGGTTGTACCACGATAGAACCATGGACGCTCCAGAATGAATTCAAGTGAAAAATTATATCCTGAAAAGTCATTTCTTGCACCTGATGCCGGATTGGTCGCTCTAATTTATTAACTCCAAAAATATATGTCAAGCCCGATACTATTAATGTAATATAGACTATGAGGAGCCCTCCCTACACAATGACGCAACGCTCGAGTCGAAGATTTACCATACTAATCCTATTGATTGCCGTCATTTTCAGCATTCTCGTTGTTAGAATCACTAAACTCATGTTCTTCCAGAAAGATAATCTGACGAGCAATCCTAAAATTACGAATAAAATAGAACGCGGATTCATTGTTGACAGGAACGGAGAAAAACTGGCACTGAGCCTCGAAACATTTTCTCTCTATGCGCGACCCCACGAGATCGAACAGAAGAAAAAGACCGCTCAGACCCTATCCAATACACTCGGTATACCCTACACGCGGATACTGAAACAGCTCAATGCAGATAAATCTTTCGTGTGGATACAGAGACAGATCGATCTAAAATTAACAAGTGAGCTTGCTGAACTCGATCTCAACGGCATCTATGTTGAAAAAGAATACAAACGATACTATCCCTTTAATAATCTCGCCTCTCATATTATTGGTTCCGCAGGGGTTGACCAGAAGGGTCTTGAAGGTATTGAATACTACTTCGATGATGTTCTTCTGCCAAGAAGGCTCGATGGAAAAAATCCCATCTCTTCCCCTTCCAGGCGGGGTTTTTCAATCGTTTTAACAGTCGACCGGTTTATACAGGAAATTGTAGAAGAGGAAATTAAAACGGCCTATGAGGAGACTGGTGCTCAACTCATCAACGCAATTGTAATGTACCCCTCCACGGGTGAGATCCTCGCTCTTGCCAGTTTTCCGGGGTATGATTTGAACAAATTCATTCAGTACAGTAATGAAACAAAGAGGAATAAATCGATTACCGATTCATTTGAGCCCGGTTCTACGTTCAAGATCTTCGTAGCATCTATTCTCCTCGATGAGGGTGTTGTGCAGGAAGTGGATCAGTTCAACTGTAATGGATCAATAGTTATTGGAGATGTAACAATTCACGATACGGGTGTTCATGGGGTGTTAAATTACAGGCAGGTGCTCGAGCAATCCTGTAATGTGGGTATGATCGAATCCGTTGCGAGAATTAACAGTTCCATCCTTTATGAGAAGCTGCGTTCCTTTGGATTTGGTACGCCAACCGGCATTAATCTACCGGGTGAAGCACATGGCATTCTGAGAATGCCGAATGAATGGAGCGGCATTTCAAAATATGTTATAGCAATTGGCCAGGAGGTCTCCGTCACTCCTCTGCAGCTTATTACGGCAGCTTCTGCGCTGGCAAACAAGGGAGTAATGATGCAGCCGCGGATAGTAAGAAGAATCGAAAAATCTGATGGTACAGTAATCAAAGAATACAAACCGACTCAGATACGCCGGGTTATAAGCGAGGATACTTCACGGCAAATTCTCGACATTCTTATCGGAGTTTTATCGGACGAGGGAACGGGGTATAAGGCAAGGATCGACGGATATAACATTGCAGGAAAAACAGGAACAGCACAGATAGCGGATACTGAAAAAGGTGGTTATCTGGAAGGTCAGTTTTATGCTTCTTTTATTGGATTTCTTCCCGTTCCAGATCCAAAAATCGTGCTCCTCGTCACACTCGATAGACCAATCGGTGAGAACTACGGCGGCCAAACTGCAGCACCCATTTTCAAGAATATTGTAGAACGCATAGCTCCACACTTGAATATTCTCCCGTCATTTTCAGAGGTATTTATACTTGAAGAGTAATTCAATATATAAAAAGAACATGGGTGCTCTCAAATCCTGTCACCCAAATATCTTTCACCAACTGGAAGATCTGCAGTATGACAGGTCCCCCTATAGCATGATTATTTCCGAAAATGGACTGCCTACTATCGCAATTGAAAAAGGTTCAAGAAAAATTTATCTCAGTTCCAAGAGAAACCCACTCATTGAATCAAAGAGGATTGCAACCTCTGTGCTCGACGGCACCGAACAGCTAGTTGTTTTGGTCGGTCTTGGACCTGGATATACACTCAAGGAAATGCTCCGAAAAAACAAGAATAGTCTCTTTATGGTGATCGAGCCGGATCCAGAACTGTTTCTGGAATTAATGAAAACCATAGACCTATCGGATATTATCTATTCGAAAAGGGTCAGTTTTTATATTGATCCTGAAAGTCTCGACTATGATGAAATTGCACCTCATCCATCAGCCGCAATCATCAAATTTTTCGTTTCCCGAGCTTACCGAAATCTTTATGAGGAACAGGTGATAAGGTTGGAGAGAGAATTCAATTCTCACCAAAATACCAAACGAATAAATATCGCTACACTTAAAAGGTTTGACAGGCTCTGGACTAGAAATACTTTTAAAAACGCTCCCTACTTTTTCAGACTTGCAGGTATTGAAAGGATAAGAGATTCATGCACCGGTATTCCGGCATTTGTCGTGGCTGCCGGTCCGTCACTGGAGAAAGACATCGATATTCTAGACCAACACCACCGAAATGCCGTTCTCATAGCTGTTGATACAACACTGAAGCCGCTTTTAAAGCGTCATATTCTACCGGATATTGTCATATCCGTTGATCCACAATTAGTGAACAGCCACCATCTCGCACGGATTACAGGGGTAAACACACAGGATGGCCTCCCCATTCTCGTAGCTGATCCAGCCGTGTACTCAACGACCCTTCGTAACTACCCGGGAATCAAAATGCTCACATCTTCGGTGTTTTATCCAGGAAAGATTATCGAACGTTTTTCAGGTGTAAAGGGAACCATCGCTGCAGGTGGCTCCGTGGCCACAGCAGCATTTGATCTTGCCCGATTTATAGGATCTGATCCCATAGTACTAATGGGGCTCGATCTCTCCTTTAAAGGATTGAAGACACACATGACAGGTTCATTGGTTGAAGAGTATACGCTTTCTCATTCCAACAGACTTAAAACTGCATACAACTTTCTGGGTGACTATGTTCGTAGTGGAAAGCCAAACACTATTAAAGACAAAACGGGGAAATTGGTATTGAGCGACCGTAGAATGCTCCTCTACAAATCTTGGTTTGAGCACCAGATGAAGGACGAAAAAAAAACAGTGATCAATGCAACGAGAAGTGGGCTTTCAATTAGGGGTATTCCTGATATTAAGCCCGATAGATTGGACAAGTATATATCCAAGGACCAAGGTAAAAAATCAGAACTGATAGGACAGCTTCGGTACTTAGTTCAGAACACTCCCGTTTCTCTCGCGCATTTACATAATTTTCAGGATTATCTTCATTCCACCATGAAACACATGCAGGAATTACAGCTCATCTGTTCAGAAGCACAGAGAACTTCCCAAATTCTCCTTCAAAACAGGTCTGATCATAAAGAAAGATCACTAACCGAAGCTGACGCTCGCATTTTGTCATTTATCGAAGAGAATCGACTCATTAGTATGGTGATGCAGTCTTTGATAAATGAAATACTCGGAGCAAAACAAACAGTAACCACACAGAGGGCAATTCAAAACTCTATCGACCTCTATAGGGGAATGAGCGAAGCAGCAATATTTCTATTTGAAGTGATGAAGAAAACAGAAAATAAACTATCGAAAATAAAAAATTGATCATCATAACTCCTTCGCCTGTTGCACCCTGAGATGTTTAGATTATGACCATCATTGCTTATACAATTCTGACAATCTCACTTTCTGCAAAGATATCCCCTATTTGCAAGTTTCGCCACAGATTATGATAGAGGCTTGGGGGAACACCTATATCTGCCAGGTATAGTTCACCAACAAGCTCTGCGGCATCTTTCTGTCTGAGGCCCNNAGCGTCATAGTTGCCCGTGCCTTTATAGCAGGGTCAAAAACTCTACCGGTGGAGGCGTCTATCCCTGAAGGAACATCCAACGCCAGAATAGGAGCCCTACTACTGTTTGCCCACTGAATCATGTCAGAAGCTGTCCTTCGTGGTGGACCCTTGATGCTGTATCCAAGAATACCGTCTATGATGAGATCAGGTGGGCTGACAGCAGACAGATTCCGGGACTGCATCACATCCACTCCCATACGCTTCAGTATGTCATGTTGATGGCCAGGAACCTGTGCTAGTTTCTTAGACGGACCTTTTAAAATCACTGTGACCTCCCCTCCCCAGCATTTCAGCCTTCTTGCACAAACCATTGCCCCCCCACCATTCCCACCAGTGCCTGCCAGGACAACGATGTGCATTTTAGGAAAATCGTTTTTTAAAAAACGTTCGCGTGCAAGCCATGCGAGGCTACGCCCCGCATTTTCCATCATCTGAATCAATTCAATCTTAAAATCTTCAACCATTGCCCTATCCACCGCAATCATCTGCTCTGTGTTCAGATAGGGAATTTTTCCGGATTTAAATGGCATTTTCAATAAACACCACCTCCTGAGCGACAGCATGATCTTAACGTTATGCAGTACCCTTGACAGGACCTTCGGCCAGTTAAAATTTACCCTATATATTAACATAATGGAAATTTCAGTGATGAAATGTTAAGTTATTTAACAAGAGCGAGGAGAGGTAAAATCGATGAGTTACAAGCCTATTGGATTTTACGGTATTATCGGGGATCTCAACACGGTTGCACTCGTTGGTATTGACGGTTCAATCGATTTCATGGCGTTTCCACATTTCAATGCACCAACGATATTTGCTGCCCTCCTCGATTCGGGCAGAGGAGGTTTTTTCAAGATTGCACCCTCTACGGAAGGTTCACGAAAAAAGCAGCTCTATCTACCCGATACAAATGTTCTTCTGACCCGATTTCTCTTTCAGGAGGGAGTTGCAGAGTTGTCGGATTTCATGCCGGTTCAGGAAGAGATACATGCACATCGGCTGGTACGAAGAATCAAAACGGTAAAGGGCAAAATTCACTACAGGATGACCTGTCAGCCCTGTTTCGATTACGGGCGTGCCAAGCATTCAGCCAAGCGGGACAAAAAGGGTGTGCTTTTCATCTCCGAGGGGACGAATCGGACAGCGCTCTACCTCAGGACCGATGCACCGCTACAGATAAAAAACGGGGCTGCGGTGTCCCAATTCGATCTAAGTGCTGGGGAATCGCTCTCCTTTGTACTCGAGGAGGCACAACCAATTGGACATTCGATTTCGGCTTCAGGACGGTTCGTTGCAGACTCTTTCAAAGAAACAGTAAACTATTGGCGGCGCTGGATGAGCAGGTCACAATACCGGGGACGCTGGCGGGAAACGGTAAATCGTTCTGCACTGGTGCTAAAGCTTCTGACTTCAAAACCTTATGGATCAATCGTTGCGGCTCCCACCTTCGGTCTCCCAGAAGTTATCGGTGGCGAGCGAAACTGGGATTACCGCTTCACCTGGATACGAGACGCATCATTTACCATCTATGCATTGCTTCGGCTTGGATATACAGAGGAGGCCCAGGCATTTATGAGATGGATCGAAGACCGGTGCTCCGATCTCAATCCTGATGGTTCGCTCCAGATTATGTATGGCATAGACGGAAGCAGGGAACTCACCGAAACCATCCTTCCCCACTTCGAGGGATATCGAAAGTCAAGCCCCGTTCGGATAGNNCTCATGGACTCGGTATATCTCTACAATAAATATGGTGAGCCGATTTCCTACGATCTATGGGAAAACCTTCTTAAGCTCATTGACTGGGTCTGTAACAACTGGAGGAGAAAAGATGAGGGGATCTGGGAGGTAAGGAGTGGTAAAAAGGAATTTCTCTATTCTCGAGTCATGTGCTGGGTCGCAGTTGATCGCGCTATCCGCCTCGCCATCAAACGCTCGTTTCCAGCTCCACTTGACAGTTGGTACCGAGTACGGGATGAAATATACTACGATATAATGAATAATTTCTGGAATAAAAAACGGGGAGTTTTTGTACAGTACAAGGGCGCCGAAAATGTTGATGCTGCAAATCTGCTCATGCCCCTCGTAAAGTTTATTGGACCCACTGATCCTCGCTGGCTCGCCACCTTGAAAGCGATTGAGGAGGAACTGGTCGATGACTCCCTTGTTTTCCGATACCGCCTCGGTGATACGGCTTCGGACGGATTAGAGGGTGAAGAGGGCACTTTTTCCATGTGCTCTTTCTGGTATGTCGAATGTCTTACCCGTGCTGGTGATCTCGATAAGGCCCGATTTATTTTTGAGAAGGTGCTTGGCTATGCAAACCATCTCGGTCTGTATGCTGAAGAACTGGGCCCTCGAGGGGATCATCTGGGGAATTTCCCCCAGGCGTTTACTCATCTAGGACTGATAAGTGCAGCCCATAACCTCGATAGAAGTCTCTCAATAAAATGAGCAGTAATTAGAGAACATGAATAAAATTGCAGTTACGCCTCTTTCGCACGTGAAAGTTCATCGATTAGAGCGAGCACACTCTGCACATCAAGAACACTATAACGAGCCTTCGTCATTTCAAGGCCCACCTTAACGGAATAGGCCTCAGGGGGAAGTACCTCGAAAGTGTTCTCATCGGTAACATCATCTCCCACCGCAAGAATAAAGTCACACTCCCTTTTAGACAGCCAGTGCAGTACCGCAGTTCCCTTATTTATACCTGCAGTCTTTACCTCAATGACTTTACTACCATCGAGAATACCAACATTCAGGTTTTCCGTGAGGTTCAGGAGAGTTTCCCGAAGTTCGACCACCCGCACGGATGCCAGGTCCGGATCTGCCATTCGGTAGTGCCACACGAGTGAATAGTCCTTCTCTTCAATAAAAGAACCGGGTGTACGATCCATGAATACCTCAAAAACTGGCCGAATCGAATCTTTCCAGTCGTCCCTCAGATGTCGAATAGGTATCCACTCTTTCCCTCTCTCCTTTATCCATACACCATGTTCGGCAACGAGACTTACCGACATGGATTTAAACCATCGTGAGAGTGACTCCCTGTCCCGTCCGCTTATGATGACAATTTCATTTCTAACGTTTTCGACCAAGCGATTGAGGAGAGAGAGAAGTTTTATGTCAGGTTTCGCCTTATCAGGATTTTCTACAAACTGGGTAAGTGTACCGTCATAATCGAGAAGAAAAAGACGCCTTGAGGAATGGCAGTAATCGTATACAATTTTTTTCTTTGATGCCGATGTTAGCTTTCTGACGTACAGCTTATTCTGCCCTTCGTGGGCCGCCTCAAGTCGCCCAATGAAGTCTTCAGCCCATCTATTTATGTCGTAGCGTCTGATTCGATCCTGCATTTTTTTATTTGCACCGACCTGCTCCTCAGGAGGCATCATGAGCGCCTGTTTCAATGCATAAGAGACCTGCTCGGTGTTGTGAGGGTTAACCACCAATGATTCACTCAGCTCGTGAACTGCTCCCGCCATTCCACTGAGAATAAGAACCCCACCCTTATTCCCTTTTGCTGCAATGTATTCCTTTGCTATAAGATTCATTCCATCTCGCAGAGGAGTTACGAGCGCCACATCTGCAAGGTGGTACAACGCAGAAAGAGTGTGGAAGGGCAAAGACCTATAGAGATACCAGACCGGCATCCAGCCAATATTTCCATATTTGCCGTTTAGCTTGCCCACCTGTTCATCGAGCTCTTTTTTCAAGCGCATATAGGTCTCCACACCCGTTCGTGAGGGCACAGCAACAAGGACCAAAGTTACATTACCCTGACAATCAGGATTTGTACGAAGAAAATGATCAAAAGCTTCGAGCCTCTGTAATATACCTTTCGTATAATCCAGACGGTCGATCGATATGATAACCTTGTGCCCACCGAGTTTTTTTCTTACCCTTTCGATCTCCCGTTCTACCTTTGGTTCTCTATAGGCATTTGCATATTTTTCATAATCTATGCCCATCGGAAAGACATCAGTCTTAACCAGACTCCTGAGAGTTTGTACCTGACCCAGGGTATGCTCATAGCCGAGAAGACGACGGACACTGCTCAGAAAGTGCCGTACATAATCGTAGGTGTGGAACCCCACGAGATCAGCACCGAGCAGCCCCTCGAGTATCTCTTTTCTCCATGGCAGGAGACGAAATATCTCAAATGAAGGGAATGGAATGTGGAGGAAAAAGCCTATCTTAGCCTTTGGTAGCTTTTCTCTAGTCAATTTCGGCAGAAGCAGCAGCTGATAATCATGAACCCATATGGTATCATCGGAGTCTGCATTTTCAACAACTGCTTCGCAATATTTAATGTTTACTCTCCTGTAAGCTTCCCAAAGCACGGGATCATAAACTGTATGGTTTGGAAAATAGTGAAAGAGAGGCCAAATCGTCTTATTACAAAAACCATGGTAAAATTGCTTTATATCATTTCTCGTCAGTGAAACGGGGTAACTCTTATAGTTCTGGGAGAGTACAGTTTTAATTCTCTCATACTCATCAGTACTAAAAGACTCCCGAGCTTCACCTCCCCATCCAATCCACAGGCTTTCACCCGATTGATGAAAGGAACTGAGACCCGTGGCAAGTCCACCAACACTTTGCTTAAAACTAATCTTTCCTTTCTTTTTCTCAGCTGTTACGGGGAGTCTGTTTGAAACGAATATCAACTTGCCCTTCATAGCTGTACTCCACAGACACCATCAATTACCCTTACCATACTGCCAAGCGATAAAGGTGGCAACCGCCTTTCCTATTTGAAAATGTCGCCCGTTTCTCTGTACCAGAGTACAAAATCAAGATGCTCAAGGGGTATATTAATTCTACTGGCAAAATCTTTCATCTTTTCTTCAATCGAGATATATTGTCGAACCGAAAGCCCGTCGGGGACATTCGCGATTATATTTAATTGAAGCAGGTTGCGCAGTACGTGGCGGTCCAATATCGCTAAACCATTCGAGAAGCCGATATTTCTTAAAAAATGGCTTGCCTCCTTGTAAGCCATCCCCCGTACAGTTGATGCGAGCCATTTCCTCATTTCAACGGGTCTTTCGTATCTGCTAAGCTCATTCCTAAGGGAAACCTTCGGGTTTTGGACGAACATTTTATATGCCTCAACAATATAGCGGGCTTTTTTATTCTTGAATCGGACAATGTTCAACTCATCAGCAATAAGCTCCTCCTGAGAGAGCTGTTTATTATTTTTCGAATCCAGATACGCGAGGAGGTCCTTCCGCCTGAGGTTTTGAAGTGCTTTCCACGCGGAATGAGCCCGTGATGCCGGCGTAAGGAGACAGAAGACAAGCTCATAAAAGAGTTCCTCTTCCCGTCCTTCCAGCCATATACGATTAAACTCCTCAAACCTCTCCCTTATCCTTTTTGCAATATCACTATAGGTTTTTTTTATCTCTTCTTCAAGATTCAAAACACTTTTTGATACCATTTTCTTTGCCCATGTACAAAACCTATATTTTCAAAAGATCTCAAAACGGGGAAAACCTGTTTTCACGAAAGTAATCATCCTCTAAATATTCCAATTCCTTATAAAGTGCATCGTAGTGATCCTTCTCCCATGCAGAAAGAGTCTTAAAAAAATCTCTAAGTCTATTCTCACCTACTTCATTGGAAATCTTCTCATAATACTGGAATGAATCTTGCTCCAGCTTGAGACCTATTGAGAGTGCAGACATCTCAAAATGTCTGCCTCCCAACCTGCCCTTGAAATCCCTTGAAAAAATAGGACTTTCAGCATCATTAAACGTCACCAGTCTCGAGAGTTTTGGCAAAGTCATTACTTCCCCCTTGAGGAAAGAATGATACATGTTCGTCAGTGCCTCAAGATGTGAATTCTCCTCCTTCGCTAGAAAGGCAAAAACTTTCTTTGCCTTTTCATCCTCCGATTTTTCAGCAGCGATAGAATAAAGTTCCCTCCCCTCAATTTCACCCTTCATAGCCAACTCAAATGCTTTCTTTAAATCCATTATCTGGCCCTCCTGATACGAAAACGCGATCTATGAATCAAATCAATAGATAAGGCAAAGCTATCTTGAATAATGTGCGCGGCTATTGCACGATAAATTGAACAACATCTTCACTATTAATACGTAACAGGAAACTTCCCTTCTCGAGCTTGCAAATAGAAATCTCTTCACTCTCTAAAGCTGAGTGGGTCTCAATGATCCTGTTATTTCGTTTTAAAAGGAGATTGCTCTTCTGAATTCCAGCTAACGCTATCTTGAAGGTATCTTTACCCTCAGCTGATAGCTCTACCGTGACCTTTCCCTTTTGGAGGTGATAGATACTCGCCTTCTCACCCCTCACCTGCGGCAGCTTAAGGAGTTTAAAATTCCAGGGGGCTAGAAGATTTCTTTTAAGCTCCATCTTTCCGCCCTGGAGCTTGAAGACAGCAATTTTATCCTTTATCCTATGGGGAACCTCTTTTTGGCCTTCCACTTTTTGTGCTATCTGTTTCATTCTGAGCTTTTCCGGCAACTGTTTATAATTCGCCACATGCATACTGAAGAGATCATTATGTAGGTTGAGCAGTGACTCCATACAATCCTTACATGCAGTGAGATGTTCAGAAAATTGTCTCTCCACTTCCATCGGCAAGACACCATCATAATACATAGCGATGATTTCGGGCTTATGAAATCGGCAGCTTTTCATCTTTAAACTCCCCAATTATGTCCCGTACGGCACTCTTCATACGAGATATACCAGTTGAAACAGTCCCGAGAGGTAGATTGAGAAAATCTGCGAGACTTGAATAGGATGGATTCACCTTAACCCTCCAGTATTCCTGGAGCAATTTATTCTGCTTTTTTTTCATAATTTGCACCGATTCGATTTTACCATCCCTTTGATTGCGCAGTATCTCATGATACAGCAAATTCAGTTTTTCATAAGTATCATTTCTTAATTTATATTTTCTGACCATTCCATCTTTCAGCTTGCTGATGCTTGACAAAACATCCTGCACCGTTCTATTTAGTGTGATTGAAATAAACCCTATATCTTCAGGTCTTATCGTGTCAATATAATAGAGATGAAAAAACAAACGCTGATTGTGANNCGAACTTAGAAAATACAATAGGAAAATAGTATATATCTATATATTTAAAGAATTAATTTTTGTTTGCATGTAGTCAAGGGAAATGAACTTATAATTATCACCGATCGAATTCTTTGACTTCCTTTCACGTATAAAATTAAAATATCTGTTTCTCAGAACGACTGTGAACCAGGTTACAAACTTTGCTTCCGTTTCTCTGTAGGCCATAAGAATTTTCTCAAGCCTTACAAAAACATACTCGTAGAAATCGCCGCATAGATCACTATCCGCACTGAACACAATCCGTGGAAAATTATAAATATAGGGTGAAAGTATTTTGACAGTTTCCTGATAGAGACTTTTATTACCATTCTGAATTTGTTGGATATTGCTCTTAATTTTGACGTCGGGTATTCTTGTTTTCATAAAGATTCCTGCCTTCACCAAGCAACACAAAGGTGAGCGGCAAGATATCACCGCTTCGATAACGACTCACCACTGCTCTGTTAAAAGCATAGCCAATTTCTCTGGGCCGCAACAATTGAAAATAAAATGACTGTATGAACTGCGATATATCCATATCCGGAATTTGCCACCTAGAAACAACACAGTTTCGAATACCTTTCCGTAAAAATTCCAGACCCATCCCGATAGTGTTTCCACAGGTACTGGAGAAAACGAAAAAGGGAAGCTTTTTCTGAACGATCAAATCCTGGGCTGTAAAAACCGAAGTTCCGATATCCCACCCTGGCATTGAATTTCGGGTAACAGAATGACCTGCAAAATGTACAATATCATACTCGTGAAAGATTTCGATGAGCATCTCCTTCCGCAAAGGTCTTGATAAGAGATCCACCTCAATATTGTTGCTTCGAAAAAAATCATGGAGCATTATCCCTTCTCTGTAAGCCCAATCGTAACGCTCGGAGGGATCTGCAATGATCAATGTACGCTCTATTTTTGTAGTTGGAACAGGATTTTCATCTTTTCCACGGTAGGTCAGGATATTGTTTTCAAAGATGAAGG
>JABAOF010039724.1_pt1 | contig 14061 bp, 12 predicted proteins | sample 7062171 | NCBI WGS metagenome assembly JABAOF01 (sample SAMN14538628, study PRJNA623070) | marine sediment metagenome | biome: marine biome [ENVO:00000428]; feature: marine pelagic biome [ENVO:01000023]; material: deep marine sediment [ENVO:00002113] | place: India: Gulf of Khambhat ...
TCCCCGACCTGTCTCTTCGATGGGTCTGAACAAGACAGCCTCACGGTCTTCCACGCTATGCTCCTTCCCTGAGATAGAACACCTTAGGTTCCGTGCCCAGATCTTCAAGTAAGCGGAATGCGCGTGGGCTTCGTGCCAATTCAGAGACCACACTGTCCGGATCATCCAAATCGCCGAAGAAGCGCGCATTTCCCGGACATGCTTGATTACATGCTGGCACAGGCAGCCGATGAGAGCAGAATGTGCACTTTTCAACAATGCCCTTCGGTCGGATGGGGATATCTGGATTTAGGTAGCGCTCCATGTCGTCGGGCCACTGAGACGCTCCCCAGTTGAAGTATCGAACTGCATAAGGGCAAGCTACCATGCAGTAGCGACACCCAATGCACCGCTCGTATCTCTGAAGCACCAGCCCTTCTTCGTTTTTATAAGTGGCTCCCACTGGGCAAACGCGTACACAAGGCGGGTTTTCACAGTGCATACATGGGCGAGGGATGAACGTACCGCGGATATTGGGATATTCACCCTCAACATTTGAAAGTACCTCGTGCCAAAAGATAGCGCGTTCCAAATCGGCCTCTTCAGGCCCGGCGAAAGCAATGTTGTTCTCGGTGCGGCAGGCTGCCGTACACGCTTGGCATGCAACGCATCTATCAAGGTCAATCACCATGGCCCAGCGTGGCATCATCCCTCCAATGAAATCAAAAGGTCCCTCATCGTTGAGCAGCCTAAGCTTTGTACACGGTAACTCGCGTCGCTGACCAAGCGGCGACCCCAGCCAACTTGTCGTCCTCGTTGGCAATGAGCCAGTTGGGATTTTCACCGCGATCTTGAGCCCAGTGCCCATATGCCCGATGGCCTTGCTCAAACGGAATGTTAACCGTGTCTGGTTGAGCACCAGCAAAAAGTACGGCCTGTAATCTGATCCTTTCCTTGAGTGGGGACTCGACCCACACCCAATCCTCGTCCTTGATCCCTAACCTCGCAGCGGTCTCAGGGTTGATCTCAACCCACATCTTCCACTGCCGCTTGATGTGCAGGCCGAGTTTCTCCTGAAGCCAGGGTATGTTCGCACCTCGACCTTCGGCGTGGGTCATCAGTTTGTAGGTGTTGAGGTAGAAAGGGTACTTTCTCACATCGCCGATAGATCGGGGGGGTTCAAAATGGGGCAGGAAAATGGCGTCGTCGCTGGCGGAAACCCCTAACTCGTCCAGAAAATCGTCCCAGCTTTGCTCGCCGCGTAGCTGCATCAGATGGTTCTTAAGCGTTTGGGAATAGAATTCGTACTTGCCCGAGGGTGTATTGAACACTCGTCCCCATTGGCCGAAGGAGTATGGTGCATCGTGCCATACACTCTTACTTGTCAACTCATTCCAGAAGTGGCTGAATTCTGTGGAACGGATCGAGCCCCGCTCCGACGCCCAGAGCCCGCTTAAGCGATACTGGATGACCTGGGAGAAGTCGTCCCAGGGGAAGGCTGCTTCCATGGTACCGCCCATCTCCTTGGCAATTTGGATGAGCACGTTTCCGGTGTCGCGAGTATCGAACAGAGGCATAACCACTGGTTGTCGCAGGCCAACCACAGAGTAACCCAGACTCGGTTCGATCTCTTCGTCCTGTAATCGCTCTAGGAACGTGTGATCAGGCAAGATCAAATCCGCGAAAGCGCTGCTGTCGTCGAGGAAGGGTGAGAAGGAGACAATGAAAGGGACTTCCTGAATGGCTTTGTAGAAGCGTCCTGTATCCGGCGTGGAGAAGAGTGGATTTGTGTAATAGAGAAAGAGCGCAGTCAAAGGGTATGGATCTCTGGCCATAATACGGTTGGGAACGCTTTGGTACACGCTACCTGCGAGGGGATACTGACGCGACCCTGCGCCGTCAAAGCGCGGCGCGGCACGTCCTTGCTCTGCGACCGGGTCAGCCGGCAGGTCGGGCCATTTGGCGTAAGAGGGATGATTTTGCACCATGACACCCCCAGGGACTTCGATGTTGCCGACCAGTGCGTTCAACGCTTGGATCGCCATCCAGTTGTACACGCCATTGGTATGAATCGTAACTCCACGGCCACCGGTCGCAATGCCGGGCTGGGTCGTGGCGAACTCGCGCGCCAATCTCACAATTGTGTCAGCAGGGATGCCCGTGATGTCCTCCACCTGAACGGGAAGGTAATTGCGCAAGACGTGTGAATGAAATCCCTCTTGCTGGTTTCCGTCTGAATCTGTCCAATCATAGAAACCGAAGGTGTGTTTACGGATAAACTCGTGATCAAATAATCCCTCAGCGATGATGACATGGGCGAGACCGAGGGCGAGAGCGCCATCCGTGCCAGGTCGGATGGGAAGCCATTCATCTGCTTTGGCAGCGGTGATGGAAAAACGTGTATCGATTTGCACGAACTTGGCACGTCGGTTTGGTCTGTCACGGCGCATTGCACTGAAGGCGCGAATCTGTCGGACGGTGGGACGGGAGGCTTCCAGAAACGCTCGTCCGAAACTAAGCACATAATTACAATTCTCCCAATCGTAGGCCAACTGCTCGCGATGTCCAAAAGTGAGTTCATTTGCAATTCGTTCGCCATCTACGCTCATACTGTCGTTTCGGATGTGATTGGGCGAGCCGAAAGCCGCCATGAAGCGATCGATCAGCCCAACCATCTGACCGCGCGCTCGGCCGGACATGAAGGCGACTGTAGGTGGACCAAAACTTTCACGGATGTCAGTCAGTTGTTCAGCGACACGGGCGATGGCCTCATCCCAACTGATGGGCACCCAATTGCTACTGCCTCGTTCACCTACCTGACGCATCGGACTACGTATTCTGTCCGGATCGTATAACATCTGCAGTGAAGCGTTAGCTTTTGGACAGACCTTGCCGGTGTTGACTGGATGAAGCGGGTTCCCCTCGACTTTGACAGCTCTTCCGTTAATGGTGCGAACGAGGATGCCGCAACCGCCGGGGCACATCAGACAAATCGTGGGGATCCATTGCTCAGTGTACGGGGTAGTGTGTCCAGCATCCGCTTGGAAGAACGAGCCCATCACCTTGGCACCTATCGCCACGGCTGCGCTTCCCATTGTGGAGAGTTTGAGAAAATCTCGGCGTAGGAGTCTCTTATGCATAACTAGCGATCTTTCGCATCGAAATTCATGTGATCAGCCACGTTGACAACACGCTCTCAGGTTCAGTGAAAATCTGACACCAAAACGTGCTGGTGTTGATGGCCATCTCTGCCACGGTCATCTGTCATGCATTCCCTCTTCAAGTTTGATCTTCGGGACCATCTTCCAAGATGAGTCCGAGGAGGTCTTCCGCCTTGGTGATCGTTCGCTTATGACGTTGGTAGACGCTCAGCTCGTTGTTTGCTAGTCCGATGTGTATGACTCTGGGAGTTTTTTGTAGGATCGAGACCGTTTCCTCAAGGCTAAATTCACCAGCCTCACCTTCCTCGACGATCACCACATCTGGTTTAAGGTCATTGATCAGGATCTGGGATGTGGCGTGTTCGGACGTCGCTCCCACGATCTCCACCGTGGGATGGCTCAAGAGGAGGCAAACCGCTTTGTGGAAAAGCGGGTGGGCCCAAATAACTAACACCCGTCGCACAACCTTCCATCCTATCGTTAAGGTTATGTTAGTGGGTGAATTCACAAATGGGAATCAGACAGATTGCCAAATCGGGTGTAGGCAACGCCAAATGGGTTGGCGAAAAAAGAGGCTCAGATTAACCGGTCGGAGCCTCGGGCACATCTGGAGGGAGTTACAAGTCTTGGATTAAACCATGTCGGCGCGCATAGCGCACCAACTCGTGCCGAGTGTAAAGGTTAATCTTCTGCATCAGGTTTGCACGGTGAGAATGGACGGTGCTTGGGCTCACGACCAATCGCTCGGCGATCTCTTTGTTTGTATACCCGGCTGCGATAAGTTTAAGAATTTCCTTTTCACGGGGCGTCAATTTGGGGCTTCCGGTATGTGAGGTGCTCGATTGGTTGAGGAATTCCTGGACCAGTCGCCGAGCCATGGTTGGATAGAGAAACACATCACCGCGCGCTACGATCCTTAAAGCCTCGATAAGCTCACTTGTCTCTGCGGCTTTATGAATATAGCCGGAAGCCCCTGCTTCAAGCATTTCGAAAAAATATTCATCCGTGCGGTGCATGGTTAAGACAAGGATTTTCGTGTCCGGGTTTCGTTCCTTGATCTGGCGCGTAGCTTCGATACCCGTAAGGCCTGGCATACCAATGTCCATCAACACAAGATCAGGACGGAGACTGTCTACCATCTCGATCGCAGAAGCCCCATCGGCGGCTTCTCCGACGACTTCGATGTCTGGCTCAGACGAGAGCAGCAGTTTCAAACCGGACCGGAAGATGGTGTGATCATCTGCGATCAGCACCTTAATTGTTTCTGCCATCCGTCTTCTCTTGGATCGGGATACTGACTCGAATACATGTCCCCTGGTCGAAACGAGAGATGACCTCCAGCTGTCCATTACATTGCTCAGCCCGCTCACGCATACCCAATAAGCCTAGACCACGTCGCTTCCCCGCGCTATCGGAGAAGGCTTCCGGATCGAAGCCGACACCATTATCCTCAATCTGGCCTTCGACAACGCTATCCTTTTGGATCAACCAAAGCAACACGTGGCTAGCTTTCGCATGGCGCAGGATGTTAGTGAGAGCCTCTTGGAAGATTCGAAATAAAACCGTCTCAATCTCCGGAGGCAATCGCTCCGTGATCCCTTGGATGTTGATATCATAGGTGATGCCGGTCAGCTCAAGCGTACGTTGGCAGTGAAGCCTCAGCGCAGCGATAAGCCCTAAGTCATCCAACACCGAAGGTCGTAATCCTAAGATCAGATCGTACATCCGATCGGTAGCTTCTGCGATGAGTGAGCGAGCTTGTTGAAGATGTTTCGCCGCAGCCCTGGGATCCCCATCAAACTTCCGCTGGGCGATTTCGATATTCAGCGCCGAAGTGCTAAGACTTTGACCCAGGTCGTCGTGTAACTCATGGGCGACGCGCTGTCGCTCGGTCTCCTGAGTTGAGATGATTCGTTTCAGAAGATAGCTTTTCTCATCTGCTCGCTCTCTCAGAGCTTCGGAGAGAGCGTTGTTCTCTTCTTCACGCTTCTCGACCTGCTGGGCCATCGCGTTGAATGCAGCACTCAACCGACCAATTTCGTCTGCAGGTTCCTCAGGTAGCTTGCCAGAAATTCCGTTTCGTCCAAAGTCTTCGATCGCCAATGTAAATCTGCGCAGACGGCTTATCACCCAACGATTGACAGCCAGGTTTGCGAGAACGGCGGTGAGGACAACGGTGCCGATCCACCAAACCAAATTGTTGCGTACGTCAACCGCCAGGGCAGATTCTATGGGTTCGATGGATAAGTCTGTTAGTAGAAACCCGATAAATTTTTGTTTTGGATCGTGACATTGATTGCATTCCGGAAGGTTTTCTATTGGCTGCATGCTTCGAAACACAGATTGCCCACCATGACCTGTTACAACGACACCGGATGGGCGTTTTGAGGCGGATAAGCCATGGCATGGCTGGCAGGATTCCGCGTTGTTATTGAGATGCGTTCCTGTATCTCCTCCGCTGGGAGCGAAGATCACATTACCCGTTATATCTATCAGGTAGAGTGTGCGAATGCGATCGTCCTTGCCGATCTCGTCGAAGGTAGCTTGGATACGATCGAAATCCGATAAAAGCATGTCCCTCTGTAGCGCACGTTCAATCACTTGACCGGTTTGTGATGCCAGGAGGGACATATTGGCTAGAGCCTTGTTCCTCTGCCGAGAGTAAGCGATTAAGCTCGAAAGGATGAGGATGATGAACATCGGCAGGAGGATTAAGAAGGATACTTTCAACTGGAGGCCGATGACTCGATTCTTCTGGGGCAAAGTGACTTTATCCCGAGTTATTCCCATTGAATGCCCTGCTGGATTTCCTTGGCAAAGATTCTATCATTTTCTTAGAGCTGCATCCTTTGTTTCCGTAGTTATGGCAGCCTTCAGACCCACGCGCGCGTTCACATCCGAATGCTGCTCATCTTTCTTTAATTTGATGGACTTGATCCGATTCCCTCCTAGGCTCGTAGGCCTTTGCGTTCGCAACAACCCGTGGAACATGGCTAAATTGTAACTTGAGAGCCGCGATGTTTTAACGGTATTGGTTTTCAAAAATGGGAGGAATATTCCTTAATTAGGTCGATACTCATCTTGGTCGCTGGGTACGCGGGTGCTCGTCGCGAGGATGATCCCTCCACCGATCAGTAGGCCGACCGCTAGTGCGAGGGCGACGTAGAGCAGGATAGGTGATGGTGGTGGGTTCTCAATGATCTCCTCTGCAGCTGTTAATCGATTCTCTACCTGTGCCAATTCGGCTTCTAGGTTCAAAGCCTCGGCTTTGGCGGTGTTGGCCTCTAACACGGCCACATCGCCAGCCACCGCATCTCTTATCAAGTTATCCATATGTTCAATTTGAAACTCCTCTTGCGATATCACTGATCATAATACTCGGCGGGTTGACCAGCACTTGTAATGCTGAACGATGAGGTCGTGTAGCATTTGCTGTTAATCTTGACCGTTGCCTCCTTTCGCATCATGAGAGAGGCCGAACGAGGCGACGATTATCCACTTTGTAATCGATTCGGGGATCTAGATCGGATCCATCAACGCTTGACAGGGCCAGGCCTTGTGCTTATACAGCGATTGTGGACGCGTGTGGTCCCTCAGTTTCCAAGGATTAAAGTGTGGTCGATCCCCCCACCAACCGTACCACAACAATTATGGCCCGGGTTGCTGCAAGACACAAACGGCCCTCGTTTAATTTAAAGAAAAAGAAACCGCCCCAGCTATGATTAACTGGGGCGGTACAAACCAAGTTTCGTGTCCTACTCTTTCTGCAGCAGGCTATCTCACGGTGCCTGAGTGGGTAATGATTGTGCATACAAAAGTAGATCGATCAGGTTTTGCAGGATCCAGCCAAGGTCGATTGATGAGGGCATGGCGGAGCCTGGCTGACCGGCGCGGACCTTATGCAGGAACTCCCAGGGATTATCGAGCGCGATAGTGCCAACATACTCCGGGTCTTCCTCATCGCCAAAATTAATCATCCGTCCATCCTCACCATGGCAAGCAGCGCATGTGGTTGCGTACAGATCTCCACCGTTTGCAGCATCGCCACCGATCGCGGCTTTGGTTTCGGAGTCGATCAAAGAGCTGACATCCATCAGTCCTTCCTGGAGGAAGGCGATGAGGTCATTCAGCGCCGACTCACCCATGGCCGAATAGTCATGTTCGGCGTCCACACCACCGGTGAGCATTGCGAAGAGATCCTCGAAGGATTTATCTTGCGCACCGAGAACGCCGGGGAAACCGGTGTAGTGGGACCCTGAACCGTAGGCTCCCGCGGCTCCCATATAATCCCATCCGTGGCATTCCTTGCAGCGCCAAGTGTCTGTGCCGCTGCGGGTGTTGGTGTCCTGTCGAGCCCAGATGGGATTGTCCCCCTCGGGCTCATCGACGCCGGCCACGACCCACCACTTGTCGTACNNGAGGGTTTGAGAGTAGGTAAGCACGTCCACCACATCCTGCAGACTCCAGCCTGCATCCATCGCGGAAGGCATAGCCGTTCCGGGTTGCCCAGCGCGCACTTTGTGGATGAATTCCCAAGGGTTGTCGAGGGCGATATTGCCCACGTATTCGGGCTCTTCCTCGTCGTGGAAGTTGATTGCCCTTCCGTCATCGCCATGGCAAACGGTACAAGTATTAGCGTAGAGCTCTGCGCCCTTATCAGCGTCTCCACCGACGGCGGCTTTGGTCTCAGGATCGATGTAAGGACTTACATCAACCAGCGCTTCGCTCATAAACACGACCAAACTTCCGAGCGCCTCTTCTCCCATCGCCGAGAAATCGTGATCGCTATTAGCGCTGCCATCGATGGCCGCAAGAAGATCGGCGGGGGTGTTCATCGCAGCATCAAGGATCCCTGGAAAACCGGTGAAGTGAGAACCGGATCCATAGGCGCCATCCATGCCTCTGTAATCCCATCCATGACACTCCTTGCAGCGCCATGTGTCTGTGCCACTGCGGGTGTTGGTCGACTGAGAACTCCATAATGCTTGATCACCGCCGGGCTCATCCACTCCAGCTTCCGTCCACCACTTGTCATACAACCTGCCGCCCACGGAAGCAGATCCGCTGATGACCACTTCAGTTGGTGGAGGGGGTTCGGTGGGTGGTGGTGCGGTTGGTGGTGCTTCCTCCGTGGGTGTCGCCTGAGCGCATGCGGCAACAGTCAGAGTGAGCATCAAGAAACAGGTGACGATCCAAAATCTCTTATCTTTCATGCTTCTCCTCCAAAAAATATTCAGGCAATTTTACCATAAAAGAGCAATAATACAATATTAGTGATATTTGTCACGCAGATTGATGGTTGAGATGATATTCACTATGAGGGTTCGATGTCAGGGGTGAAACGCAGCTAGATCAGGGTAAAAGCGAGGCCAAGTAAGTCAAGACCTGCCAGCGCTCTTCAACGCTGAGCGAATCACCATAAGCAGGCATGGCGCCTTTGCCTTCTGTCAGGGAGCAGAAAAAGGAACCTGGATTCCCTTTAAATTCTGCGTTTACTCCGGGTGAAGTGAAATCGGGTGCGTTTGGTAAAGCGCCGCTGCCATCTGCACCATGACATAAGGTGCATTGCGTTTGATAGAGCGGTTCACCGGCCTGGATCGCGCCAGCGTCATCCCACGCGAAGGGATTGGTTTGATCTGGCTGGCAACCCGCCACCTGGGTTGGCTCCTCAGCTAATGACGGAGTGGGCGCAACGACGACCTCCTCCGAAAGCGTTGGATCATAGGTAAAACTGCGAACGTAATCGATCACCGCCCAACGTTCATCTTGGCTTAGAAGCGACTGCCAAGCTGGCATCGAACCCCGACCCTGTGTAACGGTAAGGAAAAGACTTTGAGAAGTAAAATCTGCCATCAACCTGAGATTGGTCAAGTCTGAAGCCCCCAGCAGTTCGCCGCCTCCAGTTTCGCCGTGACAGGAGGCGCAGTTTTGAGTGTAGATCGTTTGCCCGGTTTCGAGGGTGTCTTCTGTTGTCGAGAGACGCCAGACATAGAACACAACATCCCACCGCTCGTCCGAGCTGAGGGTAGTTGTGTAGCCAGGCATTTCACCGCGACCCTCGGTCACAGCCAAGTAGAAATCAGTCGGCGTTTCAGCTCGCATATAATCTAAATCTCGGAAGTTACGTGCGCCAGGGACGATGCCCACGCCATCCACACCATGGCACTCGGTGCAATAGATGTTGTATGACTTCTGTCCTTCCGTAGCTGAGGGCAAGCGGGCAGGATAACTAAGGACAGCGGGAGATGGAATCGCCGTGGGTTCGATCGCACTGGCAACTTCTGTGACCGGGATGAGAGTCGGAATGGGGGTTGGACCCGCGGGTAATAGACGTGGTGAAGCACAGGAGGAAAGCCCATAGGCTAGAAGGATTATCCAAATTAACCACAGCGTTTTCGATCGCGTCGTCATACCAACTGCCTCCTACTCACTGCCACTGGGGAGGGTGCGGACGTAGTTGACCACATCCCATCTCTCTCGGACGGTTAGGTTTTCTGCTAACGCGGGCATTTGGCCAAAACCTAATGTGATGACCTGAAACACCGCGCCGTCAAATTGGGCGGTTGCTTGAGAACCGGTAAGATTTGCGGGGGTGCGGGCGAAGTAGCTCGCTAATTGAGTGTCCCCCTGACCGGTCTCACCATGACAGAGCGCACAATGAATCTGATAAAGGATCTGACCACGTTGAAGGGAGACTTCGTCCGCAGGCACAGGGTTGAGCGGAAGTTCGCCTGGAATAATGGCTTCACCTTGAACGGGAATAGCCCCTTCCGGAGGACCAATCCGCGGACCCTCGAGGAAATCCACTGCAGGCGAGAAGACCATGTCCGATGGAATCGGGATGCGAATGATCTGGTAGGTGAACAGCAACCCAATGATAAAGGGTGCCATAATCAGCAAAAGGATGATGAGCCCGCGGCGTGTTTGAGTGCTCACAGGGGTCGCCTCTCTGCGGGTTGTACCTGCTGGGCTCCATGTTGGATGAGTATCTGGCGCACATTCTCCTCATTATCGGGTGTGTATTCCACCAACACTGCCAGGTACCCGTCAGTGACCATCTCGTGATAGTACTTAGCTCCAAATTCTGGAAAGTTCATCTCCCAAAGTACGCCGAGGAAGGTCGATACAATGGTCGCCATCATGGTGAAGACAAAGATGATAATAGCGGTAGGAGGAAAACCAACCGGTGGATGTCCACCTACATCGAGGCGATAGAGATGGGGAGTGATCACGGCTAGGAAAAGACCAAGCAGAAGACCTCCCAGCGCACCTGCAAGGACGATATAGGGCAGACGCAGCCACTCTACATGGCGTCCCAAGGCTCGTTCAGGATACGGAACACCACTCATCACGACAATCCCATCCTCAGCGACTCCGATATCACATAGGGAGTCGATCGCCTCGGCGGTCTTGGTCGCCTCTTGGAAGATCGCCATGAGCTTCTCGTTATCAGCCATTGAAATCCCTTACTCAATCTCCGCTGCTGTGGGCACCAATAAGCGACCGATGCGACGCAAGGTGTAGCGCAGACGCCCCTCTTTGATCTCCCATACAGGTACATAGGGAACGATGCGGGAGAAAAGAGTGTAGAGCAGGATAAATCCCGCCAAGGTCATTACCAGGATGCTGATCTCCACCCAGCTTGGTTTGTAACTTCCCCAGTTGAAGGGCAGGTAATTGCGCTGAAGGCTACCCGCCACGATCAAGAACCGTTCGGTGTACATGCCCACGTTAACCATCAGGGTGGCGATCAGCAGCCAGGCTGGATTGGTTCGCAAACGCTTGATAGCGAGCAGGAAAATGGGGAGCACATTGGCTGTCATTTGTAGCCAAAAGAGGGGCGCTAATGGTCCGGAAATTTCATCGTGGATCAGTTCTCCAACCACAGGCTCATTGCCATACCATTCAACCAGGAAACCAGCAAACCATAGATAGAACCACGTCATGCCGGCGACCATTACGAGCTTGCCAAGGGCGTCAAAGTGCTCAGATCTCAGGAAGTCTTGCAGGCGCATGCTTCTCCGCACGACCACAAGAATGGTACCCAATGCTGATAATCCAGAATAAACCGCGCCGCTGACAAAGTAGGGCGCAAAAATGGTACTGTGCCAGCGTGGTTGGATGGTGACGGCGAAGTCCCATGAGACGATCGAGTGCACGGAGAGGAAGACCGGGATGATGATGATCGAGAATATGTTCAAAGCGCGATGGAGCTTGTGCCATTCGGCTTCGGTCCCGCGCCAGCCAAGTGCCAGCGCTCGATACAATTTCCGACGCCAGCCTGAGGTGTTCTCGCGCGCCATTGCCAGATCGGGGATCAGCGCCAAGTAAAGATAGAGAGAGGATCCGATCAGGTAGGTGAAGATGGCGACCATGTCCCACATCAGCGGGGATTGGAAGTTGGGCCACATGTAGCGGTTATTGGGGTAAGGGATCATCCAATAAACCTTCCAAACCCGGCCCAAGTGGATTAAGGGGAACAAACTTGCCATCATCAGCGAGAAGACGGTCATCGCTTCGGCGCCGCGCGTAATTGGTCGACGCCAGTCAGCTCTCATCAGCCGTAATACGGCCGAGATCATGGTGCCAGCATGACTGATTCCCACCCAGAAGACCAAGGTTGTAATATAGACGCCCCAGTAAACTGGTCGGTTGATGCCGGCTACACCCATCCCCCAGTAAATTTGGTAACCCCAAGCGAAGACTCCCCAGAGGACGATCGCCACCAAAATCCCCACGAGCAACCAGAATTTCCAACTGGTCCTCAACATGGGTTGGAGGACAGCTTGGTTGATCTCGCGATCGGTCCGCTCCTCCAGCAACAGTCGATCGCGAACTTCATCGTTCACTTCGATACGATCAAGTGGAGACGAGGCGGCTGAGGTGAATTCAGACATTCGTCTCGCCTCCTTTGAGATAGATTACGGAAGGATCGGTGCCGAGGAAGTCCAACATGCGGAAAGCGCGGTTGCTCCGGGCGAGGTGACTGACTTGACTTTCTTCATCGTTCAAGTCTCCGAAAATCAGCGCTGAGGGAGGACAGCTCTGGACGCACGCAGGCTGGATCTCACCATCTTCCACTTCACGACCTTCGGCTGCCGCCTCAAGTCTCGTCCTGCGAATGCGTTGTGTGCAAAAAGAACACTTCTCAATGAGGCCCATTTGACGTATGGATACATCGGGGTTCAATTGTTGTTCGAGGGGTTCTGGGAACTCAGGTCGAAACCAGTTGTAGACCCGCACCTTGTATGGGCACGCGCTGCCACAGAACCGGGTTCCGATGCAGCGGTTGTACACCTGGGCGTTCAACCCATCAGGCGTGTGGTAGGTTGCAAACACAGGGCAGACAGGCTCACAGGGTGCCTCGATGCAGTGCTGACACAAAACGGGCATGAAACGCGCTCTAATATTAGGATATTCTCCTTCCCAGTAACGTTCGATTCGGATCCAATGCAGAGCGCGATACTTGATCGCTTCCTTCTCGCCCACCACGGCGATATTGTTTTCCGCATAACAGGCGACCACACATGCTTGGCAGCCCGTACATCGATCCAGGTCAATAACCATTCCCCAACGGGCTTGTCCCTCAGGGGCGTGGCTCTCAACGGAGACTTTCGCGTCCTTCGCCATGTAGACTCTCCAACCTAGCAATTTGCTTTACCTTCTCGATCGGTTCCACACTCACGCGTGTTGCCCCCCAGGTTAGTTGTCCCGCAGTCCCGCCTGGTGTTGGTGGGATGAGTTTCATGACATTCTCACCACGATCTATGGCGAATCGACCAAGATCCGTATGGCCTTGGCCGGTCGGAATGGCAATCACATCGGGTCGGATACCCGGATACAGCACAACCGGCGCTTCAAGCTCACCATACGGTGAACGAACTCGAACCACATCATTGTCATCGATACCTAAATGTTCAGCGGTTACGGGATGGATCTCGACCCAGGTATTCCAATATGCCGTAGTCATCGGATCGGGTGTTTCCTGCAACCAAGGTTGGCTCGCCCCACGACCGTCACTCAAGGTCAAGGATTCATAGGGCATGAGATAGTAGGGATACAGATCAGGATCCCCAAAGAATTCAGCAGCATCGACATCGAGTTGTGTCGCCAACGATTTGCTGACCTCGGGCTCCTTTCGTATCGGGTTCTCCGACCACCAGCCTCCCACTTGACGCCATCTACTCCAGAAACCTTCTGCAGTTCGGGCATTGTAAATACCGATAGGTGAATCGATCAGCTTGGTACTGCTCTTTTCAAGGTACGCGACTTCATCGGACCATGGCAAATTTGCCTTCACTTGATCGCCGAGCTCGGATGCCAAGGTTAAAAAGAAATCGGCCGTTGAACGGGTGTCATAGAGCGGTTGAGCGACCGGTTGCTGGCTGCCAATGGCAGAGCGGTCGACGCCACTGTCAATTATTTGAGATCCCCAACCCTCCAAATAAGTATGATCCGGGAGGATGAAATCGGCTTGGACGGCTGTTTCATCAACGAACGGACTGAAGGAGATTACTAAGGGGACTTTTTCCAGCGTAGCTGCAAAACCACTCTGATCTGGCAGCTCGTACACCGGATTTGCTCCATGGATAAACAGGATTTCCACATCGCCATCCTGCATTCGCTCGATCAGCTGATTGACATCCCCATAGGAGGAAGGCGTGACGGATGTGGCGGACTTTTCAGCCGGAACTTGTGGGGTGAAGAAGATGCCACCCTCGCGTCCCAAACGGCGCAGGATGACGTTAAGCGCCATCACTGCATCGAGCACATTGGGCCCATTGCTATGACCGGAAGGGTACCCTCCTGGGATGGCTATGGGTCGTTCTGCGTTGGCGAAGATCCTAGCTAGTTGTTCGAGCCGCTCCACTGAAAAGCCACTCGCGTCAGCCACCTGACGAACATTCACATCGCGATAGAG
>JABAOF010019675.1_pt2 | contig 14055 bp, 12 predicted proteins | sample 7062171 | NCBI WGS metagenome assembly JABAOF01 (sample SAMN14538628, study PRJNA623070) | marine sediment metagenome | biome: marine biome [ENVO:00000428]; feature: marine pelagic biome [ENVO:01000023]; material: deep marine sediment [ENVO:00002113] | place: India: Gulf of Khambhat ...
CTTCCCGAGTCGTTCTTCGAGGGAATCCGACGGAGTCGGGTCCGAGGACTGTTTGAGCTCGATATAATACATCGGGCGGTGCTAAGTATGAAAAGGGAATATTCAGGCGTTAGATTTGATAAACACGCGGAGTTCCGCAGGGCCAAGAAGATTGACGAGGGAATGGCGTGAAAAATCTGACTGGAGCAAGGACATCCCTGAATGCTATCTGATTATTTACCTACACAAATTGGAAGAGAAACATTGCAGAGAATTAAAAGGGAGTCTTCTTTTTTTTCTTTGCAAACTCTGGAATAACCCATTTAAAATGTGGCATTTCCACCTTATCTGGCAGGTCGGACATATCCCCGGTCGCGGCAAAGTGCATGATCCCCTCCCGAAATTGTGATGAGGCTCTTATTGCTGCTCTGATAGCCCCATGGGGCCCTCTTATCACGGGAATGAACTTGTTGTTTTTAAAATAAGGAACCAGTTCGAGCGCATTCTCATATGGAGTCGATGTGTCCCAGGTTCCATGAACAATGACGGTCGGGATATCGGTTTCGAAGCTTTGACGGAATTCATCCCCCAGGTCTCTTCCCCAGACAGGACAACCCGCTATATAACCCCAGCTGCCCAGTCCAATGATTTTTACAGCCGGATCGGCTTTGTATTCCGCCAGACGTTCTGGTGTGATACCGGAACCACAGTCGAGCATCCAATAACTCGCAGTTCTGAAGCTTCTTCCGCTATCTTGATATCTGCGAACCACACTTTCCGCCGCTTTGCTGAAATCGCCGTTATAAAGGGTGATCACATCAGCAGGCCATGAGGGCAAACCTCGGGAGTAACCTCTCGCTAATCGTTTAATGGACGCTGCATCAAACAAGACATCCTGAGACTCGTTGGTCTCTGGATGAGTGACCGACACTTTAAAAGGTTTCTCTTCGACTCGTTTAACAACAGTTTTAATCGCTTCGATCAGCCCGCCTTCAGGGATTAAATCCTTCAGCTCAAGCGCATTTTCCGCTTCTTCGGCCACCCGTTTATAGACATTCCAGAGATGACCGGGATGGTCATACGTGTGGTCGGGACCTTCCATACCGCGAAGAATCGCCCGTTCGACAATTTCCGGATAGTCACGCATGATATTCATACCCCAGTGCGAGCCAAAACTGCCGCCCCAAATGATGATCTTTTTGTATCCCAACGCCTTACGAACATCATTGACATCCGCTGCTGCTTCGATGACAGTAAAGCCGCTCAAATCGAGACCCAGTTCTTCCCAAATCGCTTTTTCCCTCACAAGGATTTGTTGGAATTCCGCAACCGCTTTTTCTTCATCATACGGTTGATCCGGAGGCAGAGGCTCTGTGGTCGTCTCGATAATCGTCGTAGGCTTTGAGGGTCCGATCCCACGCTGACTTACCACAACCACATCAGAAATATCCAGGAAAGGAAGCCACTGTTCTTCAAAAGTACCAAGCCTTTCAAGGGGTCTTTCCAGACCTCCGAAACTCGGTCCGCCGTGCAGATAGAAAATTGGAGGTGTTTCGGGATTGGCTTTCTCAGACCTCTTGAAACGGTACACCTCAACCGCGATCACAGCGCTGTTTTTCACAGACCGATTGACGGGCACAAACATCATCCCCCGTTCGGCGTTGAAAAAACCGCTGTCCTTCAACATGACACGCTCAGGGTACAGAAAAAGCATCCCTGGTTCGGGGCTCTGAGTGTACACACTCCCTACTATCATATAAAGCATAACGAAAATGAGAATTCCCCTGCGAAACATCATCCACCTCCTTTTTTTATGAGTTAAGTCATGACACAAATGGAATTTTAATCTCCTCAAACCGAGCTAACTCTACTTCTTCCTCTAATTCATGTTTTCAATGCGAAGCTGGCTGTGGCCTTGAGAAACAGCTCTATCTCCTCGGGCGTATTGTAATGACACGCTGACAATCTAATAAAGCTTGATATGCCGAGCTGTTTCAACATAGCCGCGAAAAACGGATCTTGCCCAGGGGCATGGAGTCTGAGCTGTTTGTCCTTGTAAAATTCGCATCCTTTAGCGGATTCAATCCCTTCCAAGTTGAACCCCACAAGACACGCACGACTGGATAGATCCTCGCCCATTCCATAGACGGTCACATGCTTCATATCCTTGAAGCCATCAATATTATCTATCCCATTGATAAGCGTAGAAAGAAGGCCTGTCGAATGTGCCTTTATACTCTGCATGGCAGCAACAACCTGTGAGCGGCGGTCAGCAGAATCTGTGAAATGACCACCAAGCCAGCACAGATAGTCAACAACAGCTGACCAGGCTGCATAAGATTGATGCTCGACACCGCCCAGGTCCCAACTCGTTTCAGGCTTATAAATATATTTCCAATGCGGAAGCTTCGCCAATCTATCTGAAACATGAGCATATCCACATCCCTTAACGCCATAGTTTTTGTAAGGAGCAATGACATAGGCATCTGCTCCTATCTCTTCGACGTCAATCAGATCAGATGGCGAGTATTGGACGCCATCGACCATGATATACAAATCAGGCTTTATCTTCCTTGCCTCTTTGACAATTGTTTTGACGTCAAATATTTCACCGGTGACGTTAGAAGTGTGTATGACAGCCAGAAAACAGGTATCCTTGTCAATTTTTTCGAAAATTGTATCCAGCTCAACAGAGCCTGTTTCTCGATTGGGTTCGGCGATACGCTCTTCTTTCCCGTACTTCTCGGCAAACTGCGTGACTGCACTCCGGACTGAAGCGTGGTCGAGTCCTGTTGTCACGACGTTTGTTCCTGGGATGGAAGCGAGAACTGCGTTTGTGATGCGGTATATCACATGGCTGCTGCTCCAGCCCGGTATGGTCTGCCCGGACTTCGCTCCGAAGAAGATCATGAGATCCTCAATCCCTTTTGCAGTAACCTCGACTGAGTGAGCGGATCCAGGGTTTGCTCTTCCTTGCTGATCAGGGAGGCATGTCTCTTTTGCCATCGTTTCGATTACTGATTTTGGTCTGAGCGAGCCTGAAGCGGCTTCGAGGTAAATCCGTTTTCCGGAATAAGGATCCCAATCGACATATTCAAACCGGCTCCTAATCTCTTCCATTAACTGGGGAGAATACAAACCTTTTTCATAATCTTTGCCCATTGTTCTGCCTCCTTCACATTTGAACCAATATTCTCAGTATCAATTTTGCTAATTAGAACATTCTGGATTCTGATGATTTACAGTCAAAGACATCGGACCCGGAGTCCGTCGCTCTATCCCCTGAGCTACAGACGTGTACTTGCTGGCCAATATTATACTAACATGAAATTGATGTGAATGAGGAGGATAGCTCATTTTGACTTGCCTTCTTCAGTTTTATCCATATCCGATCGTGCATCCGAATAGCGGCCGTAACCGGCGATCACAGCAATCAGGACCATGGCCAACAACGCCCAGGAGGTGAAATTATGGAGTCCGGTCTGAAGAGGGGAAACCGGGGGGATGTTGTAGGAACTACCCGAGGAAGTTGTGTTGGCCATCAGGATAACCGGGATAAAGTAGGGCAGGAGAAAAGGAAAGGTGCAGACGACCAGGCTGAGGAGATTGGCCCTCCGGTAGCGGTGGATGCCGATTTTTTCTCCAGTCTGCCGAGCAAACTCTCCGACAGTCAGAATGGCAACAATGCTGTGACAGGTCAGCAGCACAGCTGCGCCCACAGTTGAGGAAATCCAGGCTTCCGCATGCTTAATGGTCTGTCCTCGCTTAGAGGAAAAATCCACCAGCCGCTTGAGCAGACCACTGGCCTTTATAGTCGAAATAAGGCCCATCAGGAGAATAGTGAAAAAACTGATCCCAACTGCTCGGCTTATACCGTCAATTATAAAACTGCTTGCAGAAAAATTTTCAGGATCCAGAGAAAAGAGTCGGCTTAAAGGCATTAAGTTGAAGACCAGGGCTAGAGCCACTCCGGCCATCAGACCGGCAAGGAGTCCATGAAGCAGATGTTTTCCTTTTAAAAGCAGGAAAATAATCACAACCGGGATCAACAGCATGGGCAGGCCTCTGGGATCCCCAGCCAACTCGGGGGCAATGTCTTGAACCGTCTGACCTCTCAGAGCTGCACTCAGTGCATAGAACACAAGCGCTACGGCTCCTGCGGGCAGGACATATTTCAACCGGCTGCGAACGGTTCCTCCCACATCTGCTTTCTGACTCAAGGCACTGGCAATGGTGGTATCGGAAATGGGGGCGATGCAGTCTCCGAAGGTCGCACCCCCTAAGATCGCTCCGGCCAGGGTGGGCGTGTGAGCTCCAAGCAGACCTCCGGCTGGGAACAGGATTGGGCCGCAGATCAAAATGGTTCCGAAGCTTGAACCTGTGGATACAGAAACCACACAGGAGATGAGGAAGGAGATAACGACAAAACCTGCGCCTCCCATATGGAGCTGACCTGCAGCCCATGTGAGGGCTTCAATAAATCCGGTTGTGCTCATCAGCACTCCGATGATGGAGGCCAGCATCCAGGCTGTGATCATGATCATGACGATCGGCTGTGACATGCCTTCAATCGCAGACACACAGTAATTCTTCCGGTCTTTAGCAATGATCAGGCCCAGGCTTAGAGCCAGAATAAGAATCGGCCAGAATCCGCGCTCATCCGGAGCCCCGGAAAGAGCGACAGCCACAACTCCTGACACAAAGACCAAAAACGGTAGGATAGCTCCAGCCATTCCTCCATAGAAGCGAACCGGAGTCCGGGTGTCGAAGGCTGTTTCCCCATGTGCTTTGTTTGTGCTTGATGATTCCGTCACTTTCAGCTCCTATCCTTATGACTCTTGAAATTTATTGAGATTATACTTCATGATCTCCCCGTGAGGGCCGGTTCTATCCCTTTCCAGGCCAAAGACAGGCCCATGAGGTCCAGTGGCTTTATCCACCACTGAACGGATTTTTTGGAGATCCTCTGCTTCTAGGTTGAAAGAGCCGAGTTTTTTTATCTTCTCCAGGTGATGCGTGTTCCTTGCGCCAATAATGATTCCGGCAACTGTGGGTTTCTGGAGGACGTAGCGGGCTCCGACTTCAGCTATACCTACGCTGTATTTGTCTGCTATCTGTTTGAGGGCGGCCAGAAGCCTCTGAAACTGGTCAAATCCTCCGAATTCTTCAATGATCAACCTATACTTTATGAGCGAGCGATTCTCAAGAGACTTGGGCGGCTCCTGAATGTTCAGCCAGCGTTCACTCAAAAAGCCTCCGGCGATCGTTCCGTAGCAGAGCAGGCAGAAATCATGCTCCCGAGCGAGTTTCTGCATCTCACCTTCCGGCCTGTGGTCAAGGACCGAATACTGCACCTGATTGGAGACGACAGGGATTCCAGCTTGAAGGATCTTACGGAGATGGAAGGCATCGAAATTAGTAGCACTGATGTACCGGATCTTGCCGGCCTGCTTTAGCTCATGAAGATGACTGGCGGCCTCGATATAACCGGGAACTGTATAATCCCACCAGTGAAACTGGACCATATCCAGACGTTCGACTCCCAGCCGTTTCAGGGATCGGTCGATGATGGCCTCTGTGTAGCTCTTTGTCAGAGTGGGAAGTTCATCCAGGTCTGGAACGTACTTTGTGTGAATCTGGATGGGGGGCAGAGAGCCGGACACAAAGGCGGATTTGTGTTGCCGGATGAATTTTCCGATAAGCTCTTCAACGCCCGTATAGATATCGGCACAGTCAAAAGTCGTGATTCCTTCTTGCACAAAAGCCTCCATGTCCCGGAGAGCCAGGTTTTCATCTACAGGGCCATGTCCTCCGGCAAGCTGCCAGCCGCCCATAATGACCCGCGAAATGGAATAACCGGATTGAAGCTCGATTCGTGGGATTTCTGTATTCATTGAGATTCTTGAAAGGAATTCTTAAAAATCTCCGGGAATTCGTCAAGCGGGATGGGGCCGGCGCGCAAAATTGTATCCATAAAGTCGATCGTGCGGAATTTATCTCCCTGACGCTTTTTTTCGGCTTCTAAGAGAGATATAAATTTTTGTGTTCCGAGAAAATAGGTGGTTATCTGCAGGGGCGAGCGCATCAGTCTGCCCCAAAGACTCTTGGCGAACTGGGGAGCAAGGAGAGAAGTATTGATTGAAAATTCCAGGACCTTCTCCTGATCCCAGCCGTGGCAGTGGGCCTTGACTGAGGTGTAAGCCCTGTTGGCATTTTCCAAACGTTTACGAAGCTGGGCCAGTCGTGTCAGTTTATGGCTATTGTCCCAGCCCGCATCCAGCGCTACTTTCTCGCACAGGGTGGCCCAGCCTTCTGAATACAGGGAATAAGGAAAAAGACGACGCACCCTATGAGGATTTTCCCTGTTGATTTTGTTCTGGATGTAGTGGCCGGGGAACAACTCGTGGATAACAATAAACCGTGTGAAATAGTTATTAAAAGACCGCCAAAATTCTTTTCTTTCCTTTTCGGGAAAAGAATCGGGTATGGTGGGCAGATAGATTGTTGTCCAGGGATTGGGCTGAAACGGTGGAGCGGAACTGACCCAACCGATTCTTGCCATAGGGCCTGCACTCTCAGGAGCGAGTGCGATGCTCAAGGTCTGATTATCCGGCAGGGTAGCGATCTTTTTTGTGCGGATGAATTCTTCGGCTCTTTTGGCTAATTCTTCCCAGAGCTTCAGGTATTCCCGCTCGCTTGCGGGATGACTCTGTTCCATATCCTTTAGTGCGCGGTTGATCAGGTCGTTCATGTTGTTGGGAAGGCTTTTTTCAGGATAGGTTTCGCGCAGATAATCAGTTGCCGCGCGGGCCATCAACTCCCTGACTGCGTGGATTTCCTGAAGGGCCATGGATTCGAGTTTTTTGGGTGTCAGATCAGAATCTGTGAAGAGGCGGAGCTTTTTGGCGTATGTCTCCTGGCCCAGGATAGCGCTGTCGTTATCTGTAGAACCAGGTTTGACATTTTCCTGGATGTGCGAGATGAGGCTTCGAATCTGGGAGGCGGTATGCCTGCATTCACTGAGGAACTCGTCAGAATCTTTCCACGCAATCACGGCATTGACCATATCCGGGAGTTTGGAGGCGTAGAACCGGGCAGATCCTTCCAGTGCTTTAAGGCCTCTGGCAATACTGTTCGGGGTTCCAGTCTCAAGCTGCCGGATGGCAGAAGCACACATCTTGTTGACAGCACTAAGCCGGTTCCGGATGATTCTAACCTTTTCTCCTGGCATGATGAGATTTGAAGTTAATATTCCACTGACGGCTTGATAGATGTAACTAGAATACAGAGCCGGAGAATTCTTGTGGGGAGTCTCATTCTCCCATCTATCTATTTCTGACTGTATCTGTATTCTGAGTAACCGGGCGTCGATTCTATCCTGCAAGTCCAGGCTTGACTCCTGCTGGGAAATATAAGCCAGTGTTTTTTTATTGAAAGCCAACCAGTTTGTTATGCATTCTGGCGAATAGTCTTCAAAGCCAAATATGGAATCGAGAAAACCGCGAGAAAAGGCCCGTGAGGGATAAAATTGTTTCCAGGCTTCGATGTACTCATTGCAGAAATCTTTGATTCCAGAATCGCTCTTAGCATCCAGGCTGTAAGACATGAGCAGCAACAGAACAAGGCTCAGAAGCCCGAATAATCGTGTTTTCATCTTTGCCCTCCATTCTAGTTAAAACGCCGGTGAATCATGACAAGATTTTGATTGTCTGAGTTATATGTGCGCATAATTCGGCACAAAGATATCAACTGAAGAGAAGAGAGTCAACTCGCTCAAAAGCGTAGGGTATTGTAATATTTTGCTTTCTTAAAAAAAAGAGTTTATGATGTTTCTCTCGATTCCAGAAACATGGATAGAAGCCAATAATTTTAGAGGGAGGAGTCACATGGCACCTAAAAAGACATCCCTCGTTATCTTATTGTTTGTCTTTTCTCTTCTCATAGTCCATCCGGCATTTAGTCAGAAAAAGTTAAAAGTGGGCGCTGTGACCTCTTCACCGGGAGAGATAAGATCGGGATTTATAAAAGTTCCAGCCGGGTCGGATGGGCCTGAAATCCAAATACCCATAACAGTCGTGAATGGAAAAAAAGATGGCCCGGTTCTCGCTCTGACCGCTGGCATACACGGGTATGAATATCCTCCTATCCTGGCTCTCCAGAGGCTCAAACAACAGCTCGATCCTGAAAAAATCAGCGGGGCAGTGATTATGGTTCATGTCGTGAATATGCCCTCTTTCCTGAAACGGACCATCTACTATAATCCCCATGACTGGAAGAACCAGAACCGGGTTTTTCCGGGAAAGATTAACGGAACCATGACCGAAAGGATTGCTTATCAGATCACGAATGAAGTGCTGAAGAAGAGTGATTATCACCTTGACCTTCACTGCGGTGATGGCAATGAAGATCTCATGACGTACCTGTATTATACGGAAACGGGCAATCCTGAATTGGATAAGAAAACCATGGAGCTGGCTAAAAATTTCGGATTTAAGGTCATCATTCATGTAACAGCCAAACCTGAAGGACAGCCGGCATCCATGTGTGCCAATGCATCGCTTTTTATGGGCAAACCTGCAATTACAGTAGAATGTGGAAAGCTGGGAGGAACCAGCGAGGAAGATATAACAGCCATCCTCAATGGATGTTCAAATATTCTGAAGCATTTGAATATGATCGAAGGCCAACCAGAACTTCTGTTCGATCCGGTCTGGGTACGAAAGACGACATATATCAGATCGGAGCACGAGGGAATATTCTATCCTCTGAGCCAGGGTGGGCGTCACGTTCAGAAAGGCGAACTGCTCGGTTACCTGACTGATTTCTTCGGGAACATCATTCAAAAAGCCATAGCCCCCCACGACGGCATAGTCATGTATATTATTGCTACTCCGCCCATGAGCAAAGGCGAGCCAATGGTTAAAATCGGAGGCTTTTGAAAAGAGGATTCAAATGGAGATGTTATACACAATAGATTCTGGAATCAACCAGAAGAAATGCCACCCTCGCAGTGTTATGCTCTTTCGAAATGAAATTCTTTAGATAGAACAATGCCCAGGCCAAAAAGCTGGATTCAACAATTTCTCCTTGAAGCCTCTGAATGGGCGGAGGATAAGTTTGCTCCTTTGCGTTTAATACTCTGGTTGTTTTTGTTCTATATTCTTTTAAGACACCTTGGGAACCCAATGTATCAAAGCATTTTCAAGCCGTTGAATCTGGGAATCCATGAGCTCGGTCACCTGATATTTTCTCCATTAGGGCAATTCCTGATGGTGGCCGGGGGAACGATCGCTCAATTACTGGTTCCCTCAATTTCTTTTTTTATGTTTTTCAGGCAAAAAGATTATTTTGTCTTTACTGTCTCCTTCTGCTGGATGGGCACAAATCTTTTTAGCGTAGCTGAATACATGGCTGATGCCAGGAAAATGGCGCTTCCCTTAGTCACTCCATTTGGCGGAGAAGAGATCATACACGATTGGAATTATCTTCTCGGAAAATTGGGGCTGCTCAATTCAGATACTGTTTTGGGCGGCTTTGTCAGACTATTGGCTATTTTAAACATGGTGGTTGGTCTGGTTTTCGGAGCCTGGCTCTTAATCAAGATGTTCAAAAAAAAGCGGTAGAGCTGGTTGTTTTTGAGACAATGAATATCATTGGATGTTTAACAGGATAAAAGGGCGAGATCGAAATAACCAGCAAGCTAAAATAGGGTTGATTGAACAGGTGTTTATGCTCAGTAATTAGCCTGAATTATTCATAAAATCTGCCGACACACCATATAACAGATCTCTGAGGATGAGTAATTATCCTATGTCGGCATCTTTTCCCCTTCGGGCGAACCGATCTCACCGCATCTACTTTGTTACAGCACATTCGCGGTGGTAAACCACGTCATCACGAGCGATCGAAGAGAGTGTGGTGATCTCATCATTCATCGCGACCAGCATGAGATTGCCACATTCGCTACGCTCTTCGCAACAGAGTCTACGGCAACCTCGACTCGTGAATAATCCACGTTAGGTAACTCTTTTGGCAATGATATTGAAGGCAATAGTGTCATTGCGAGCGAAGCGTGGTAATCTCTTAAGTAAAAGTGGATTTCTTTTTATGAGATTGCCACGTCACTTCGTTCCTCGCAATGACACCATAATGATATTGCTTCACTCTATTCGCAATGGCGTTCGAATAGTGTTACTGAATAATTGAGTATGCACAACAGGTCTGTATCTGCCTATGCTTTTCTTTGAGTTGACTGCGCCTTAAGCGGTCACAATCCCGAGTGGCTTACGGTTTTTCCATTTGCCACGGGTGAAGTCAGGAAACTCGACTGGAGTGCTGTTCGAGGCGATGGATTTTTCGCTCAGAGCGACGACAGCGGAGATGGCAGCACCCTCATACACGTCCGAATCCGTGGGTTTGCCCTCCCTTATGCACTGGATAAGGCGGTAGTCCTCGATGAAATCCATGCCGCCGTGCCCGGCACCTTGAGCTTTTTCTTCTAGAGATGTCAGCAGTGGATGTTTATATTTCTCGCTGTAATTAGAGAGTTCTTCCCATCTATGGCTTCGGGGAGAAGTCCCCTCGACATAGATTTTTTGTTCGGGATATTTTCGTGCCAGCCCCTTCGTACCCTGGATCAAAATCTTGCGGCTGTAAGGCCGGGGAGAATTGGTGTCGTGCGTGACCAGAATCGTTTGTCCTTTATAGGTCTTGATCAGGGTGGTGACCACATCTCCCAAAGCATAGTCCGTTTTAGCCAGAGGGTGGTTTTGTCCATACAGTTTGATCGCTTCAAGTTTCAGGCTACGGGATGGGCTGCTCATGGAGACAAGGTATTCAAATTTGTTACCGCGCGTGATATCCATCCATTGGGCAACGGGTCCGAGGCCATGTGTAGGGTAAAGGTCCGCATTCCGTTTGATAGAATGCTTGAGTCGCCAGTCTTTAGGGTAGTAGGGCGAGCGGCCTGTGCCAAACTTCCACCCCCTGAGGTCGTGCAGATAGCCACATTCAGCGTGGAGCAGCTCACCGAACAGCCCCTGACGCACCATGTGGAACAGCATCAGTTCAGTCCGGTCATAGTTACAGTTTTCCATAGTGCAGCAGTGCTTCTTGTATTTTTCCGCGGTTTCAACCATCTCCCAACATCCTTCCAGAGTGATGGCACCGGGAACTTCTGATGCGGCGTGTGAACCGGTTTCCATGGCCTTGACAGAAATGGGAATGTGCCACTCCCAGGGAGTCGCGTTATAAACTAAGTCCAGGTCCTCCTTGTCACACATGCGTTTGAAATCTTCAGGTCCTTGGGAATAGCCGGTCGGTTTTGGTTTTCCGGCTTTCGCACACTGCTCCTGAGCCCAGAGAACACGTTCTTCTCGGATATCACAGGCGGCTTTTATTTCCACACCATCGATGCGAAGCAGGTTCCGGAGGTGGCCACTGCCTTGATTTCCTATGCCGACATAACCCACGCGCACGGTTTCGATGGGTGGAGTCACCAGATGCTCGATAGGTTCTGTTTTCAATTGAGGCTGTCGGACACATCCATACTTGCTCATGGCCATACTCCCTAAAGCCATCCCCAATCCGGCTGTACCGCTTTTTTTGAGAAAATCGCGGCGATTCAATCTTTTTTTCATTGGGATACCTCCTCCATTTTTTAAAAAAATTGGGCAGCCTGCTTAAGCAAAATGCAATCGCTCACAAGTTTTTGGTCTCCTATTATAATCGAGGACATTTGCCGTTTAAAGAATAAACTTTACTGAACACCCTCATTATAATGTTTTTTTTGTATTTTTGTAGATGTTATTCTAAAATTGCGTCCAAAGAGTGTTATTCCAAAATATCAGGAGGAGGTAATGCATAAAACTCGTAAAACAATGGCCCTTGGAATTCTCATTGTTTGGGGAACGTCTCTTTATGCTTTAGCTGTCGATGTCAGCGGCACCTGGGACATGACCATTCAATCTGAGCGTGGAGATTGGGATACGGAACTCACAATCGAACAGGACGGTGAGAAAATAAAGGTGACAATGCCAGGTTTCCAAGGTGATCAAATGGAGGCAGAAGGGACTGTTATAGACAACAAAATCGAATTTACATTTAACATCAGCACTCAACAAGGCGATTTTTCCATAACCTACAAAGGAACCATCGAGGACGACACCATGTCCGGTGAAGCAGATTTGGGCGACTTCGGGACTATGGAGTGGAAAGCTAAGAAAAGACAAAAAGCACCGCTTCCCGGATGAGTTTCCCCTATTCTCAGTCTTTTTGAGGCTTTCTTCAACCTTAAAGGAGCTTTTAGGCGGATTTCCATATTCTCGTCATCAATATGATTTAATTATTCATCATTAATACGATTGAGGAGGAAAAGATGAACACCCGGAAAATGACCGCATCATTAATCGGGATTTTGACTTCACTCGCATTGGCTTATTTGGCTTTTGCCTATCCAACGATATTTCCGACAGGAACCACCATTTATAAACCTGATGAATGCTACAGCAGTTACATTCTGATTTCAGACCATGCTTCCCTGGGCAATCATCCCTCAGCCAAAGTCAGAGCCAAAAGCAAAATCACTGATGATATTCGCCTTATTGACATGAACGGGACCGTGGTCCACACCTGGAAGGTCACACCCTATTTTAATAAGAGATGCAGGCTCCTGCCCAACGGTCATCTGCTCTATGTGGGTCCAAATAAAACAATCATTGAATACGATTGGGACGGCAATGTAGTCTGGATTCATGAGGGTATCGATTCCATAAATGACATGCGGTGGCTGCCCAACAATAACCGTCTTTTCCTGGCGCATGAACCTCTGCCGGAAAAATTCCAGAAGCAGGTCAAAGATGTTGAAATCTCTCCCTGGTGGCCGCTTCGAAAAAGAGGAAGTGAAGAGAAGCAATTAGGGGGTGACATCTATGAAGTGACGCCGGATAAGAAAATCGTGTGGGAATGGCACGCGTATAATCATCTTGAACTCAACAGATTTTCGCCAGTCACTCCGGAAGGAGACTGGCTTCACATGAACACAATTTCCCCTATTCCGGAGAACAAATGGTACGATGCCGGGGACAAGAGGTTCAAACCAGGCAATATCCTGATAAATCCGAGAAACATAGACACACTCTACATCATCGACAAAGAGACAAAAAAGATAGTCTGGGAGTGGACTCACACTTACAAAGGCGGATTATCCCATTGTCATGAACCTGAAATGATAGAGAAAGGATTGCCCGGGGAAGGAAATATCATCCTCTTTGATAACGGACTCTTCCCCAGGCATAGGACTCACTGCGGACAAACGTTTATCATTGAATTCAACCCGGTGACCAAGGAAATCGTCTGGAAGTACGAAACAGAGGGGTACGCAAACATTAAATTTTTCAGCAAGACCATGGGGTCACAGAAAAGACTTCCCAACGGAAATACATTTATAGCCGAGGATAATACGGGCAGACTCTTCCAGGTCAAACCGGATGGCGAGATTGTCTGGGAATATGTGAACAGAGGCGGGACCTGCCGTCCCTTCCCTGTGTCCTATGATCACTGTCCGCAAATAAGAGCCTTACCGAAGCCCCCTGAGCATGCGGTCACACCCCCGAACAACCTGGAATGGCACATCCAGCCTGATGTATTCAGAAAAATAACTGATGATTCGTGACTTGCATGTAAAATTGGCTATTTCTTTATTTTCTGAATTTTCCGAAAGTGAGGAAATTTTTTTTCCCGATACGGAGTCTATCACGCTTTCCCTTCGGTCACAGGCACGCGCACCTATTAGATTGGCTCCCATATTTTTCACTATTCCTAAAATTTGAGCCAACAGTCATTCTGCAGGAAGAGAAAATATCCCTGTTTTATGCGATAAATTGCCCGCTATCGGACATCCGGTGTCCCAAAAAGAACACTTCTCTCTACTCATTATTTGTTTATTCAGGGAAGAACTCCAGAAAATCCAGGCTGGCACATTTTTTGCATACCCAATATCGTGAGGTATCTCAAGCTGTGAGGTGTAAAATGATCTCAAAAACTCTCATCGCGGCTTCAACAAAGCCGATTATTCTT
>JABAOF010013789.1_pt2 | contig 14052 bp, 12 predicted proteins | sample 7062171 | NCBI WGS metagenome assembly JABAOF01 (sample SAMN14538628, study PRJNA623070) | marine sediment metagenome | biome: marine biome [ENVO:00000428]; feature: marine pelagic biome [ENVO:01000023]; material: deep marine sediment [ENVO:00002113] | place: India: Gulf of Khambhat ...
CTGGATGAAGTGGATTTTGGCAAGCGGGCGGTAAAGTCCAGCCGGTTCCTGATTGTCAACTTAATCAGCAAAGCTATCATGCATCTTCCGCTCCAGGCTGTGGGCTCGTTGATGAACCGCCGGGACTGCCCGACCGCGGTGTATGAAATGGTACTCAAGCGGACGCCGGCGTTAACGTATGAAGAGTACGGCACTCACAATTCCTTTATATGCGAGGTCGTGGCTTTTACATTTCACTATATTGAAAATGCATATTTTCAGAGAAAGCCCACTCTTTGCGAACGTCTGGCAATGGGCGTGCTGCTCCAGGAAAACCGGATCAAAAATTATGCGGATGAGTACTATAAACAGTTTATGAGAATGGAAGCAGCACCGCCGTATCAGTGGAAAAGCGATGAAATCGAGCTGGCACCCCTGAAATCAGGTGCTTTCTGGTGGCTGCAAAATGCAGGAGGTAAAGTACTTTTATCACACTATAACGAATTTTACACCAGGGAGGATAAAAAAGGAGGGCTTTATGCGGTGATGTATAAGGCCTATATGAAAAAGGCGTTTTATGATATGGTGAGAATATCTGCAGAACTCCATTTGAAATACGATCCCAACAGGCCGGTGCAGGAGATTTTCAATGGACTGGAAAGTTATAAAGTCTTAGACCCCTGCTCCGGGAAGCCTTACCAGTGGAACGATGAAAAGCAAATTTTATACAGTATCGGTATGGACCGCGTCGATAATGACGGTGAAACATTGATTTATAAACAAATCGAAAATTCTGATTATGCCATCCCGGTCATTCTTTACCTGAAATAGGACCCCGAAGAAAAAGAAAAAAATATCCGTGTCTATTATTTATAACGGATTCGTAATTCCACCTCTTTGACGTCTTTCATCAGGGTTTCCAATTTTTTCAGGTCGGTGGTGCCGAAAGCAAAATGGTAAGGATAAAGGATTTTGGGTTTAAAGGCTTTTACTGCGTCCACTACCATCTCCGGGGTCATAGTATAGGGCAGGTTCATGGGCAAAAATGCCGCATCGATATTTTCCAGGTTTTTCATCTCCGGGGTATTTTCCGTATCGCCGGCCACATAGACCCGTTTGTTTCCAAAGGTAATCACGTAGCCGTTTCCTTCTCTTTTGGGGTGAAACGGTCCGCCGTCTCCCCGTTTATGCACGATGTTGTAGGCGGGAACAGCTTCAATTTTGAGCCCGTTAACGGTTTTGGTATCGCCGTTTGCCATGATTATACCACCTTTTACTTTTTCACTGCATTTTTTTGTCAGGATGACGTTGGTTTTGCCGGTGCGGATTTTTTCCAATGCGCCCGTGTCCAGGTGATCGCCGTGGTGATGAGTAACAAGCACTAAGTCGGCTTTGGGAAGTTTTGTGTAATCTGCTATCCGTGAAAAAGGGTCCACATGGATGGTCATCTTATTAAAGGTAAACATCAGGGTGCCGTGACCGATGAAAGTGATTTTCAATGGGCCTGCATCGGTTTTGATGATTTCGGTTTCAAATTTTTTCTCACCTGCCGTGAGCAAAACGCTCAGCATGCCAATAAAAAGAAATGCAAAAAAGATTTTCTTTCTCATTTTTTTCCTCCTATGCTTAATATACTAGTATACCAGAAAACAAGATCAGAATAAATAAGAATTTCACCAGGAGGACAATGCGGATAGGGAAATTATTGCCACAAAGGCACAAAGACACAAAGGATTTATTTATAAAAAACCCTTTTGTGTTACTTTGTGTCTTGGTGTCTTCGTGGCTATTTTTTTTTGTAGTCAAAGATATTGATTATTCTTCCCGGTTAATGTAAAATGAAACTTAAACAATAACAAAACAAGGAGAATAAAGGAGGATCAATGAAACCAAAAAAATTGGGCAAAAAATTAGCCCTCAGTAAAACCACTATCGTCAACCTGGAGCAAAAAGAGCAAGGCGCTGTAAAAGGCGGCTACTGGGCAACCGAGTTTTATGGGGATTGTAAGAGCTGGCATCCAGTCTGTTACACCAGACCAGAAACTCCTTGTTCAGAACAATACCGTTGTATACCTCACATCAGCGACGAAGAGTGCGAAACTCTATTTTGCTAAAGCAGGAAAAATCCAGGTTTAAACCTGCGAAACGTGCGCGGTGTGTGACTTCATTACTTTTCCATCATTTTCCAATTTTAAAGGAACATAAAAAGTCACACACCGCGTTTACCCTTTTTAATTGTCAATTGTCAATAATCAATTGTTAATAATTAACTGTTAATTATTTAAAAATAGTACACATCATATATTGAAATACCCCTCCATTTGCTTTAAAATACATGTCTAAATATTTCGTATAACGAACAGTGTATCATTGGTTCGGAGGATACAAAAGACGAGTATGGCTGAAATAGAAAAAAAGATTATCATTATCGGCGGCGGCATCGCCGGCGTTGAAGCGGCATACCAGGTTTCCAAACGGGGTATCCATGTGGAATTGTACGAAATGAGACCCGAAAAAAAAACAGAAGCACACAAATCCCCATTCCTGGGCGAATTGGTGTGCTCCAATTCACTGGGTTCCACCCAGATTTCCACCGCCTCCGGTCTTTTAAAGGAAGAACTCAAAATATTGGACTCGTTTTTTTTGCGAAATGCCGAAAAAAACCGGGTGCCTGCTGGCAGCAGTCTTTCTGTAGACCGCATCAAACTGGCAGAAACCATAAGCGAAGAAATCAAAAAAATCCCCAATATCAACGTAATCAATAAAGAAGTCACAGAAATCCCTGATACCGAATCACCGGTTATTGTTGCCTCCGGTCCACTCACTTCTGCTGATTTTGCCGCCAATTTAACAAAAATCACCATGAGGAAAAACCTGTTTTTCTACGATGCCACGACACCAATTATTAGTGCGGATACTATCGATTTTGATAAGGTATTCATGGCTTCCCGGTATGATAAGGGAGAAGCCGATTTCGTGAATATTCCTCTTGATGAGGTTCAATATAACGAATTTGTTAGTGATCTGGCTGCGGCAGAAAAAGTGGAACTGAAAGAAATGGAAAAAAATATTTTTTTTGATGCTTGCCTGCCCATTGAAGAGATTGCCCGCAGGGGGGTTAAATCATTGTCTTTCGGTCCCCTCAAACCAGTGGGCCTGTTAGACCCTAAAACCAACCAGATGCCTTATGCGGTGGTCCAGTTAAGACAGGATGATTTGCAAAAGAATTTTTATCAAATCGTGGGATTTCAAACCCGGCTGAAATGGGGGGAACAGAAACGGATATTCCGAAAACTGCCGGGATTGGAAAACGCAGAATTCGAGCGCTACGGCAGAATGCACCGCAACACCTATATTAACGCTCCTTTAATTATCAATAAATTTTATCAATGCAAATTTAAGAACAATATTTATTTTGCCGGTCAGATTTGCGGGGTGGAAGGATATGTAGAATCCATCAGTTCCGGCTTGTTGGCGGGAATTTTCGCTTCCCAGCAGATGTTGAATCAAACCATTTACAATTTACCTGAAACCACTGCCAATGGTGCGTTGGTCAATTATATCTCCCAGGCGGATTGGAAAGATTTCAAGCCCACAAAATTCACCTTTGGATTGCTGCCTGACCTTAAAGGCCAAACCGGGCCCAGAGTAAAGAAAAAACTGAAAAAAGAATTAAAAGCCCGGGTGGCCCTGGAAAGTCTGGAAAAATGGATAAAAAAAGCAAGTATTTAGCGGATTACATCGAGTACCTCCGTTACATCAAAAAATATTCTCCCCATACTATTGCCGCTTATACCCAGGATATCCAACAATTCCTGGAATACTTCAGGGAAGGCAACCTGGAGATTAACAAGAATACGATTCGTGATTTTATAACTACTATTTTTCTAAAAACCGGGAAAAAAACCACAGTTGCCAGGAAAATTTATGCCATCAAATCGTTTTATTCTTACTTGCTTGGGCAGGGAAGAATCGCGAAAAATCCGTTTGATGCTATCAGTACACCTAAAATAGATAAAACACTGCCTGAAATTCTAACCGAAAAGGAGATGATTGACTTTCTCGACCGTCTCCCTGAAGATACGTTTTTGCATCTCAGGAACAAAGCGGTTTTTGAGTTTTTATATGCCACTGGTTTGAGAATTTCCGAGTTGATCAACTTAAAATTGACAGACATTAATTTCAACGAGACGCTTATCCGTGTAATGGGAAAAGGTAAAAAGGAGCGTATTGTTCCTTTTAACAGTCATGCTAAAGGAATTTTGTTGAGATACCTGGCAGAAGCACGGGAAAAATTCAAAAAAGAGAATGAGTATGTATTTTTGAATGCCAGGGGGCGCCGCATCACTGCTCGTGCTATAGAACAAATACTACAAACCACTTACAGTAAAGTGATGGAGTCAAATAAGCATGTATATCCACATTTGTTTCGTCACTCTTTTGCTACTCATTTGCTGCAGCGGGGTGCTAATTTAAGGGTTATCCAGGAATTATTGGGTCATTCCAGCCTTTCTACCACAGAAAAATACACCAGCCTTAACTATGAAGACCTGTTAAAGGTTTACAAGCAATTCCACCCCAGGGGAGGGTAAGTCGAAAAAGTTTCATTTTTATGACAATATTGTTTTTTTTCTAGACAAAAAATAATTTTTTGTAGGGATTCTTAAACTTTTTGGTTCGAGCATGACGCTTTTTCGTACAACCGTGATGCTTTTAGCTCTGGCTTTGACGCTTTTAACTCTGATTATGACGCTTTTAGCTCTGGCCATGACGTTTTTAACTCCAACCATGATGCTTTTAGCTCCAGTCATGACGCTTTTAGCTCTGACCGTGACGCTTTTAGCTCCAATCATGACGCTTTTAGTTCCAGCCATGATGCTTTTAGCTCTAATCATGACGCTTTTTCGTTCAACCATGACGCTTTTTTATTCAACGATGACCCTTTTTTATTTAACCATGACGCCTTTTTACTCGACTTCATATTTCAAATAAGCTAAGATGCCAGTCACCAGGTCAGTTTCCAGGCAATTTTATTCATGGTAGTTCCTCATGATTACGAGTTCTCGCCCGGAAACGAATGAAAATAGCTACAGAGAGTTCCCTACTCACCTTACTCACCTCACTCAACTTACTCACCTATTTTCATAGCAGCAGGCGAGGAACAGGGAAAGCAAGGAAGAAAAGATTGGGATTTGAGTTTTTCCTGGCGGGTTGACAATAGAATTCCTCTTTGATATGATTTAGAGCGAGGTATTCAAATAATGTTTCGTTGTTTGTGTTTAAATTTTAAGTGGAGGTATAACCAAATGAAAAAGAATCTGTTTAGGATAAATCTGTTTTTTGTTTTAATCGTTTTAATTGTCTTTCCCCAGGTATTGCCAGCTCAGCAGTCTTATACTATTTCCGGTAAGATAACTGCGGAAGGAGGCAGAGGCGTCGATGATGTATTGATCTCATTCTTCGACGGAGAAGTCACTCAATATGCTACAACATCCGGCGGCGGGTTTTATTCCCACAGTGTATATCCCGGGTGGTCGGGAAGAGTTACCCCCATCAGCTCCTGTCACACATTTACACCCGCTTTTGTGGATATTGGTCCTGTTATGTCTAATACAGAGCAGAATTTTTCAGCTGCCACGTTTACTTTAACCATTTCCGGTGTCATTTCGGATGGGGTTAATCCTATTGCAGGGGTTCTTGTATCCCTCTCCACCAGCGGCAGTATTCTTACAGGGCCGGATGGCAGCTATTCTTTTACCGTGATGTGCGGCTGGACCGGTACGTTGACTCCAATGAAAGTCGGCTGGCAATTTTCCCCGCCATCTGTCACGTTTGAGGAGCCTTTTTCTTCAAATCAGATAGTTAACTTTTTAGGAACTGCGTCTACTAGTGAGTATACGATTTCCGGTCAGGTTATTGATTTTAGAGGTGGTACCGGGATGGATGGGGTAACCATAACCTTCTATGATGGTAGTACGGTGCATACAGAGACAACCTCCGGCGGCGGGTTTTATTCATTTACGGTACCTATTTATTGGACAGGAACCGTTACCCCCAGCTTAGACGGTTTCTCATTTTCACCGATAACAGCAGCCATAGGACCTGTTACAGCAAATACCACTCAGAATTTTATCGCTTCCGACGTTACCATAATCATTTCAGGTAGTATTTTGGATGGTGATACCAATCCGGTTCCGGGGGTTAACGTGACCCATTCCGGCGGCGGCTCTGACATAACAGGTCCGGATGGGACCTATTCGCTTGAGGTCGCTTACAACTGGTCCGGCACGGTGAGACCCATAAAAGCCGGGTGGACATTCCAGCCCATAATACGGAGTTATACTAACTTAACTACAAGCATGACCAGCGAACACTATGTGGGATACAGACTGAGCCAAAGGTATACGATTTCCGGTATTGTCAGGCAACCTGACGGCACAGGGATCCCTGGTGTTTCCCTGGAGTTTTCAAACAATGGCGGCACCGTTACCACAGATGACACCGGCTATTACTCCAATGCTGTCAAACACGGCTGGTCCGGGACCGTTACCCCGTCTCTGACAGGTTTTACTTTTGTGCCCGCCAGCCGTACCTACACCAATGTGACCTCTGAAAAAATTTACCAGGATTACACGTATGCTGTCCCTGGTGAGAAACCCGAAATTTCTCTTAGCAAAAATAAACTGAATTTTGCCACTGATATCTTCGGGGCTTCCACGGGTTCCCAATCTTTCCTGGTCAATAACAGCGGCGGCGGAACATTAAATTGGACAGTATCGGCAGATCAGGGATGGATTAACTTTACCCCTGGATCCGGTACAGATGCAGGTTCTGTATCCGTTTCCCTGGATGCTTCAGGATTAGGTGCAGGTCAATATACCGGGACAATAACCGTATCCGACCCTGATGCGGTCAATTCCCCACAAACGGTAGAGGTCATGCTCAAGGTGTACAGTTCCACCAGTTCGCCTTTTGGTGATTTTGCCACACCCCTCGACGGTTCCACCGTTCGCAGCAGTGTACCTGTAACCGGGTGGGCATTGGATGACATCGAAGTCGAAAGTGTCAAGATATACCTGCAAGAAAACGGTTCCCTGTCGTATATCGGGGATGCGGTATTCGTGGAAGGCGCACGCCCCGATGTCGAACTCCTGTATCCCGATTACCCGATGAATGACCGGGCAGGATGGGGCTACATGATGCTCACCTACTTCCTTCCCAATGGGGGCAACGGCACCTACACCCTTCATGCCATTGCTACCGATGCCGAAGGTAACGAGGCAACCCTGGGAACCAGAACCATCACTTGCGACAATGCCAATGCAGTGAAACCCTTCGGCGCTATCGACACGCCAACCCAGGGCGGAACAGCCTCCGGCACCGATTTCAGGAACCAGGGCTGGGTATTGACCCCACAACCCAATGCCATACCCACAGACGGCTCTACTATTAACGTATTTGTAGACGGCGTAAAACTCGGGCATCCCACGTACAATGTTTACCGGGAAGATATTGCCACTTTATTCCCCGGTTATGCCAATTCCAATGGTGCCATGGCTTATTTTAATTTTGATACCACTGCCTATGCCAATGGCGTGCATACTATTTATTGGACAGCTGCGGATGACGCCGGGAACACCGATGGAATCGGCAGCCGCTTCTTTACCATAGAAAATATAGGAAGTCCGGAAGAAAGGGCAAAAAGCCGCATTCAACAGCAGCCGTATTTTAAATTTGAAGATGTCCACCAGCTTCCCCGTCAAACCCAGGTGCCAACAAAAATTAAGAAAGGATTCAGGAAAGACATCGAAGCAGCAGCAGTCCCTGTTGATAGTAGAGGCGTAACACCCATCGAAATCAACCAGCTTGAGAGGATCGAATTGCAGGTATCAGAGGGTTCCCTGGTAATGGCAGGTTATATGGTGGTGGGTAAGCAACTTCGGCCGCTGCCCCCGGGATCAACCCTGGATGCCAAAACCGGTACATTCTATTGGCTTACTGCCCCGGGATTCTTTGGACATTATCACCTGGTGTTCGTGGTAAAAAATCAAAACGGCGAAATGAATCGCAAAGATATCATCGTAAGAATTCGCTGACTTACTAATTTACTGACTCACTGACCTACTGTCTGCTGGAATCCTGCTTTTCGCAGGCGTTCCTCTACATGGCCGTACAGCATCAACTCTTCGATTTCGATATTTCTGAATGCCGGGGTGATTTTGGCAAGCCTTTGCTGGAGGGGTTTGAGATTGTTTAAAGGTGAGAAACTGATCATCACTGCGGGATGTACCTGTACTCCGGCTCGATAGAGATTCTCCAACGCTTTGATTTGCAGCTCAAAACCTGAGGGCGCTGCCCCGGTTAAAGCAGAGAATTCTTCTTCAGTCGTACCTTTCAAGCTGACTCTTACATACAGGTTTTCAAACCTGGCTAAATCCTCCGCATAGGTTTTATCGTGACCGATTAGTATGCCGTTGGTTTCAAGGATAAAGCGAAACTCCCCCGGGATTTGTTCAAGGACTTTGAGAAGGTGTTCCCGAGCAATGGTGGGTTCATTGCCGCTGATCCTGAGCCGGTAAAAATGTTTCTTGCGGGCGATTTTCAAAAGATTTTTAGCAACCTCTTTGGGTGAACAAAAAAAGCCGGCAGATTCAGGTTTTACCAGGTTCTGCCAGGACCAGCAAAACAGGCAGCGCAGGCCGCAGCCGACGCAATCCGTGGTAGCAATACCACCATAAAACCTGGCCGGCCGAAAACGATAATACTTCCTCAAATCGCCGCGGCAGACAACCCGGGCCGTCTCTTCAGCCTTATTCACTGGATTAAACATGGCAAATGCACGGGTACTTACAACTTGCCGTCCATCTGGAACTCAGCACTTCCCAGCCAGAAACCGCTTTTGGTGACCGAATCCAATTGCCCTTTCTCGACTAATTCCCTGCATCATTTTACTCCTTCTTTTTATTTTCACAAAAGGGGACGGCGTCCCCAGCCTATAGGCGTCGTTCATGACATTTGAAAGGTACCATTCGGGAAAACTTTGTTTTTTTTGCGCGTTTTTACAGAATATTAGTAAAAAGTTCGATTGATACCTACAAACGCTAGAGAAGTATTCTATAGCAAATACACAAAAATTGCAACGCATAAATTTAATCGACAAAAAAGTCAATTGAACTGTTTCTTTTTTCCTGAAAATTTGCTACTATTTTGCCTTATGACAATTATAAAATGAGAAAGAACGGATTAAAGTGAATATAATTTGGCAAGATGCAGGGAAGCATGGTACAATGACTTTCCGCATATGAAAAGTTTTTGGAGGTCCAGGGACCTTTTTTCTAAAAAGGTCCTTGGCCGCCGGAGGCAAAAACGGAAAAAATGCTGGAAATACGTAACCTGGTTAAAACCTTTAATGGTCGTTATGCGCTGCGGGGGATTAACCTGCAATTGAAAAAAGGAGAGATCTATGGCCTGTTGGGACCCAACGGTGCCGGTAAGACGACTACCTTAAAAATCCTTGCTGGTTTGATTTCACCGGACAGTGGGGAAATTTTTGTAAATGGCGAGGTCTACCATCGGGACCACAGTCAATTAAAGCAGTCCATTGCCTATGTGCCGGATCAGCCGTTTGTCTACCCGAAGCTAACCGGTGAAGAGCATCTTCATTTTTTCGCGGACCTGTATAAACTTCCTTCGTCTAAACGGAAAGAAAAATTCGATTTTTTCTTTAGTTACTTTGAATATGAGCTTTTTCGGCACGAACTGGTGGAAACGTATTCGGCAGGAACACGTCAGAAGTTACTGCTTACCCAAGCGTTGATGGTAGAGCCGAATATCCTGCTGCTGGATGAACCGTTAAACTCTATTGATCCCCTGGTGGGCCGCAAATTCAAAATCCATCTCAAAAAAGTTTCTGAAGGTGGTACAATGGCCCTTTTTGCCACTCACATTCTTTCCCTGGCCCAGGAGGTCAGCCAACGGATTGGTGTCATCGTTGATGGACGAATCATTGTTGAAGATAGCCTGGAGCAATTGTTAAAAATGTCTGAAGGCGAGGGAGCAGACCTGGAAGACTTTTATTTCAACACAGTCATGAACTATGAAAGTAATAGCCAGGTAGGACTGTAGAATCAAATGGTAATGGACAACAATCAATTCACAGATATTATCAAAAAAATCAACCAGGAGACTGGAAAGTTTTATGATTTCCTGGAAGCTCATAATCCCCGTTTACCATCGGATTATTGGTTTCAGCATCCACCAGAGGGATTAACGCTGTTTTTGGTTCTCTATACCCGTACCTGTCGTTGGGCCAGATGCCTGGGATGCAACTTACCTTCCCGGGAATCTCAGTTCGAGGTGCCTTTCTATGATATCATGAAACAAATTGATCACATCTTCGATTTTGTTCTCTCCCGGGAACAGAAAGAAAACCTTCGGAAGATCATTCTCTCTAATAACGGTTCTGTGTTGGATGAGTTTACCTTTTCCACCACTGCCCTAATCTATTTTGTAGCCAAAATGAACATGAATTGTCCCAATATCTCGGTGTTGACACTGGAGACACGGCCGGAGTATGTGGACATGGAGGAACTGGAAGTGCTGCATCGGGCGTTGCAAGAAGGCAAAACCTCTACTAACCTCGAATTAGCCGTCGGCTTCGAAGCTTTCGATGACAGAATAAGAAACGAGATTTTCAATAAAGGAGTGAGCATGGAGACCTTTGAAAGCATGGTGGAAAAAACTGCCCAATACGGTTTTAAATTAAAAACTTACTTCATGCTGAAACCAGTTCCGGGAATGTCAGAAGAAGCTGCCATTGAAGATATCGTCAAGGGTATTAACTACCTGGACACGATCTCCCGCCAACACAACATCGAAATCAATATGCATCTAAATCCCACGTTTGTGGCCAGGGGAACTGTACTTGAAACCGAATTCCGAAAAGGAAATTATAAGCCGCCAAAACTGGAAAGTGTTCAAAAAGTTGTACTGGCTGCCCAATGGAAACAAATCTCTCTCTACATCGGTTTGAATGACGAAGGACTGGCTGTTTCCGGGGGGTCTTTTTGCGGAGAAGGGGACGAAGAACTCCTGGAAAAACTTCAAAACTTCAATCAAACCGGCGATTTTTCCTTTTTAAAAGAGTAAACAATGGTAAAATCATTCCGGTACCCTGATGAACTGGAATCGATTGTTATGAATGAATTTCATGAATTTTTTATACTCTGACCGGTCAAGATGCAAAAATTCCAGGGCATTGATGTAACTGCCATTGGCCTGTCTTAACGCCCGGGTTATTATGGATTTTACTTCACCACGGTTTAATTCCCTATTCATAAAAGGTTCTTTTACCACTTGCCAAAAATTTTTCCCCGATTCCAGTTCTTGCCAGGCAGTATCTATATTACTGGCTTGTTTTGTTTCATTCATCACCATATCGTACTTATCGATCATTTTCTCTATATCTTTTCCGGTGATAGGAGACTCGCAGAGGATGCCAGCCCGTTTGAGTACGGCAAACAATTCCCGGTAGTTTCCCGGCCAGTGGTAGTTTAAGATCGCCTTCCAAAAACCCTCCCCAATTTCTTTGCCCTTTAAATGCCTTTGATTTTCATTCACCACGACTTTGATATCTTCTTTTCGGTCTCTCAGCGGGGGGATGGTAAGTACCAGGATATTTAAACGGTAGAATAAATCTTCCCGGAATTTTTTTTCACTGATTAACTGTTTCAAATCCCGGTTGGTGGCGGCCAGGATGCGGACATCGGAAGCTTTTTCTGCCGGGTCCCCCAACACCCGGTATTTTTTCGTCTCAATAAAGCGTAATAGTTTGGACTGGAAGGAAAGAGGCACTTCGGAAATTTCATCAAAAAGCAGGGTCCCTTCATTGGCCTCATTTACCAGTCCCCGCCTATCATCAATGGCCCCGGTAAAAGAGCCTTTTTTATGCCCGAAAATTACACTTTCGAAAAGATTTTCATTGATGGTGGTGGTGTCGGCAACGATGAATTTACCTTTTCGCCCGGAATAGTTATGGATGATTTCCGCCATATAGGATTTCCCCACTCCCGTCTCCCCCAGTAAAAGCACACAATCCTCTTCCAGGGAAAACTTCAACGCCATATTCCTTACCTGTTTGATGGCCTCACTTTGCCCAGAAATGCCGCCGATCCCGTCGTGGCTTCTCTTGATTTTTTGAATGGCTTCGGTTAAGAGATTTCCCAGCATCCGGATTAACACCCTCTCGCTCTCGCTTAAGGTCATTTGGGTCCCGCTGTCCACATAGAGAAAAAAATCGCGATCAATAGGCAGGATAAGAATGCTCTTTATCCTTAACCGTTCGGCAGATTCGGACAAGCCATCCCCTGAATAAGTAATGTAAACATTATCCTGGTCCACTGCCTCACCATTTTCCATACTTTTTAATATATAGCTTTTACAAAATTCTTCTCCTTCTTGCACCCATTTGCTGCGAATTCGTCGTCCCCGATACCAGAGCACCTCCCCTTCACGGTTATAAATCATGGCCAGTGAAATTTTTTTTTCCTTTAAAATATCCCACAATTTGGATTTAATTGTTTCAATCATAAAAGTAGGCTCCTTTGATGTTGTCTGACCAACAGTCGTTTAAATATGTAATATGGCCTGATTATAATAAAAAACAGCCATAATTGCAACCCCGCGGCAACGCCATAGTTGCTTGTCCCCGGAAACAGGGGATTTATTTCCTTACAGCAGAACATGAGAAAAACCGTTATATACAACCTTTTTCCTCTTCCGCAGCTCATTTTGAAATCCTTCAATCCCCCTATAGGGAGATTACCTTGAAAATACTCCAGGCGCAGCATTAAAAAAAACCTGGTTTGATGCCCGGATAGGAATACCAGTAATTTTGGTAACAAAATTGCATTTGTATTGCGGCTTTTGGTTTAACATGTTATAATAATTAAAATCAAAGCCAACGAACGAATACACAAACAAGTAAAAAAATAATGAATAAAGGAGGAACCAATGAAAAAGAAAGTATTGGGTAAATATTTGTCTTTAAAGAAGGAAACCATTGTTCACCTCAGTCCCCGGCAGATGGAGATCGTTAAAGGTGGATGTACAACGATAACGCTGGAGACATGTGATGGCTGTGAGACCTTATATGATGGGCGACATAAAGAGTCAGACAACACCTGCTATACCGAAGAACCATAAACTCCATGATTCACGTGGTTTAACGGTTTAACCGGGTCAATACGGTTTCCACAGAGGGACGTTGATCCGGGTTTTTGGAAAGCATTTGCATGATAAGATCACTCAACTCTCCCGGGATTCCAGGACGAAGTACACCAGGAGCGGCAGGCGTGGCATAAAGGATTTGCCTCTCAATCTGGGTGAGGGAGTCCCCGGAAAAAGCCACCCTGCCAGTCAGCATTTCGTAAAAAATGAGACCCAGGTTAAATATATCACTGGCAGATGAGGATTCCAGTTCGGTAATCTGTTCCGGCGCCATGTAACTGGCGGTTCCTACCAACATCCCGGTCATGGTTATCCAGGACTGAAATTTCATCTTGGAAAGACCGAAGTCCAACAGCTTTACCACATCCTTATCCCCATCTTTTTCAGTGATCATAATATTTTCGGGTTTCAGGTCGCGGTGAATAATATTGGCGCGGTGAATAAAGGTCAATGCAGCGGTGATTTGCCTCATGATATGCAGGCTGTCTTGAAGGGGGATCATACCCTCTGTTTCTATCTTTTCCGCCAGGGTTCTCCCTTCTAAAAACTCCATGACAATAAATAGTTTTTCATGATATTCGCCCCGCTCAAAAATTTTGATTATGTTAGGGTGGTTGAGTTTATCGATAATGGTTCCTTCCTGTTTAAATCGCCTGCGGTTGCTTTCTCGCCTGGAGAGTTCATCTTTTAAAACTTTTAAGGCCACGATCTGATTTTTATCCCTGATGCTGTGGGCCTTAAAAACAGTGCTCATTCCGCCTGCCCCAAGGGTTTTTATCAACCGGTACTGCCCGAAATATTTCTGTTTTTTCCAGAAGGAAAACAGGTACAAATACTTTTTAAAGA
>JABAOF010005591.1_pt4 | contig 14046 bp, 10 predicted proteins | sample 7062171 | NCBI WGS metagenome assembly JABAOF01 (sample SAMN14538628, study PRJNA623070) | marine sediment metagenome | biome: marine biome [ENVO:00000428]; feature: marine pelagic biome [ENVO:01000023]; material: deep marine sediment [ENVO:00002113] | place: India: Gulf of Khambhat ...
CCAACGATAGACTTGGAGTAGTACCACTGGGTAAGATAGGAATCGGCAACAGGGGGACGACCAGCATAGTAGATCACCACATCGTTCATGTCCTTCCTGATGTTGGCATGGAAGGTGGTATGATCAACCACGGTAATCTTCAGGTCCACGCCCAGTTTCTTCCACTGTTCCTTACAGATCTCCAGAGGGGCCAAATAGTAGGGTTTCGTGGTTGAAAAGGCCTGTAATTTGAAACCACCTCCGAAACCCGCCTCTGCCAACAGCTTCTTCGCCTTTTCCAGGTCATAGTTGTAGAGAAGCTCCTCGGGGGTTGCATCCTCGGGTAAGTTTGCGTAATAGGAAGGAGGTACCGGAGCGGTCATCTTATAGTATATCCCGCGAAAGTACTGTTCGAATATCGTGCGGTCCGCGGCTATCGCCAGGGCTTTTCTCACCTTTAGATTATCCAGTGGTTTTCTCGTCATGTTGAAGTGCACGGCGCAGCCACTGCCCAGCGGGACTGAGTCCACTACTACCGTTGGAGTCTTCTCCACATCCTTCACCCATTTCGTATCCCGCTTGCCGTAGATGGCGTCAAGATCGCCCTTGATGAACGCCAGGGTCCTCGAGGCGACATTTGGCATGAAGTAGATCTCGAGTCTCTTCAAGGTGGGCGCACCCCTGAAGTACTTCTCGTTTCTCACCAGTATGACCTTTTCCTTCGCGAAGTATTCGTGAAACTGGAAGGGCCCGGTTCCTATGACCTCGAGGCCTAAGTTCTTATTTCCAACCTCGTCTCCCCGCTTCTTACAGACGATATTCCCGGCCTGGTAAGCGAGCACCTGGTCCAACAAGAAGAACGTGCTGGGGGCATTCAAAATTATCTTGGCCGTATAGCGATCTACGACTTTCACTTCCTTGATGAGCTCGTATTTCGCCCCATACGGGGAACTGAGCTTGGGATCCCGGAGCCTATCAAAGGTGTATTTTACATCCTCAGCGGTGAACTCTCCGTACCCTTTGTGCCATTGGACCCCTTTCCGGAGATGGAACGTATAGGTTAGACCGTCGTCGGATACCTCCCAGGACTCCGCCAGGTCACCCTCGAGATTATTGAAGTCGAGCGTTCCGGGCGGCAACCGCACCAAGCCGTTGAACATATACGACCCTACCGAGTAGGCCCCGTCAACAACACCAAATGCGGGATCGAATGAATCCAGATCCGTGGTGTGGTGGGCCCAGCGCCACACCTGTTCCTTTGCCAATTCCGCCGATAGAACCACACTTGGAGTGAGCACCAACGCAGCCACCAATAGGCCTGCCAAAAAACTAAAGCGCCATTTCATTGTAATCCCCCCTTTTTTTGAGTTGTCCACCTCTACTACGCTCATTATCTATTATAGTACCCATCACCTCCTTTCTATACCCAGCTGATGACGAAACCCTGTTTCCCCCATGGGTAAATAAACCCCCCACAGTCCCCAAGGTGTCGCCAGTATAAAGCTGGATTAATTGAATGTCAAGGGATTTCTCGGACCTGAGATCCGAAATTGATGTTGAGCTGAAGGGTGGATCCTGTCTCACGGACTTTATGAGCTTTTTCTTTCGATGATGAGGTTCAATCTATCATCGATCGATGCCTCTGAATTGACCCCAACAATAGTTGTTGATTCCCTCTCCTCCACAATGGCAGGCCCTTTGAACTTCGCCCCTGGTCTCAGGCTGTACCGGTCATAGACCGGACATTCCACAAACTTTCCCTGCTCCGGGAAGTATGCCTTCCGCCTTCCCTTTATCCCCTCCCCTTTCGGGGCCACCTTCTTCCCCGAGTACTCGACCTCCAGGGAAGGGGATGGACATTGGGCCCTAAGGTGCCAGGTGAGGGCCTGGATGGGATTATCGGTCATGTATCGACTGAAAGCCTTTTCATAGGCTTTATAGAAGTCCATCGTGATCTCGGAAACGCTCTCAGGGCCGAGCTTGCCCTTAGGTATGGGGGATGGGATTTCATAAAACTGCCCAGCATATCGCATGTCAGCCGATCTCTCGATGGCGATCTCCTCCCGCGCGGCCCCCGTTTCAATGAGGGAGGAAAGAGCCTCCTCTTGCATCTCCTCATACATCGTATTGAGATGTTTCCAGTTGATCGAATCGAGCCGGGAGAAGTAGCTGCGGGAGAAATCGAGTGCCATGGGGGTCACAAGAAGCCCTAATGCAGACGCAGTTCCTGAGGCCGGGGGGCAAATGATCGTATTGATTTTCAGAAGCTCTGCTATTCGAAAAGCATGAATAGGCCCTGCCCCTCCAAAGGCTATGAGGGCGTAGCGTCTCGGATCCTTGCCCCGTTCCGCGATGTGGATGCGGGTGGCCATTGCCATGTTTTCGGTGACGATCCGATTGATTCCCATGGCAGCTTCTTCCACGCTGATTCCAAGGGGATCGGCCACCCTTTCTTTCATCACCTCCTTTGCGCGGGCCACATCCAAGATCATCTCCCCGCCCAGGAAGTAATCGGGGTCCAGGTAACCCAAAACGAGGGCCGCATCGGTCACGGTGGCATTATCCCCTCCAAATCCATAGCATGCCGGTCCGGGCGAAGCTCCCGCACTTTGAGGTCCAACTTTGGCTAACCCCATTTGGTCGATATACCCTATGCTCCCCCCACCTGCACCGATTTCTATCATTTCTATAGACGGGATCTTAAAGGAAAAACCGCTCCCCCTTTTAAACCGACTAATCCGTGCTGCCTCGAATTCCCTCGAATAGGATGGCCTTCCATCGTTTATGAGGCATATCTTGGCGGTTGTCCCTCCCATGTCAAAGGAGATGAGGTCGTTCAAACCCATGGCCCTCCCATAAAAACTGGCAACCAGGGCGCCGGCAGCAGGCCCTGATTCGCACAGTTTAATGGGGAACTCTTCCGCAAGCCTCACGCTGGTAATTCCACCACTTGAGAGCATCGCGTAGAAAACGCCCTTAAATCCATTTTGCTTCAATTTCGTCTCTATGTAGCGCAGGTACCTTTTCATGATGGGCTGGACATAGGCATTGGCCACCGTGGTGGAGGTCCTTTCATATTCCCTGATTTCAGGTGCCACGCGGCTGGAGAGGGAAACATGGAAAGAGGGAAATTCCCTTTGAAGACATTCCTGAATCTGGCGTTCATGGATGGGATTTCTGTACGAGTGAAGCAGGCAGACCGCAACCGAAGTTATCCCCTCCTTCTCGAAATATCGAGCAGCGTCCCTGACTTCATCCAGGTCCAGGGGTTGTCTGATCTGGCCTTCGGCGGTTATCCTTTCCGAGACGCCTAATCGCAAGCGTCTCGGAACCAGGGGTTTGGGGCGGTCGATGCTCAAATCGTAAAGGTCATACCGCACTTCATTGCCCGTTTCCAGGACATCACGGAAACCCCTGGTCGTCATCAAGCCGGTATGAGCTCCCTTTCGCTCGATGAGCGTGTTTGTGACCAGGGTTGTCCCGTGGATGACGGTGTAGAGATCCGCAATGGGGACTTCTGATCTTTTCAGGATTTCCCCCGAACCTTTGATCACTGCCTGGGAAGGATCCTCAGGTGTGGTCAAGGTCTTGCCAACCTCCATCCTTTCCTCATCTTCGTTGAGCAAGACGAAATCCGTGAAGGTGCCCCCCACATCGATACCCAGCTTATACCTCGACATATCACTTCCTCCTTCCAAGCTGATAGAGATCTCGGGAGGCTTCATGGGATATCAGCTCTTCGGCAAGATCCTCCTCCACCTTCCCCGGATCACGCTCCTCAGGAGGCCCAAAACCTCCGCCGCCCGCGTAGTTTATGATAAGGCGATCTTCAGGCTTCAGGGTGGTTTGCGATTTTGGATGGATAAATTGCCCATCGTTGAGGACAATGCGGTTGGGCATGCCTGCCAATCCCCCCATATACCCCTGAGCCGGGTGCTTGTGCCGGTCCGTTAGCAAAGAAACGCGAATGGGATCTCTTGAGATAACCTCTAGAATGATCTCCTGCCCAATTCCTCCACGAAACCGACCGGCGCCGCCGGAATCCCGCACCATCTCCTTTTTCCAAAAGAGCAGAGGTACAGTGCTTTCGAATACTTCGATGGAGCCGCACGTGCTGTTTGTGGGAAAGGGTGTGCAAGCAATGCCGTCTTTATCATAACGCGCCCCCATCCCCCCATTGGCAAATAGAATGGATGAGAACTTCTCGCCGTCGAGACCTACTCCTGTAAACAAGGCCCTGAGGGTGGGCTGGCTCCCCGATTCTGCCATGATCTTCTCGGGGATGGCTTTTACCAAGGCACCGAAAACAGCGGCGCTCAACATGTGACCGATGAGCTGCCGGGCGTTTACCGGTGCCGGAACCCTGGGATTCAGGATGCTGCCCTCCGGAGCTTTTATCGAAATCGGGCGATAGGAGCCCTCGTTCTTTGGCGTAAAGGGATCGAGAGCGCATTTGATGGGATAGGTAGCATAGGAATAGGTGTAGTTCATGACGCAATTCAAGGCTCGTCCTATCTGAGGAGAACTTCCTTCAAAGTCTATCTCCAGTTCATCCCCTTTGACGGTGATCCTGCACTGAATGACGATGGGTTCGTCAAATCCGTCCATCTCCACCGTCTTTTCATAGACGCCGTCTCGAACTTCCAATATGGCCTTCCGCATAACCCTTTCAGCACGGGAGTGGATTTCTCGGGCCAGATCGACGAGGTCATCGAGACCCGTTTCGTCGAGAAACTCCACCAGCCGATTGCGGCACATGGTTTGAGCCGTTATCTGGGCATTTAAATCCCCGAAGACCATCTCGGGAACCCTGACGTTCGCTCGGATCATTTCCATGAGCATCTCGTTGGGCTCCCCGGCACAATAGAGTTTCATGACTGGAATTCGGATTCCTTCCTCGAAAAGTTCTCTGGTATCAGCTGACCAAACAGAACCCCCAATGTCGGGGGAATGGGCTATTGTCCCTGCAAATGCCACCAGCTTTCCCTTGTGGAAGATGGGCATGGCCATGGTGATGTCGGGCAGATGGCCAGATGCCAGCCAGGGGTCATTCGTCATGACGACATCACCGGGCTCCCACTGGTCCTGAGGAAATTTCTTCAGGAAATGCGACATGGTTCTCGACAGGGTCGCGATGAATGAGGGAATGCTCGCCGTATTGTTCGCAAGACTGTTTCCCTTTGCATCGAGGAGAACGCAGGAATAATCGTTGGATTCCTTGACGATTGTCGAAAAAGAGGTTCTCACCAAAGTCGCTGCTGCCTCATCAACCACGCTGATCAGACGGTTCCACATGATTTCAAGGCTGATGGGATCGAACTTTTTCCTCATTTTCCCTCCTTTTGCGTTGTTCAAGATTAAACCGGAACGCCTTCCGGATATCCTCACAAACCGGAAAGGGGCGTCGGAAAGATTTTCCCACGTTGAGCATTCCTATACTAAACGGCCAATCTCGGCACCCTCTCTGATGGCACACATGACAGTGCGTGGCTTCACACAATCGCCGATTTGATAGAGTTCATCGAAGTGGTTTCTTAACTCCGCGTATAATGTATCCTCGGGTTGAAACCCTACCGCCAATACGGCCGTCTCTGCCTCCAGAAATAAGAGGTCATTGTCAAACACAACGTATACACCACCTTCTCTGATTCCCACTACCGGACAATGAGGATAAAGGTTCACCCCTTTCCCAACCAGTCTATCGCGTAAGGCAAGATAAATGTTACGCTCCACCCCTCTCCCAATGGCCCGTCGACTGACGAGGCGGACTTCTTTCCCCTCATCGGCTAGTTGATCCGCTATTTCCATACCGACGTATCTCCCTCCGACAACGGTAACGGTCTCTCCCGTTTTTGCCTTGCCTAAAATCACATCGTTGGCCTGGACGACGTTCCGTCCATCCACTCCATTGATATTCGGCTTGAAAGGAATGGCTCCTGTTGCCAGAACTACCGCGTCTGGCCTTTCCCGTTTTAAGATATCCAGATTCACTTTTGTATTCAGTCTTAGGTCTACGCCGGCTTTTCCCAGTCCTTTTTGCAGAAAAATAAGCAATTTGTAATAGTCCTCTTTCTTCTGTGGCTGTTGGCAGGCTATATACCATTGGCCCCCCAGATAATCATTTTGTTCAAAAAGGGTGGCGCGGTGTCCCCGTTGGGCCAACGTTCTGGCAGCTTCCATCCCTGCCGGTCCGCCACCAACAACCATGACCTTTTTTGACCGAACCGCCCGCTTCAATGGGAATTCTCTTTCCCGCAAAAGACCTGGGTTAACAGAACAACGCAATCCTTCTTCCCTGGTTTCAGGGTTGGAGATGAAATCATAACAGTTTAAGCAATAGATACAGGGCCGTATTTCTTCGAAATGTTTTGCTCTTGCCTTGTTTGCCCACCTGGAATCAGCCAAGAGGGCTCTCCCCAAGGCAACGAAGTCTGCCTTTCCTTGAGCTATTACTTGGTCAGCAAAGTCTGGATCAATAATTTTACCAGCGGTTATGACGGGAACCTTGACGACTCTCTTGACCTCCGCTGCCAGGAATACCAGTGGCCCCTGCGAGAAGAGGAAGCTGGGATAGAGCCATTGTGTGGAGTTCCGCTCACTGGCAGATACGTCAAGAGCATCAGCGCCTGCTTCCACGAAGAGGGGTGCCTGCTGCTTACATTCCTCGATGTCTATGCCACCGGGCAAAAAGTCGCTGCCACTGAAGCGGAAAAGCACGGGGAAATCCTTCCCCACTTTATCCTTTGTGGCCTCGATTACCTCACACGCAAAGCGGGCTCTCTTTCCCCGGCTTCCCCCATATTCATCCGTTCTTCTGTTGGCCAACGGTGATAGAAATTGACTGATGAGATAACCATGAGCACCGTGGATTTCCACCGCGTCAAAACCCGCGTCTTTGATTCTCCTCGCCGCGTCAGCAAAGGCCTGGACGATGCGCTTAATATCCTCCTTGGTGGCTTCGATCGGTAGGAGATTCCTCGTAATCCTTACTGTGTCTGCCCGTTCGTCCTTTGATTCCGGGACTTCGACAACGCTCAAGAGCCTGGGAATGGGTGAAGGGGCAATCGCTCTTATCTCTTCAGGGTGATCCACTATATACCGGTAATCAGTCAGCAAACGACCATGGTGTACGACTTGAAAGGCAGCCTTAGCATCATATTCGTGGATGGCATCGGCAACCCGCCTTAGGCCGGGGATGAATTTATCATCATATGCGCTGACCCGATGGGGTGCTCTGCTTTCGCGCATGATGATGCTGGACTGGCAGATGATCAACCCAACACCACCCTTAGCCCGCTCTGCGTAATAGGTGACCGTTCTATCGAGAATTTCTCCCTCGGGACCATTACTGAAAGTAACCATTGGGGCCATGACTACGCGATTTTTCACTTCCAATCTCCCTATGGTCCCGGGGTGAAATAAATGTCGCAGCTCGGGCATGTGGGTATCTCCTCTCAACTTCAATTTCCCAAGAAACTGCCGATAATACTACCGTAAGAGGGATGATGTTCTTTCAAGTCCTCGAAGGGGTTAGGTGCATTTTCCATGGAGACTAATGTAAGGGAAAAGGAGCAGGTTGAAGGGATCGAAGCCCTTTTATCAAAGGCGAGAAGGTGCGATAATGAATTTATAGTTCCGGCTTTACTAATTCATATATTTTCTTTCTATACTCACCAAATTCCTCTGAATATCTGTCCCTGGGTCTCTCAAGCTCCATATCAACTTTTTCCTTAATCGTCCCAGGAGAATGTGTCATCACATAAATCGTGTCCGCAAGATAAACCGCTTCCTCAATGTCATGGGTGATGAAGAGTATTGTGGAATTTGTCTTTTCCCAGATGTCCAGAAAGACGTCTTGAAGAGCCTCCTTTGTGTATGCATCTAAAGACGCAAAGGGCTCGTCTGCCAAGAGGATATCCGGGTCGTTTATCAACGTCCTAATCAACGCTGCCCGTGACCTCATCCCGCCTGATAACTCCCTCGGCAGATGGTTTTCAAATCCGGTGAGATTGGCCATCGCAAGAAGTCCTTGTGCCCTCCCTTCGTATTCCTCCTTTCCATTTTTCTCCAACAATCCTCTCACTCTTGGGCCAAACAAGAGATTTTCCCTTACGGTCATCCAGGGAAATAAGGTTGCATCCTGGAAAATCACTCCTCTACTCGGATCAGGTTTTCCAACTCGTTTACCTCGACATTCCAGAATCCCATCAGTTGTTGTCAAAAAGCCAGCTACCATATTCAAGAATGTGGTTTTCCCGCAACCACTTGGCCCTAGTAATAGGATAAGCTCCCCTTCCCGAATCTCCAAGTTAATATCTCTCAGCGCAACCCTTGCGCTCTCTCCGCTTCCATAGACCTTACTCACATTTTTCGCTTCCAGGATTATTCCGGCAGTTCGCCCACCCATCTCAGCCTCCTTTGGGCAATTTTGACAATTATCCTATCAAAGAGGAACCCCAATAATCCGAGGAATACCATATTTGAAACGACGACATCCATCCGCAAGAAGGTGTATCCTCGCCACAAGAGGTAACCGAACCCGTTTCCCGTGGCAAACATCTCCGCCAGAATTACCATTCCCCACGCAATTCCTACACCTACTCTGAGCCCGCTGAAAACGAAGGGTTCGGTGGCTGGAAGTATAACCTTGAAAAGGAGCTGTCTTGGATTTGCACCGAGCATCAGTGCTGCACGCTTCAATTCTTCATCTACACTTTTCACTCCATCGAACACATTGATATAGACCACGAAGAAGGTAGCATATGAGATCAAGAATATCGCCGGAGGATAGCCCAATCCGAACAGTATCATTGCAAAAGGGAGGAAAGCAGTCCTGGGAATGGGCCTCAGTATCTGTACAAATGTGTCTATGAACTGCTCAACTGGTTTGTAATGTGCTGACAAAATTCCCGTGGGAATTGCGACAATTCCGCCCACGCAAAAAGCAATGATCTCTCGAATAAGGCTCCCGGAAAGGTCGGTGAAAAATCTGCCCGCGTAGAACTGTCTCCCGCCGAACACCCACTCATTGATTACCTCGAGTACCTGAGCGGGCGTAGGGACGAGAAAGTTCGGATAGAATTTCAGCAACTCCGACTCGACATACCATATGACAAATAAAAGGCTTGGAACAGTCAATCTTCTCAGCCAAACTAAAGCCCCTTGTATGAATTTCGATTTAGAGGCAAGACCTCTGGCTCCCGTTTTTCGCATCTTTCCACCTTTTTGTTCTTTTATACGGAAAAATTTCCTCCCCAGCCACCATCCAGAGGTGGCTGGGGAGGAAGGTACCATACCTCATTTTTCGGAGCCCTTACCCGACCTCCTCTATCGTGTTTGGGCAATATCCGAACTTGGAGAGGGTCGCTTTATCCTTGTGGGTAGCTTTCATCAGCAAGTCGAAGTGGAGGTGATTTTCAATAATCCCCTCGACATCCTTCTTAATAACCCCCAGGTCGTACATTCTTCTTGCCAGTTTCTTGGTATCCTCGATCGGTATTGTTACATCAGGTATCGCATTCTTAACCGATAATTCACTGGCTTTCTCTCCCACGCCGGAAATGAGATGTCCATCTCTCGCCCAGCCCTCGGGATCAATCTTGGTTTTCACGACTCCTTTCACGATGGCATTGGTCAGCTCTTGCATCGGTTTCGGTGCACTCTCCAGGAAATCAGTTCTGACAACGCCAATTTCATGCATCTTCGACCAATACGCGTATATGCCGGGAATATCCCGTCCGAAACCTTCAGCCAGAATCTTTGCTCCCCAGGGATCCCAAATGGCTACCGCATCCACCTCCTTTTGCTGCAGTGCTCCCACGAGTGTAGAAACATTAGCCAAATCGACTCTCTTTACATCCTTTTGCCAATCGAGCCCTAACGCGGAGAGGGCGAGGATTAGGTAAACATCTTGGCTGGAAAACTTTAAAATCCCCAGTCTCTTGCCCTTTAGGTCTGCGAGCTTGTAAATATTCGTATCCTTATGTGCTACTACTCGGCTACAACCGCCAGCAGTTCCCACAAATACCTTGATATCGTAGCCCTGAGATACACCACGCACCACATACGTCATTGGGATAACAGCTACGTCGATCAACCCCCTCTGCAACGCCGTAAATCTCCCCGCCGCGAATTCCCCTAAATCAACCCAGTTCCATATAATCGAATCCGGGGTATAGAGATCCTTGGCATACCACCAGGCTATAGCTCCGATGAAGTGCGATGAACCGATTCTAATAGCAGTTCTCTTGGGAATCTCCCTCTTTGCCCAGGCTGAAAACGGATTCAGCAAGCTACCACCGAGGGCAATTCCACCTGCTGCCCCAGTTTTCTTTAGGAACTCCCTCCGTGAAACGCTCTTTTTAAACTGTCCCTTAGACATTTTTTACCCCCTTTCCTTTCCATGCAAGTTCACTGGTAATTTCTTATCCCCTCGCAAGATCCTTCTACACTATCACCCCCCATCCAATCGAGATATGCGAAGATTGCTTCCTGGGCAATCTTTGCCCGATTATAAAATTCTGTTCGGGCACTGTCAATAAAAAAATCGGCTCATACTGGGGATTTCTCACATCGGTCAAAACCCCTTTTTCCCCCTCGGACGACATTATCGATCCCGGAGATCGGCTCCATAATCCTCCCTTGCCTTTTCCGGTGATATCAGCCCATTTTTCAGATCTCTCTGAACGTCGTCGAGAGCTCTTTCCCTCACATCCCAAAAACCGGCTCCTCCCGGCGTGCATAGGGTCAAGACATCACCGGGTTGAATAACGATGTTCTTCTTGGGATGAATCCATTTGCCATTGAGCTCCAATTTGCCAGTCTGCCCTGCCTTCCCACCTTTCATTCCCTGGGGGGCAAACTTTATTCGCTCGGATAGGAACGCCACCGTGCAAGGCGCGTCGGCCACGAGCTCGATCTCCGTTTCCTGACCCAACCCTCCTCTCCATCTTCCCGCTCCCCCTGAATCCCTTCGCAGTTCTTTCTTGTGGATCAAAACGGGGATGGTCTTCTCGATAATCTCCACGGGCGTGTTCGACATGTTGCTGGGATAGGGCAAGCAGGAAATCCCGTCTTTCTGGGGAGATGCGCCCTGCCCTCCATTGATGAAGAAGAGGCTTGCGTATTTCTTCCCCTGATTGGTTCCCGCAAAGGTCACGCACCAGAGGGGAGAACCCGAGTCGGCCTGGATTCGTTCTGGAATGACCTCCTGGAGTGCTCCGAATACGGCCGTTGTAAGATAATGGCCGACCATTGCCCGCCCGCCAACCGCTGCCGGGTATCTCGGGTTCAGAAGGCTCCCCTCTGGGGCCGTAACGGTCATGGGCCGAAGGCATCCCTCGTTGTTTGGAACCGCCGGAGCGATGGCGCACTTGAGGGGATAGACCGTGTAAGCATAGGTATAGTTGAGCACCGTGTTGAGCCCTCGATCGATCTGGGGGGCTGTCCCGGAATAGTCGCAGTGAACCCGATCATCTTCGATATCCAGGCGCAGCTTAATCTTCAGTGGCTCATCGAACCCGTCCATCCAGATCTCATGGCTATACCTTCCGTTCGGTATCTCTCGGATCGCATCCCTAACGGCCCTCTCCGAAACGTTTTGGATCGTCTCCGCAAGGTCTTCAAGGCGATCGATTCCCTGTTCTTCCATCAAGTCCATGAGCCTTCTGCCGAGAAGCTCATTGGCTGCCATTTCGGCCCGCAAATCTCCCAAGACCATGTCCGGGACGCGAACATTCTGCCGGATGATGGACACGAGGTCGTCATTGAATGTGCCGGCTTTTACCAGTTTGGACGGTGGAATTTGAAGTCCTTCTTCATAAATCTCAGTGCTGTCGCCCGAACGAACTCTCCCCCCCATATCCGGGGAATGGCCGATACAGCCCGCAAAGGCAATCAATTCTCCCTTTCGGAAAAGAGGTGTAGCCATGGTCACATCCGGGAGATGCCCTGAACAAATCCAGGGATGATTCGATATGATCACATCCCCCGGCTCCAGCGAATCCGGCGGGAAGATTTCGAGAAACTTCTTCAGTGAAATGGGCATCGTCCCGATGAAGGAGGGAACGCTGTGAGCGGATTGAGCGAGAGAACGACCCTGAGGATCCAGCAGAACGCACGCAAAGTCATTGGATTCCCGCAAAACCGTGGAAAAGGACGCTCGAACCAATGTCGCAGAGGCTTCGTCCACGATGGAAATTAAGCGGTTCCAAAGGACTTCCAGACTAATGGGATCATAACGCCTGGCCATCTGAATTTTCCTCCTCACGATACATCGATGATCACGTTTCCGAACCTGTCAACGCTGCAGGACGAATCAGGGCTCACGACCACGGTAGATTCCCGTTCCTCGATGATGGCAGGGCCCTTCAATGTTTCCCCTGGTCTCAGGGCGTAACGGTCATAGACGCTGGTTTCTATGAAGTCCTTCCTCTCCGGAAAATAGGCCTTTCGAGTTCCCTTCAGCGACCCCTTCCGTGATCCTCTTTCGGTGTCCCTGATCCCTCTCAGGCCGATTCGAGGAATGGGCCCATGGGCCCACAACCGCCACGTTACCCCTTCCACGGCGACGTTCTTCACGTATCGGCCATACAGCCGGTTGTATTCCCGCCAAAAGGCATCCTCGATCCCCTCGGTATCTTGACCGCTGAGAGTCCCCCCAGGAATGGGCACACTGATCTCGTATCCTTGCCCAACATAACGCATGTCCGCGGTTCGTTCAAAGTGCATCTTGTCCGGCTTCACCCCAGCACCGTTGAGAACCTCCGCGCCCCGTCGCTCCATGTCCTGGTAAATCGTGTTGAGCTTCTTCCAATCGATTTCATCCAGACGCGACACATAGGCATGAGTGAAATCAAGGGCCGGCGGCGCAACTAAAATTCCCAGGGCCGAAAGGGTCCCAGCCCCCAAAGGAGCGATCACCCTCTTGAGGCCGATCTTGCGTGCCACCTGATAGGCATGGACTGGTCCCGCACCTCCGAAGGCGATCATCGAAAATTTCCGAGGATCCATCCCGAGTTCGGCGATGTGAATCCTCGTGGCGGTTGCCATGTTTTCATTGACCACCTCAAAGATTCCGGCTGAAAGCTCCACAGGGTCAACATTCAATAAAGATGAAATGGCTCCCATGGCATCTAGGGAGGCACCTTTGTCAAGCTTCATCTCTCCCCCCAGAAAGTATTCCGGATCGAGAAATCCAAGGACAAGATCCGCATCCGTTACGGTGGGATCTTTACCTCCCTGGGCATAACAAGCCGGTCCCGGATCTGCCCCAGAGCTCTCAGGACCGACCTTGAGCAGGCCCATGGAATCGATGGATGCGATGCTTCCTCCCCCTGCACCGATCTCGATCAATTCGATGCTCGGGACTTTCAAAGGCACTCCGCTTCCTCTTTTGAATCGATGGACCCTGGCAGCCTCGAACTCCTTGGAGAGGATGGGTTTCCCCCCATGAATCACACACATCTTGGCGGTCGTTCCACCCATGTCAAAGGAGAGGAGATTCTCCTCTCTGATGAGGTTTCCGTAAAAGGTAGCGGCAAGAGCGCCGGCGGCAGGCCCCGATTCGATCATTCGGACGGGAAATCGTTTAGCCGTATCGATGGCTGAAATGCCCCCATTGGACATCATGATGAAAAGACGCCCCGTATATCCTTTACTCTGAAGCCCGGTCTCAAGTTTATCGAGATAACCCTCCATTAAAGGCTGAAGGTAGGCATTGGTAACGGTGGTGGAGGTTCTTTCGAACTCCCGTACCTCACACGCCACCTCTGAGGAAATGGAGATAGAAAGCTTTGGATAGTGTTCCTTCACGATGTCTGACGCCTTTCTTTCGTGCTGAGCGTTTGCGTAGGAATGGAGAAAACAGATGGCCAGAGCCCGGATGTCCTCCTTTTCAAAATCGGAGATGACGGGAAGAACCTCGTCTGGCTCCATCTCAATCAGGACGTTGCCGTCTTTATCCAGTCTCTCATTGATCTCCCTTCTCAAGTATCTAGGAACCAGGGGCTCAGGTATTTTTGCGTAGAGGTCATAGAGATCGTAGCGAAGCTCCCGGCCAATCTCCAG
>JABAOF010003181.1_pt1 | contig 14037 bp, 14 predicted proteins | sample 7062171 | NCBI WGS metagenome assembly JABAOF01 (sample SAMN14538628, study PRJNA623070) | marine sediment metagenome | biome: marine biome [ENVO:00000428]; feature: marine pelagic biome [ENVO:01000023]; material: deep marine sediment [ENVO:00002113] | place: India: Gulf of Khambhat ...
CCCCGGCCACGAGCACTCCGATGAACAAAAGGGGAAGGATCTGTTTGGCAAACCCCCACGTGGAGAGAAACCAGCTGCCGGCTTCGCCTTGGTCAGTACTGGTGATAATTGACAGACCAACTGCCGCCGCAGCGAACGCGAGCATCGGCTCATAGGGAAACAAAAAGGCAAGGATAACCACTGGCACAGCGGCAAGAAGCACCTTTAACGGTCTCAACCCAAACCAGAGAACGAGGATGATCGCAAAGAACCCTGAGACAACACTTGTGATAATCCACTTGGCCGAGTAGATGGCATCCCAAGTCCCACCATTCGTCCCTGGCTTCCCCCAATTGGGAAAGACGAGAACCGCGACCATGGTTGCGAAATAAAGCACGTTTTGCCAAAGCGGTCTGGTGACATCCGGTACTGGCATGGCTGCTTGTGCATTCGATTTCTCTAAATCTTCCTTGAAAAAGATAAAATGCATGAGCAGCCCGATCACCACGCTGAACAGAACCGCCCCAACGGCACGGGCTATCCCCAGCTCAATCCCCAACACGCGGGCGGTTAGGATAATTGCAAGCACATTGATCGCCGGTCCCGAGTAGAGAAACGCTGTTGCCGGACCGAGGCCTGCACCCATTCGGTAAATTCCGGCGAACAGGGGAAGCACCGTACACGAGCACACAGCCAATATGCTTCCTGAAACAGATGCTACCCCATAAGCCAAAACCTTATTGGCCCTTGCTCCCAAATACCCCATGACCGAAGCCTGGCTGACAAAAACAGCAATGGCACCGGCGATGAAGAGTGCCGGAACAAGACACAGGAGGACGTGTTCTTGGGCGTACCATTTTACGAGGTGCAGCGCTTCCATTATCGCATTGTCAAACCGGGCCTTTCCCAGAGGGAGATAAAAACTGACCAGAAAGACGGCTATGAGTGCTGAAAGGGCTTTCCATTCCTTTTTCAAGTCCATGGGTTATCCCTTAATAGTCAGAGTAGTGGTAATTTGGTCAAAAAGCCAAAATTGCCAAAAAAATTAAAAACCCCTCCTTTTTCTTATTTGCTCAAGGCCAATTGTGCTTCCGCGGTAGACCTGATCACCGTCTCCACGCAATCAAAGAACTTTAGAATGCATCGCATCCTCAGCCGATAAAAAATCTGGGACCCGCGTTTTTCGTTCTGCACGATGCCCGCACTCTTGAGGATAGCCAGGTGCTTGGATACCGTAGACGTATCGGCCCCGATCATTTCCGTGAGTTCACAGACACACCGCTCCTTCCTCGATAGCTCATCAACGATGAAAAGCCGCGTCGGGTGCGCCATGGCCTTGATGATTGTTGCCCGTGCTTCAAAACGGGCTTGGGTTTTTCCTTCCAAACTTGCCTCCAATAAGTTTTTTCCTATTTGGTAATATAACCAAATAACAAACAATTATCAAGGATTTTTCGCTTCGACATCCCATTGGAGGAATTCGGTTCAATCGGACATATCCCTCCCGTTTGTAAGAACTTGAAAGGCGACGTCGAGTTCATAAAGAAAAAATAGAATGGGGGAAGGATCGGTCTGACCTAACTCACCCGAATGCTCTTGTTTCGGCTAACACCTCTCTCCTCCACGGTCCGTATCGACCTCCATAGTTAACTTTTGTTTTAGGTTCCTCTGCCCTTTCATGGTATATTTCTAAGCTCCAGGCTTTTACCCAGTCTCCTCCATCCATTTTTGGGTTTATTGAGTTGAACCAGATTTTGTAAGGGAAAGGATACAAATCCCTTGACACCTCGGAAAAGAAGGCGAATCATCGTCTCAGGAGAGGGTGGTTCACAAGAAATCGGCTGGCTTCACAAAGGGTGAGCTGTGAAGGAAAAGGGTTCGTACAGCTCTGGTTGGGTCATCGTTGCGATCAGTTTCGTTACCCTCGCCCTTGCGTACGGGGTCTGGTACTCGTTTTCTGTCTTTTTTGTAGCCCTTCTAAAGGAGTTTGGCTGGAGCCGCTCTCTTGGCGCAGGCGCCTTCTCACTGTTTGTAATCGTCCACAGCCTTATCGGTCCTTTCGTGGGGGGGATGGTTGATCGTTTCGGACCGAGAAAGGTCATCCCGTTGGGGTCGTTCTTTTTGGGAGCCGGACTGGCCCTCAGTAGTTTAACCAACACGTGGTGGCACTACTATATCTTCTTTGGCGGTATCACCGCCGTGGGGGTAGGGTCCACCGGGTGGGTGGCCAATACCACAATCATTCAACGATGGTTTAAAGCCAAGAGGGGCTTGGCCATAGGTATCATATCCTCCGGCATAGGAATTGGGATTTTAATCTGTGTTCCCTCAGTTCAACATCTTATCGGCCGGGTAGGATGGCGTACCGCTTACCGCATTATGGCAACCTTCATTCCCCTCATCGTGGCACCCATGGCGATTGCGTTTCTCAAGAACCCCCCACAAGAGACCTCGCCTCATGATACGAGGGTTTCCGGAAGAGAGATTATCCCTTCGACTCCAAGAGATCCCTTGATCGCCGATGATGAATGGGGTTCACGGTCTTGGACCATCCGACACGCCATAACCACGAAACAATTCTGGCTCCTGAGCATTTCCTTTCCCTTAGGGACTTTCGCCACGCAGTCAATTCTAGCCCACCAGGTAGCGTTTTTCGTCGATCAAGGGGTGGAAACCCTCTTTGCCTCCTACATCGTGGGGATAGTGGGGGTTTCAAGCGTGGGGGCGAAGATCTTATGGGGAACACTGTCGGATAAGATCGGAAGGGAGGTTACCTATACGGCAGGGATTGCCTGCTCGATTTGTGGAATGATATTTTTGATCCTATTCGCCGTTCACCCTTTCTCCACTTTCCCGTATTTTTACGGTGTCTTCTTCGGCATGGGATACGCTGCTGTGGCGGCACTTCCTCCCATTATTACAGCGGATTTTTTTGAAGGACGGGGTTATGGCGGTATCTTTGGAACGCTCATCCTTATCACTGGAGTGGGAGGGGCTTCCGGAGCATGGTTCGCCGGTTTCCTCCACGATCAGCTGGGAAGTTACGTTCCCGTCTTTATCATTATGATAGTCTGTGTTCTCTTTGCGTGCCTTAATATCTGGAGGTCAGCTCCGAGGAAAATCAGGAGCGTGCGGGAAAAAGGGGGAAATGCAATCAGTCAACATACGTAGGAGCTATTGATACCACTACACGTGATTAAGCCTTTTGGGACAGGTATCTTGCCTCTTCTCTCCCCCTCTCTTCATTCACAAAATAGAATAGCGTTCCGCCGGCCAAAAAGAGGAATGAAACAGATGTAATGCTGGCCCGTGAAGCGATACCGCTGCTATAACCCATAGACCTTACGAGTAGTCCAACTCCTCCCATGAGAACGGGGCCGATAACTGCAGCGAATCTGCCGAGCATGTTGTAAAAGCCGAAGTACTCAGCTGATCGTTCAACGGGAATTATCTTCGCAAAAAATGAGCGACTGAGCGCCTGAATTCCACCTTGAACGAGGCCAATGATAATAGCCAGAATATAGAATTCACTTGTGCTCTGCATGAAAGCGCCCCAGATGGAAACAAACAAGTAGACCGTGATGGCGATGAAAATGGCGCGCTTTGCGCCGATCATCCCACCAAGATAGCCAAATCCTATAGCAGCTGGGAAACCAACGAATTGAACGATGAGCAGCGCAACGATTAAATCACTGGATTTAAAGCCGATGGAGATGCCATAATCTACAGCCATACGGACGATTGTATCCACGCCATCGATATACAACCAGTAGGCCACGAGGAACAAAAATATGGTTCTCAAATGGCGGACCTCCTGAACGGTTTCCCTCAATTGAGTGAAACCTGCTTTCACCATGGCCGATCCAGTTTTTGCCGCTTCACTCGTCGGCTCTTTCACAAACACTAGGAGCGGGATCGAGAAGACTCCCCACCAGATACCCACGGAGAGGAATGAAAATCTCTCGGCTTCTCGGGCGTTTTCGAATCCAAATGTTTCCGGGCTGAGGGTCATCCATACGTTTACTGCGAGGAGAATGCCACCACCTAGATATCCAAGAGAAAAACCCAAAGCAGAGACAAAATCCAACTTCCTCTCGGGTGCAACAATGGTAATTAATGCATCATAGAAGATGTTTCCCCCTGAAAACCCGATGGATGCCAAGACATACAGCACTGCGGCCATAGGCCAATTACCCTTGGAAACCAGGTAGAGGGAGGAGGTCATTACCACACCCATGTAGGCGAAGAAGATGAGAAACTTCTTTTTCGATGTGCCCCTGTCAGCGATAGCCCCCAGGATAGGCGCCGACAAGGCAACGGCAATACTCGCAAGGGAATTCGCGAGTGCCAGTCTGGCTGTACTCACCGTGGTATCGGCCCCAATACTCCAGAATTGCTTGAAGAAAATCGGGAAGAACACGGCCATGACCGTCGTAGCAAAGGCCGAATTGGCCCAGTCATACATGCTCCAGCCGAAGATCGCTTTCTTGTCGTCAAGATCCATCGTGTGCCCGTTTCACGCGATTTTGGTGATAGACGCCCCGAATCTCGTCTTAACCTCTTCGAAAGCCTCTAATTGATAGAGCAGTATCATGCAATGGCCGATCAGGGGCTGACTAACGGGTACAAGGGTACATACATCTGGCCGCAATTAATACGTGGAGGGCCCTAAAGGGAATTCCGTTCGCGATAGAAAGAGGGTATGAGCTCGAAGAATCTCATGGGGGACTCTATGATCTCCCTCATCAGTTCAATCTGATGGTTGTGATTGTCCACCCCCAGATAATCGATCAAAGGACCTTTCAAACCGGAGAGTCCATCGATGGCACCTCGATTACAAGCGGCCTCGAGAACCCGGGTCTCCATTTCAGGACTGTGGAGAATTTCGGGTTGAGACAGGAGATGGGTCAAACATGCTAAAAACGCATAGGCGGCATCCTCCGATACAGCCCCGAAAACGATTGCATCGGCTCGTGAGGTTGTACCGATGCCTCCACCACAGCCGCATTTGCATTTATCTCCGTAGGGGATTATCCTCTCCGTCGCTTCCTTGAGAGCCCCCATTCCCAATTCGTTGCCCAAATCGCCAATCCCAATGGTCAAGCCTCCTCTTTTCTTAACCCCTTCGAAAAGCTCATCAATTCTCGCGACAAAAGGTGTGATCGAGCGTCCATCCATACGGTGATAGTGTCCTTTTTCGTTTCTTCCCGGACGCTCCACGGAAACGGCTGCCTTGGGATTCATATCGTCTAGTATTCGTCTTGCCGCTTCTTCGGCTTCATGCGGATCCTTGGTAAAGGGGAGAACGGTAACGGTATGGGGAATTGCAACACTGGCGTTAAAATCATCAAGGATCCCCAGTCCAGCTGCTTCACAGCAACCCTTGATAATCTCTAGGCATTCTTCTTCGCAAAAGACAACTGGCTTGGCTCTGAAACCCAGATCAATGGCACGGGCGATCAATGACGCCCCAACCACCCCGTCGGTTTCAGGGGTTAATCCGTTCCCCGTGGAAGCATGTTCCTCTGCAAGCTTACCAGCGTTTAGAACGTCCAAGGGCATTACGGGGAAGCCGGTCATAATGAAAACGACATCTCCCTCTCTTACCATATCGACCAACTTCTGGGCCGCTCGCATGGTCAGAGGCCCATCAGATGTACCACGGGCCGCCTGATAGAGGGGACGGATCTGCCCCAGACATCGCCAATCGATGGTGATCAATCTATCCAGATTTTCCCCAATCAGATCTGTAATACTTTTCTCAATATCTCTGTCCATTAATTCTTATCCTCACATCGAGTCTTTGGGCGTTACCATGGCTCAATTCCATCATAGTGGGTATGGCGGAGATCAGGTGATGGCAATTGCCTCTATTTCTATCATACACTCTTGAGTCGTCAGTCGGCTTACCTCAACAAGGGTGCTCGCTGGATATTTTCCCGTAAAGTACTCCGCACGAACCTCATGGATCGCTTTCAGATCTTCCATATCAGTGACATATACAGTTACCTTGACAACGTTGTCCAAGGTAGCACCCCCTCCTTCCAGGACGTGTTTGAGGTTTTCAATGCATTGTCTGGTTTGAGCTCGTATATCACCTTTTCCGACGACTTCTCCTTTGGCGTTCTTCGAAATTTGCCCAGAAACGAAAATGAGGTTCCCCGCCTTTACGCCCTGGGAAAAAATCCCGAAAGGTTTAGCCACCTCGTTACTCGAAAGAATAACTCTATCCATCTCAAATCCTCCTTCCACGATGGCGATCCCGCAATCCGTTCCTTTTCTCCCTCGCCTCCAGCTCGTATTCTCTCAATCTATCCATGCACCCGGGCGGAAAGCGGCCACGAACAAACCAATATTCCTGCGAGAAGGCCCCTGCAGTGAGAAAGGGACCATCCCCTCTAATAGACATAGGACAGTGGGACTAGATCTATCGTGGTGGCTCATATGTGCATAAGCCCGTTCATATTCCAACCTAATCTCCTTCTTGTCAATCATTTTCCTTATAAATATTGTGGATTCCATTCTCAATGTCTTGATGAGTCTGTGACCTCTTACCGACTTGCTGGGGATAAGCGGCTAACGGTTTTGCTTGACAATCTCAGGATTTCACACTAGTCATAAACAGAATAATGAGTCGGTCCGAGAAATGCACGGGAATCGGAGGTGCAGCATGAAGTCACGTAACCGAGGTGAGGATCCAGGTGCCTGGATGGAGAGTACGATCAAGGATTTCATCAACAACTCGCCCGAGAATTCCCTCAAAAACGAGGAAAATGATAAGGCGTGGGTGGATCCGCTGGTAGGATTTTCTGGGGGTGATGACCCTCTCTTTCAAGAATTCAAAGAGCATATCGGATCCTTTTACTGGACTCCCCTGGAAATATTCTCCAAGACATTTCCGGTGTTAAGGGTTAAACCAGATGATCTTACGGTCATAAGTTGGATTTTACCACACAACCAAAGGACGAAGTCCGATAACCGCGCACAAACTGCCTATCCCTCTGAGAGGTGGGTAAGGGCACGGGTTCACGGTGAAGAGGCCAACGAAAAGCTCCGTACGCATGTGGTGGCAACCGTACAAGAGTCGGGGCACGAGGCCGTCGCCCCCATGCTTTCTCCTTTCTTCGAAAGGAAAACGTCTGAGCGTTATGGCTTTGCCTCCACGTGGTCCGAGCGACATGCAGCCTATGCCTCAGGCCTGGGAACCTTTGGTCTCTGTGATGGTCTCATAACACCGGGGGGTAAGGCTATGCGTTGTGGATCAGTTGTTGCTCGCATAAAAATGCCTCCCACAGAAAGACCATACAGCGATCATCACGCGTACTGCCTCTTTTTCACAAAAGGCCTCTGCGGGAAGTGTATCGAGCGTTGCCCTGTAGATGCAATCACCGAATCTGGTCATGACAAGGTGAAATGTAGACAGTATGTTCGCGGGGTGGTCCCAGAGTATATAAGATCCCGTTTTGGTCTACCAGAGGGCAAGGCTTATGGGTGTGGTCTATGCCAAACGGGTGTGCCGTGCGAGTCGAAGATCCCCACCGAGGATGACGTTCGATAGGGGAGGTGGAGCAGTGGCTTTTAAGGGGTCATTGACATCGCAACCCGGCATCAGCGGCTTAAGAAAATATCACACTCAAGCGTCGCTAACAAAAGAGGAGTAAATTAAGGCCAGGATTGCCCCGACCTGTTTGCGGTTCAAATGTTACCCTTCTGGCTGGTTGCCTTATGTGACTCATTGGTGTTATGCGCGAAGTCCGCGTAATCAAGGAACGAGCCTTTTTGTAGTTCACGATGTGCGTTCGTTCCCCTTGATGCGAAGATCTTGGTTGAAATAGAAAATGTCCGGGGAGGGAGAGCATGTCTCTCCCTTCCCCGGAAAATACTGGGCATTATCGAAGCCTCTCACTTCTTGGGTTTCTTAACTCCTGGCTTTTGGGTTTTGGAGTCTTTCTTTGTGAAAGGAATACACCCACACCCGCAAGTCCCCTGCTTCTCTTCGGCCATATCTCTCACCTCCTTTCCAAAGTAATCTGAGGCCTTCCATGACCAGGTGGCCCTTGGATCCGCGCAACTACGAACAATGATTGAGCTCATCACAACCCCAACGCTGCCTTGGCGATATCTTGCCGAAGCCACTCGGATGTCTTGAAGTGAAGCATCAGGCCCCGGGCATCACGAAAAAGACGCTCGACAACGTAGTCCCGGCAATAACCATGGCCCCCAAGGACCTGTATTGCCTTGTTGGTGACGTCCACGGCCATCTCGGATGCGAACAGCTTCGCCTTGAACCCGTTGAGAACAGCCGTATTTGGGGAAGAGTCCGCTTGGGTGGCACAGGCGGTGAGAAATGCCTCTGCCGCTTCGCTCCCAAGAATCATGTCCGAGATCAAGAATTGAACGGCCTGGTGAACCGCAATCGGCTGCCCGGCTATCGTCCGTTCTTTGGCGTGACTGACCGACAGGTCTGTAGCCGATTTGGCTATCCCCACAGATATAGCACTGGCTCCGAAGAAACCCCACCCAACCACCGCCTTCCCGATAACTTGTGTCCCTTCTCCCTCATTCCCAATGATGTTTTCGGCAGGCACCCGGCAATCGCTGAAGAACATCTCCCTTGAGGAAGTGCTCGTCAGGCCCATCTTGTCCTCGGGGTGACCGAAGGAGAGGCCGGGAGTGTCCTTTTCGATGAGGAAAGTGCTCATCCCCTGGGGACCTTTCTCGGGGTCCGTCCTGACCAGAGCCAGGTACAGGTTGGCTTCTCCGGCCGAGGTGATGAAGAACTTTGAGCCGGTCACGATATAGTGGTCGCCATCTTTTCTCGCCCGAGTAGTGATGGCCCCGGCGTTACTGCCGCAGTCCGGTTCGTGAACGGCGAATGTTCCAAGAGATTGGCCCTTCAGCATCCCCGGTAGCCATTCATTTTTCACTGCCTCCCTACCACCAAGTTCTATTGCCTTTGCCACTATCGAATGGGAGACGTAGACGAGAGCAGTTGAAGCACAAGCGCTCGACAGCTCCTCCACTACAGAAGCGAAGGAAACTCGTCCGCCTCCAAAGCCGCCATGGCTTTCGGAAATGCCCACCCCAAAAAGACCAGCTTCCCCAAAAATACGAATGCCATCCCAGGGAAAGGTGCGGTTTAGGTCTCTGTCCGAGGCAGCAGTTGCTATCCGCTCTCTGACGATTTGTTCGGTGACCTTCGCGATTTGGCCGTCTTCAGCCAAATCGGTTTTCTGCTCCACGACGATTTTCCTCCTTTCTTCCAGTCGTAGGTATTTAGTGATTTAGTAATTACTGAAACATTCTCCAAAAAGAGAGATTACTCCTCCTTTTTCAATTCCTCGATTCGTGCTCGTACTTTTCGAAGCTCATTCTGAAGTCCCCGCTCGTAATTTCTCAGTAGGGCAACCTTATCCTTGGCCCTGTTCAGTTCGACCTCTCGAATCCGTCCAGTTCCTTCACAGCCACAAGTGCAGACCCCGGAAAGAAGGTCACCACACTCCTCAAGGGCAACCGGGTCTACCTCATATGGTATCCAGTATCCTTTCCGCTCATTCCGGACCAATCCCGCATGCTTGAGAACTTTGAGATGTTGCGAAACGGCAGAGGGAGTAATACCCAATAATTCCGAAATCTTGTTTGCACCAAGAGGCCCCTCTTGCTTCAGGAGCTCAATGATCCTGATGCGGGATTCGACTCCCAGAACCTTAAATAATTCAGCTTGCTTGCTTTCCATGCGATTTCTCCAATTCAGTATCTACTTAAATACCACAATAAATCGTCCTTGTCAAGAACTTTTTTGAAAAGATTCGGAGAAATTTTCGCCACACATTCAACAACTCCGCCCCTGGGCCCGTATGTAATTGGAAGGACTACCACGTCCGACGCCCTGGCCGGAGCATATCCGCAGACTCCGGCTGGGCCCCCTGGATGAAGATTGCCAGGGGCAAGGATCCTCTGCCCGTCTTACACATCTTGCTACCAAGGGCGTTAGCGATCACGACAATTTGGAGCCTTCGTCTTTCAGGGGGCAGTTAGCCTGGCTATCTGAACAGCAGGATCCTTTGCCCGAAAACACCCGCTTAAAGTACCTCACTGCAAAGAACAGTGCTCCAACCACTATGGCAACAAGGATAATAGTCTGGATCATTTTTTACCCCATTTCCGGATAGAGCCCCAGGCGATCACTTTTCATCGCGGGCTCCTACCCTCTATTCCCCGCCCTGGCGGGACTATCCCAGTCCGAGAATCATTCCTCCCCGGTAGATGACAAATGCTAAAATCCAGGCAAGGGTGATGCTGTATCCGATGGAGAAACCCGTCCATCTCCAGGATCCCGTTTCCCGCCGAATAGCAGCCACGGTGGCCAAGCACGGGGTATAGACGAGGACAAAGACCATAAAGGCATACCCGATTAGGGGCGTCATGGCATTCCGAATGGCGGTGCGGAGATTCTCACTCTCCTCCCCTTGCTGCTCTCCAACCTGATAGAGGATTCCGAAGGTACTGACGACGATCTCTTTGGCCACAAAGCCAGTAAGCAGGGCCACGCCCCCCTTCCAGTCAAATCCCAAAGGGCGAAGGAGGGGGGCAATTGTCTTCCCCAACCTTCCAAGAAGGCTATTTTCCTGGAACTCCTCTTTTTGAAGGGCTTCCAGTTCGGCAATTTTTTGATTCATTTCCTTGGATAGAAGCTGGGCCTTTTCCCCTTGCCCAGTTTGAATCAGTTCCGCTTTTTTCATCGCGTATCGCTCTTCAATCTTGTGCCTTTCCGTTTCGTAATCTCTGGAATAGTCCACGGTCTGGGGAAAGGAGCTGAGGGCCCAAACCAATATCGATCCGACGAGAATCACGCTACTCATCTTTTTGATGAAAATTGAGCCCCTCTCCCACATGTGAATGAGGGTCCCTTTTAGTGTTGGCATGCGGTAAGGGGGAAGCTCCAGCACAAACGGTGCGATTTCCCCCCTGAACAGGGTTCGCTTGAAAATCTGGCCCATCAGGATGGCCAGAACGATTCCGATAACGTAGAGAGAAAAAATGACGTTTCCCGCATACGCCCCAAAAAGGGCCCCAGCAATGAGCACATAGACGGGCAGCCTGGCGCTACAGCTTATCAGTGGATTAATCAAGATAGTGAGTACCCTATCCCTTCTACTTTCCAGCACACGCGTTGCCATGATGGCCGGCACATTGCACCCAAATCCCATGATCATTGGGATAAACGATTTCCCGTGGAGTCCCACGGTGTGCATCACCTTGTCCATGATGAAGGCAGCCCTGGCCATGTAGCCCGTATCCTCAAAAAGGGCGATACAGAAAAAGAGGATGAATATATTTGGGAGAAATACAGCCACCCCCCCCACCCCGCTGATAACTCCATCGACAACGAGGTTCGTGAGGAGCCCTTTGCCCATGAGGTCTCCAACGAACCGCGCGAGGGACCCCACTCCGGCATCAATCCAATCCATGGGATATTGTCCCACGCTGAAAGTGAGCTGGAACATGGTCCAGATAAAGAAGATGAAGATCGGGAAACCGAGAAGGCGATTCGTCAAGACCATATCAACCTGGTCGGAGAGATAGCGCCTGTCTCTCCTGGCCTGCTGAAACGTCTCCTTAAGGGCACCATGGATGAAGCCGTATCGGCGATCAGCCATTAAGGTCTCAGAGTCCTCGCCCAATATTTCGTTAAGATGGATCTTGCTCTTGTCGAGCTGGTCCAGAACCTTCTTCCTCAGAGGACTTCTCTCGATTTCCTTGATGACCTCCTCATCATTTTCCAGCAGCTTGATTCCCATCCAGCGGGAGTGATGCTCGTCCGGGAATGAAGCGCCCGAACGGATCAGTTCCCCAAACCTTTCAATTTCCTCTTCCATTTCCCGGCCGTAATTGATGTGAATGTGCCGGGAAACCGACTCCCTATCCTCGGCCACCATAACGATTGTTTTCAAGAGGTCTTTGGTTCCCTGGTTCTTACTCCCGACAGTGGGAACAAAAGGAACGCCCATGAGAAGAGAAAGCTTTTCATGATCGATGACCAAACCCCTGGACTTGGCCACGTCCGCCATGTTTAGGGCAAAGACCAGTTTTACACCGAGATCGATCAACTGTGTTGCCAGATAGAGATTGCGCTCCAGTGTGGAGGCATCAATCACGTCCACCACAAGGTCGGGCTTTTCCTGGATGATATAGTTCCTCGCAATAATCTCCTCGAGGGAATACGCGGTCAGGCTATAGGTTCCCGGAAGATCAACCACCTGGATTGTGTAGCCGTTGTAGGTGGTTACCCCTTCCTTCTTCTCCACGGTAACCCCGGGCCAGTTTCCCACCTTTTGATGCGCTCCCGTAATGTTATTGAAGATGGTCGTCTTTCCAGAATTGGGGTTTCCCGCGATGGCAATCGTGATCTTCTTACTCATTCATCATCCCTTGCCTACTTCTCCAGTTTTCTCACCATCACTTTTTCGGCCTCATCGTGTCTAAGGCTGACGTGGTAACCCTTCAACACATATTCTATGGGATTCCGTAAGGGAGCGAATTTTTCGACTGTAATCTCTGCCCCGGGAATGAACCCCATCTCCATGAGTCTCTGCCGGAAACGTCCGACCCCGGTCACTCGTTCGATTATCCCCTTCTCTCCGGTTTTCAGCTCGCTGAGTTTTCGCGTACTCACTTGTACCCCTTACTCGGTATTGTGGGCCATTGAGACCAGAATATTCTTGGCCATGCCATACCCAAGCGCGATCCGGGTTTCCCGTGAAGCCACAATTAGTGGTCCTGGCCCACTGCTTTTGATCACTTCCACGTCGGCCCCTCGGTTTAAGCCCATGCCCGTCAAACGTCGCTCCATCCCCTTGCCTCCCACAAACCCAATGATTCGAACCCGTTCACCCGGCGAAGCCATGGTCAGCGGTATTGCGGGTTCTCTTTTTTGGAGACAGTTAGAGCAGAGCCCGTAGATTTCCATCTGGTGCTGGAGATCATGAAATCCCATTCGCCGGGCCACCTCCGTCTGAAGGGTCTCGATTTCCGGGCTGTAGAATTCTATAATCGTGCCGCATCGCACACAGATGAAGTGATCATGGTGCCTGCCCAGATGACGGTGTTCATATCGGGGTACCTGACCGGTGAATTTCTTCTCTTGGGCAAAACCGTACCGGGAAAAGAGCCTTAGATTTTCAGCAACAAAGCTTTCTGAAACGGAGACACCCTTTTCATTAAGAATCTTGGTGAGTTCCGCTGACGTCATGTGAGTTTCTGCACCGAGAAAAGCCTCAAGAATACTCAGCCTCTCATCGATCCGATCAAGGCCTTCCCGTTCGAAGATGACCTTGAATTGTCGGTGGATATCCCTGTGGTCTTTTACAAGCATCATGTTGCTCACATTCTCGCCCTACGTGTCCGCATCCAATCCATGCTGAAATCCAACAGTGGGTCGTCCTGCTGAGGTCAGCTCTCCTTTCCTCAGCGTCTCAATGACATCAAGGACAGTTCCAGTGGCCCCAACGTAGACTTTAATGCCAGCTCCGTCCAGGGTCACCAGGGCGTTGTGTCCTATATTCCTCGCTACCACGACATCAACACCTTTGCTGATCAGAGTCCGTGAGGCCTGAACACCGGCAACATCTCTTTCTTTGGTTCGTCGGTTCTCGATCACATCTAACTCCATGGACTCGGGATGCACTACAACGAAAAATGGAGAGCGGCCAAAAAGATCATTCACACGGGAATCCAGGCTATCCCCTTTTGCAGCGACGGCGACTTTCATCTCGGGAGAACCCCTGTGTACCCTCTGGGATCCCTCGTCTCGATGGATTCTTCGCATTACTGCCTTGCCCTCCCGGATGGCCGGCATGCGTTCTGACCTTCCTGCCTCTGAGCGCACTGGGGGCAGTAGCCAAATAGTTCAAATCGATGAGAAGTGAGGACAAAACCGAACTTTTTGCCGATCTGTTTCTGAATCTTTTCGATTTCATCATCTGAGAACTCTAGGTGCTGTCCGCAGCAGATGCACCAGATGTGGCCGTGATGTTTATGCCCATAGATATGTTCATA
>JABAOF010004900.1_pt2 | contig 14031 bp, 16 predicted proteins | sample 7062171 | NCBI WGS metagenome assembly JABAOF01 (sample SAMN14538628, study PRJNA623070) | marine sediment metagenome | biome: marine biome [ENVO:00000428]; feature: marine pelagic biome [ENVO:01000023]; material: deep marine sediment [ENVO:00002113] | place: India: Gulf of Khambhat ...
CTTCGTATAGGTAGTATTTTGACAGATGCAGATTTAAAGTCCGATGAACCTATGAAAGAAAAAGTTTGCACAGAATGTATGGATTGCGTCGAGAGTTGTCCAGCGAAAGCCATAGGAGAAGACGGTTCTTTAGATTTGGGAAAATGTATGAGAGTATCACTTCAGTACGGACTGCCGGGAGTGGTAAGGTTTGGAATGAAAGCCATTGGTATGGAAGGCGAAGAACTCAAAGCCCATGTAGGGAGTCCAACTTTGTGGGAACTCTGGCAGAACCTATTGATAGGAAATTTCAACAATTGCTTTGAATGTATAGCTTCTTGTCCGATTGGAAAATGAATTCATAAGGATTTAGAATCGACAAGGTTGCGGTTGCCCCTTTAAATATCTTATTAGCGGACCCGCCGGGATTTGAACCCGGGTTTGCCGGCTTAGAAGGCCGGTGCCTTATCCTGGCTTGGCCACGGGTCCTAATTAAATGATTGAAGTTTGTTCATACAGTATAATAGGTTCTATAAGTCTTTTTTTATTTTTCAACTGCAACACATATAAAGAATTTATATTAATAATGAACTGATGATGGTCACAGTTGAGACTCCTAAAAATAGCTTTTTTAAGTATAGATTAAAAAACAACAAGTTTTATAGGGAGTTTTTTTCTCCTATTCCGTGCATAGTTAACTATGGCTTCATAGAAGGTACAAAAGGAGATGACGGATTTCCTATTGATGTCATTATTTTGGGAAAAAAACTCCTTCAAGGCAAAAAGATCGATCTCCAAATCGAAGGAGTCGTTAAATTCGTTGATTGCGGGATTAGAGACGACAAATACATAGCGATATCCGATGGAAAAAGATCGAATTGGAGAATAAACTTGTTTTTCAATTTTTATGTAATATTTAAGAAAATTTATCATTTAATTAAGGAAAAGAGAATAGTAAAATGTAAATTTGAAGGTATAAATTGGTTTGATAAACCAGTAGAATCATTAGATAACTTAATACAAAAAAAACGGTGAAGTTGCGATGATCAATAAGATGATGCATAAAATGAAGGATAATAAAATAAAGAATATGATGGATGACTTGGACCTGCAAGGTCTATTGCTCCTACATCCTTCAAACATATTTTTTTCTACGGGATTCAAATGTACTACGAGTTGCGCTCTTGTCATAACCGATGACATTACCTTAGTAGTTCCGGAATTAGAAGAAGAACATGCAAAGGAGAGCGTAGATTTAGATATTGAAGTATGTAAGAAAAAAGACGAATTTTGGGATAAAATTAAAGATCTACTAAAGGATATAACAAAAATAGGCATTGAGGAGGATTTTATTTCAATAAAAGACTTTGATCACCTAAAAAATCTTCTGGACGGAGAGTTAATCGAAACTTCTGAAAAGATACAGGGCTTAAGAATGATAAAAGATAAAATAGAGATTAAAAACATCAAAAATGCCTGTAAACTTGCTGATTTAGGCATGAATTATGTAGAAGAACTCATATCAGAGGGTGAAAAAGAGAAAGATGTTGCAAATGAATTAGAGTATCGGTTAAAAAAAGAGGGTGCAGAAGGCTTTGCTTTCGATACCATTGTTGTATCAGGAAAGAATTCTTCGATGCCTCACAAAGTTTCTACTAATAAAAAAATAAGGAGAAAAGAATCCATCATTATAGACATAGGTCCTGTTTGGCGTGGATATTGTGCAGACCTCACAAGAACTTTTTTTATTGAAGAATTATTAGATGTGTATGAAATATGTCTTACGGCCCAGAAAGAGGTCATTAAGAGCATAAAGGAAGGATCCAAAGCATGCGAAATGGATACAATAGCAAGAGATATAATTTCAGAGTATGGTTATAAAGACAACTTCATACACTCTACTGGACACGGAATAGGCATCGATGTACATGAAAAACCAAGACTGGCGAAAGAAGATGAANNAAGAAAATATGGTTATTACTGTAGAACCTGGAATATACGTTCCCAAAAAATTTGGAGTGAGGATAGAAGACGTAATATTGGTAAAAAAGAATAAGTGCGTAATATTAACCAAAAGCAAGAAAGAACCACTTACTTTTTAGAAAACATCTCTATGGCTTTTTTAAGGGTTATTTCTCCTTTTGCAACTTTCTCAGCATACTCCCGCGATATTGTAATTTTGCCTTTTGATTGAATTCTGCTCTTTTCTTGGATATTTTTTATATCACCTTTTTTTGGTTTAACTTCCATGCTTGTATTTACTGTTTTACCTTTTGATATAGCAATGTTAATCGCTGCAATAACATCTTTCATTCCTGACGTGTATCTTGTGCCCTTTCCAAGGTATGGTGTTGAATTAGTCTCATTTACTATTTCCACATTGTATCCCTTATTGATGAGGGAATTTAAGATTATATTTCTATGGAGCGGAGCCTCATGACCTATTTTTATAACCATCTCTTTCGCAAGGAATTTATCTTCCACGTCCTTTACCACGTCGATGATTTCTTTTACGTCCTTTAGTCTGTAGACTGAAACGACTTTATTGTCTCCAATGATTGCGACTCCAGGCTTTTCACCCGGATCTACCCCTATCGTCAGTTTAGAATATTCTACATATTTTTCCAAGGCGATTAAGGCTTCATCCACTATTTCAGTCCATGATTTTTCTTTTTTGGCTAGTACTATTGATGGATGTTTAACGAATCTCCTTTCAGAAGGTGTTGTTATCACTACTCTTACCGAAGAAGGTATCTCATCTCTTAAAGAGAGATGTAAGATTGGAATTCCCCTTTTTCTAAACTCTTCTAAGATAGGATAATAAACCGCAAATTTGTTAGTGACTATTCCGATCAATAAATCCCCATAAAAAAATAAAAAAAGGTGGTATAAAAACTATAGCCCGAGTTCTTTCAGTTTCTCTGGGGTAGGTACGCCGTCAACCCATCCTCTTAACTCGTAGTAGTCGTCCAGCATCTCATCTAAGGGTACTACATGACCTTTGCTCGGACCCTCTGGCATCGGTTCTTCCAAGAAACGTTTGGGTAGATAATCATCCTTTCTACTAAAGCCTTCTCTTGCGTTGAATGCTCTCTCCAAGGTATAGATTCTTTCTCCTATCTTCATTACGTCTTCGGCTGTAATATCCCATCCTGTTGCACCCGCGAGCATGTCTGCTATTTGCGGAGCGCCTATAGCAAATGTGGTGAATTTACATATCACTGCAGAATCTACAGCAGCGAAGAGGTCTTGGAAGATGATTACCCACTGCGCTTTTCCTTCTGTAGCGAATCTATCTATTAGTTCGGGAAGGCTTAGTACCTCTGGCGCTATTAAGTAAGCCCTTAGGTGACAACCTCCTCTATTGCTAGTTGCATAATTTAGTGCGTGCCCCTTTACTCCTCTTGGATCATATGCTGGAAGAGCTTGTTTTTTAACACCCATAAAAAGATGCGGCGCGCCAAATCTCTCTGCTAACCTGTAACTTCCTTCTGCTAACCAATCTCCTATACCTTCTCTCGTTCCTGTCTTCTCTACTAAATCTTTTATTGCCTCTGCATCTCCCCATTTGATCTCTTCCGGTAAATATCCTCGTTGGTACAGTTCCATTGCCGTTGCTATAGTAGTTCCCATCTCTATAGCATCGAGTCCATATTCGTTGCACAGGTGATGGGACATAAAAATGGCTTCTAAATCGTCTACTCCACAATCCGCGCCAAAAGACCATGTCGTCTCGTATTCAGGACCTTCTGCTTCTATATTCTTTACCTTACTCCACCTTCCACATTGTATCTCGCAACCCCAGCATCCTTTCTTCTCTACAAGGATTTTTTCTGCTATCGCTTCTCCGCTCGTAGGCTCTGCGCCCTCAAATACACCGGTTTGGAAGTTTCTTGTAGGATATGCTCCAAGCTCGTTTAATATGTTTACCAAAACAGCAGTACCATAATCAGGTAATGCCTGGCCCGTGACAGGATTCTCGCTTATTATACTCCGGGCCTCCTTGACCGCCTCATCGAATTTTGCAGCATTTTTTATCTCTGGTTTTTGATCTCCTCTGCTAACTATTGCCTTTAATTTTTTGGAACCCAAAACAGCGCCATGTCCCCCTCTGCCCGCTGCCCTCCATTTTTCGTTCACTATGCATCCTATTTTAGAGAGTTTCTCCCCGGCGGGACCTATGCATGCTATACCGCAAGGTTTGTATTCAGCCTCTAAAGCATCGGATGCCTCAAAGACCGTCTTCCCCCAGAGATGACCAGCATCTTTTATCTCCGCTTTTCCGTTGTCTGTAAGTAGATATACTGGTGTATCTGATTTCCCCTCTATTATAATTGCGTCGAATCCAGATCTCTTGAGCCAAAAACCAAATGTTCCTCCTGAATGGGAATCGTGCATCGTTCCTGTAAGGGGGGATTTTGTAACTGTACAGTATCTACCGCTTTCAACTGCCTTTGTCCCTGTAAGAGGACCTGTAGCAACGACTATTTTGTTTTCTTCGCTTAGAGGATGTGTTCCCGGTGGTACTTCGTCATAAATTACTTTTACTCCCAGTCCTCTTCCACCAATAAAATTTTTTGCCAGATTTTCATCCAAATCTTCTATTTTTATGGATTTATCTGAGAGATTTACCCTCAGGATCTTGCCCATGTATCCCACGGATACACCCCCAAAAATTGTCATTATTTTACAGACGATTACTTTCTTATATATCTTTGCGAATTAATGAGATTAGAGATAAATAGTTTATTAGAATCATTTAATTTGGTAAAGTTATTAAATAATTGCGTTTATAACTGATAAAAGGTAAATACTTTCAAAACATGAGGAGGTGAAAAAATGACAAAATTAGATGCAAGAAGATTTGGGCTGGCAGGAGGGATCCTCTGGGGAGTAATTTTATTTTTAACGACGTTGTTTTCCTTGCCGACCAACTACGCAGTAGACTTCCTTGAAATAATTGTCAGCGTCTACCCAGGATACACCATAAGTCTCGGAGGAAGTTTTGTAGGTTTAATCTACGGATTCATAGACGCGTCAATAGCGGGTTTCATATTTGCATGGCTTTACAATTGGCTATCTAGGTTTATTTAGATTCATTTTCTGATTTATTTTTTTACATTTTTATGATCTGAAAAGGTCCATAATTAGATCAATTTTCTAGAACTTTTGTTCATAAATTTAATATCATAACAATAAGTCGTTATTTTTGTCGCTGCCTGAAATCTCTAATTTTTATAGGAGATGAATGAAAATGATAGATAGGCCTAAGATATTTGCCAAATCATCTGAAGTGATGAAAAAAAATGCCGTTTCTCAAACAAAAAAATCTGATTTTGCTAATTCAATAAAATCGCCTGTGGATTATATCCTCTTCCTTCAAAGAACTATCGGCAATCAGGCTGTTCAGAGTCTATTCAAATCTGGTGCGATCCAGGCAAAGTTAGGAATCCGTGAGCCAGGGGATATTTACGAGCAGGAAGCAGACATAGTAGCGTTACAGGTGATGCCCATGCCTGAGTCACAGGTACAACGACAGCCAGAAGAGGAAAAAAAAGAAATGTTACCCCAACTCAAGCCGCTTGCCGGATATTTCACTCCGTTAGTTCAAAGACAAGTAAAGGAAGAAGCTGCTGGCACTCCAAAAACTGGAAAAGCTGAATATTGCCTTGATAAACCATGGGCAAGGACAAAAAGAATCATAAATTCCAACTTCCATATACTTGTATCCAACGACAAAAACCTTTTAAAATGGCATAAAGAGTTAGAATCTAGAGTAAGTGATTTGGAAAAATGAAAGCAAAATCTAATGCTCTTATTGATAAAAATATCATGAGAAACGTAATAGCAACTTTTTATTTGGGGTGTCAAAGATCACATTTAAATGAATTATTTAGATCTAATTGTTCCAAAAAAAATTTTGAAAGATTATGACGAGCGTCTGACAGAAAACTCGCATATTTAAAATTTTTTTGAGTTTTTTCTCGCATTATGGCAATATAAAGAAAAAATAATAAAAAATAACTGTTATATTAACTGTGAGGACGCCACCTTATTTCTCTCCCCCCGATCTTAGGCGACTCGGTGTCCTCACTTATTATTTAACAATCTTTTATTTCATACTTTTTTCTCCGTCGAGCGCTCCGACTGTAAGTATTAAAACTTTCGGTATCTCTTTTCAATATGGTTTATAACCATTTCTTTTTTTCTGATTGCCTTTTCAACAGCATTTGAGACTTTATTTTTCATATCGTCTAAATCTGAAGGTTTAAAATCTACGACTTTTTTGACCTTTGTATATGCCGACTCTCTAAATAGAGGTTTTATTTCTTCTTCTTTTCCGTCTCTAATCAGTACTACTCCTTCTCCACCCTCCACATAACCGACTTCATGGATGTTAACTCCAGATTTCTCAACTACTTTTTTTACCTCGCTTGCAGTGCCCTCTTCGGCAATTATTAGCAATGAATCTAAGGATACACCCAGATAATCTATATCTAAGTCCTTTAGCATTCCATGAACCATTTTGTTCACAGTTTCGGCTATTTTTTCTTCTTCAAATACTAATCTTACTCCTGCAGTATTAGATATTTCGTTTGCATCCCCTCTAATACCACCGTTTGTTACATCAGCCATGGAATGTATCTTTCTTTGAAGCCCTTCTCCAAATAAAGCCTTACAGGCTGTTATAAAGTCTACATTCAAGGTCTCCTTTACAACATCGAAGTATCCTGAGAATATTGCTGTAGTTGTGATGGTACCTCCTCCTGCCCCCTCCGTCATCAATATTAAATCTTTAGGCGCTGCATACTTTCTCGCGGTAGGTCTATGATCCAAAGATCCTACGGCACCAACTGCGGATACCATCCTGTCTCCAATAACCATGTCTCCTCCCACACGAAGGGTGCTACCAGCTATTAGTGGAACATCAGTTAGTTCTGATACCGTGCATATGCCTGCTGTAAAATCGAATAACTTCCCGACGTCTCCATCATCTGATAAATGCATATCACTTAGTAACGCTATTGGTTTGGCACCCATGACGAATACATCTCTCATTGCGGCTCTTGTAACGTGAAAACCAGCTAGAAAAGGAAATTCGCTTAACCTAGAATGTGTACCATCTATGGAAACCGCTATGTATCTTCCATCATCTCCCACAACACCTGCATCATCCTGCTCCAAAGGATCTACCAAAACGCCTTCTTTTTTTCCGATAATCTCTGCTATCTTTCTATGGACGAAAAAATCTCCTTCTCCTCTTGATCCAACTCCCATAATTCCCATCTTAACCTTTGAAAAAGGAAATGAAAATATCTCCCTCAGAAATTCATCATCTGTCTTAAATGCTCTCTCAGAAACCTCAACCTCTTCTATAATAGCGCTGGCAAACCTTTCTATGTATTTATCTTCCTCCTTAATTTGTGAGATTAAAGAGACCAGATCGTTTAGGATCTCTACTTTTTGTTTTCCTTTTCTCAATCTTCTTCTTACGGCACCTTCTAGATCCATTTAAACAACTCTCAATCTTATTACAACATTCATTTTCTCTACTGAAAGAAGAATTTTTCTGATTGATTCGTCTTCAATATATTTTAACCAAAAGTTTAAGGGAATATTAATGAACGATAATCATAAATTTTATATAATTTATTCGTTATTGGCATATAGGTGGAATCATGGCTCTGGTTGCTGGAATTGATATTGGGTCCACAACCGCAAAATCCCTAATATTCAGCGATAGAGTCATTGGGCATTCTCTTATATTAACTGGAGTAGATCCCAAATCTGCTGGAGAGAAGGCTTTAAATCTTGCTCTAGAAGATGCAAATTATAAAAGAAATGACCTAGACTATATCTTAGCCACTGGTTACGGTAGGATTTCAGCGCCTTTTGCAAACAAGACTGTGACAGAGATAACGTGCCATGCAAAAGGCGCTCACTATCTTATTCCTGATGTTAGTACGGTAATCGATATTGGAGGACAGGACAGCAAGGCTATCAAAATAGATGAAAATGGTAGCGTTATAGACTTCATCATAAACGATAAATGTGCAGCGGGCACGGGTCGTTTTTTAGAGTTTATATCTGAGTACGTTCTTAACGTTTCTATAAAAGATTTAGGCAAAGTTTCTTTGAATGCAACCAAAGAATGCAAAATTAGTAGCACATGTACGGTTTTTGCACAAACAGAGGTCGTATCTCTTCTAGCAGATGGAGAAAGCCCAGAAAACATCGTAGCAGGTCTACATTATGCCGTGGCCTCGAGAATAGGCTCTTTAGCGAAGCATATTGGCGCATCAGAACCCTTATTACTTACAGGAGGCGTAGCAAAGAACGCTGGAGTTAAAAAGTCTTTAGAAAACTATTTAAATCTAAAAACAACTCAAATACCTGACAACTTCGATTCTCAATTGGTAGGCGCTCTCGGAGCCGCGCTCATTGCTCTTAGTACATTGAATCCGAAGTAAGAAATATAAATCATAGGGGGGAGGGAAGAAAGGATGATGGAGAGTTTCGATAATCTACTTAAGGCTCGCCCAATGGAAATAAGCGAGGCTAAACGTAAAGGAATTAAAGTCGTGGGATCTCTCTGCATGTACGTTCCTGAAGAAATAATCCACGCAAGTGGACTTATTCCGATAAGACTAGCGCATGGCGGAGAGGTTGAAATCCAATCGACTGGAGAAAGATATATTAGACAATACGTTTGTCCATTTGCAAGAGCCACCGTAGGTTATAGAGCAGAGGAAACCAATCCATACCATAAAAGCGTTGACGCCCTTGCAGAAGCATATACATGCGACGCGATGAGATTTACCCTAGAATGCTGGCATCATTACTTTAAAGTACCCACATTCTTGCTTGGACTACCCAGGGCGATAGGAGGACCAGAGTATTACAGATCACAGGCTTTGGAATACTTCACGAACGAGATAAATTGGTTCAAGAAAGAGCTTGAAAATCTTTCTGGAAAAAATATAAGCGAAGCAAGCATTAAAGAGTCTATTGATCTCTACAATTCTATACGAGAACGCCTTCGTGAAATGTATGAGTATCTGAAGGAAGATAGCTCGCCAATAGGATGGGAAGATGCCTTTAAAATCGTTCACGCAGGCTTTTCTCTTGACGCAAAAAAATATCTCGGCGCGTTGGAAGAACTATGTGGCAGTCTTAAAGAAAAAGAAATAGAAGAGAAAGAAGGACCAAGATTGTTGATCACTGGGAGCATAATGGCTGCAGGAGATTACAAGATTATCAATATATTAAATGAGATTGGCGGAAATGTCGCAGTAGATAATCTATGCACAGGGTCGAGATCTTTCTGGGACTTGGTCGAAAACTCTGGAGATCCGATTAGAGCATTGGCAGATAGATACCTAAAAATACCAGCGTGTGCTCGCTCGCCTTATGCAGATAAGAGACTAGAATTTTTATCTGATTTAATCAAAGATTACAGAGTTGATGGCGTTATCTATTATACCATAAAGTTCTGTGAGAGTTACGGTGACGAGGCGCAATTGGTGAGAGACTACCTGAGAGAGAAACATGGAATCCCCATGTACCATATCGATACAGAATATGGCGTAGCAGATGTTGGTCCAATTAGAACTAGATTAGAGGCTTTTTTAGAGATGTTAGGAGGGAGTTAAGGTGGCTGAGGATATTTTACAAATAATACCTGGCGTAGCCAAGGTAAGGGTTGATCAAGATCTTACAGGAATAGGAAAACTCATGGGACAGTGGTTCGAGTATCCTGAAATTTATAATGCGGAGCAAAAGGAGGGCAAAAAAATCGTTGTAGTTTGGGCACTAAATCCCACAGAACCTTATTTTGCGGCTGGCGTAAATCCTTACGACATCTTGGGACATGAATCAACATATCACGGACAATTAGAGGAAGATTTCGGAGAAAAAGAAGGAGGAAAGGCAATAAAGGCAGGAGAAGAGGCTGGTATTTCGGTAGATAGTTGCCGGTTCAACTGCTGTTGGTATGGTGCGTTCATTACAGAGAGCACTCTCGTAAAACCAGATGCTTTCTCCATGTTTGTTGGACCATGGTGTGATAACGTAGCAAAATCATGGCAATTAGCAAGCACAAAAAAAGAATTGCCTTTGCATGCTGTAGACACGCCTGTTTATCATCCAGATAAAGAAGGTTGGGCCATTGATTACATGGTCAAGGAACTAGAAGATCTAATGGAGTGGTTAGCGAGATTATCAGGAAGAGAGGCGACTGAACAAGATCTTAAAAAGCAAATTAAAATACATAACGAGTGTAGAGAATTGCAACAGGAAATAACCAAATTCTTAGCCTTATCAAAGGTTCCTATAAACGCTTTGGATCATCATCTATCGCTTGCAATAAACGCAGATTGGTTTGGTAGTCCAGAAAAAGCACTAGATGCTTTAAAAACGCTTTACGATGAACTTAGCGAAAGAGCAAAGAAAGGTATAATGGCGCCAAACATAAGCGAAGATAACCCAAGAATATTTTGGATCGGTATGCCTACGATAGATTATCTTAAAACGTTTAGCCTTATCGAAGACCTTGGTGGAACTTACGTAGGTCAAGATGTCTATTGGACTAATTGTTACGATGTAATGGACGAGAAAAAAGAGCCTCTTGAAGCAATAGCCGAATGGACATGGAAAATGCCATACAATATTCCGACAGAGTACAGGATGGAGGTGACGCTCCCTCTTATAAAAGAGTCAAATCCAGATGGAGCCATATACTGCTGTAACTTCGGCTGCCATAACTGGGGATCTCCGGCAGTGATGATCAGAGATATCCTAAAAGAAGAACTTGACATTCCAACCTTGATATTAGAGGGCACCGTACCGGCTGAGCATGGACCTGAATTTAGCGGAAAAATTAGTTCTTTCATAGATATATTGAAATAGGTTAAATCAATAATAGGGGTACTCACCCCTTATTTTTATTTGAAATTTTTCAAAAGACTTTAAATGAGCATCGTTTGCTAAGGCTAATTTAATTAGCATTTTTTTCATAATAGGGCTATTAATAAATATATTATTCTATATACTACTTATTGGGTTTAGTATTTGGGCGTTTCGATCGTGGTGACAGGAAGAGGGGGAGTAGGTAAAACTACCGTTACCTCCAATTTGGGAGTTGCATTGAGCAAGTTAGATCACAGCACAGTCCTAATAGATGGTGATATCCACCTTCCTAACTTGGGTTTTTACTTCAAGTTGGAAATGGTGGAGAATAACCTTCATAAGGTTTTAAACGGTGAGATCCCACTCGAATATTCTCTTTATGAACACCCATCGGGTGTATTGGTTATACCGGGGAGTTCCGTGATCGATGAATCCTTAACAGTTAACACAAAGAGGCTCCCGTCGATAGTAGAATCTCTTACCAAGCAATTTGACTTTGTACTGGTTGATGCTCCACCCGGAATACCTCTTCCAATCATAGAGATACTCCCTGTGTGTGATGCACAGTTGATTGTGATTGAATTAGGGCGTTTTCCACTGGTAACCGTCGAAGAATTGAAAAAAATTGGTAATGCCTCCAAAATGACAAATTTTGTTGTTATAAATAAATATGATGGTTCAGAACAAATTTTAAAGTCTTTTGCAGCGCAAACAGACTCGTACCTACCGATATTGGGCATAATATCCTACGATAAGAAGATTTCATCATCACTAAGGTCAGGCATCCCTCACTTACATTCTAATCCTAAGTCTTTAATTTCGAAATCGTTCCTACAACTTGCTGAAGAGATCGCTAAATGGAAGCACGGCGTAAAAGTAAGAAAGTTGGTTGGATAATCTTTAGAGGAGGACTTCGACCAGCATTACCATTCCTATCAGATCATTTTTCCTGATGTCTGCCTCAATTCCTGCTAAAAACATAGCATAATCGACGTTACGGTCTTCGTTTAAACGTTTCAAAGTCTCTTCTCCTACTGCGATAACATGTCCATAAGGATTTGTCGCATAAAGGGTGTTAAGCAATATGTATCCTGCAGGGATTACTATTGGTTTGATTTTTAGAGATTTGGCATGACCTTTCTCTATAGTTGCATCTTGGTCCGCGATTATATGCTCTATGCGAATGCGATCACTTATTACTCCTTCAAAAGATATATCTTCTACTTCCTCCCTCTTTAAATCCGTCCTTCTTAGTACCCTCACCATTATCATCACCAAAAAACAGAAAAGTCTTAGTTTATTTATTTAACTTTCGCATAAATATAGTGAACTCCTACTTGTTACGATGAAAATAAATAGTTTCATGCGAGGAGTAATTCTATGCTCGATAGTTTAATAGAAGAGAGTGAAAGGATTTTTAAAGAGGTTAAACGTCTAGAAGGAGAAATAAATGAATATACTTCTCTCAGCATTAGAATTAAAACTAAAATAAAAGATAGAAATATAATTATTAAAGAAAAATTGGAGGAAGCCCAGAGGAACCAACAAGAACGTGATTTACTTAATAAAATAGTATCGGATCTTAAAAATCAGCGTAACGAATTAAAGCAAATAATATTATCCAATTCAAAGGAATTATCTCTACTAAAAGAGGAAAGAGAAAAGATTATTGAAAAAATTGCCCTTCAATTAAAAGATTGGAATAGGGAATATAAAAAAATTCATGGATCATTGAAACACTTAGAACGCAAAATAGAGACCAGTGTGTTAACTAGACAAAGAGAAAACAAGTTAGTGGAAGAGGCAAACAATCTAAGAATCAGATTAAAGGAATTAGAGAATGCAGTGGCCTTACAAGATAAAATAATGATGTTAAGAAAAAAAAATAAAGAATTAAGAGAAAAGGAACAAAAATTGTATATAGAGATGGTGGAGCGTGTAGATCTGGCAAACGAACATCATAAAAAAATGCAAAGGTGCTACCAAGAAATAAACGAGAGTAGAAACATTACAAAAAAATTAAAAAATGACTTGTCAGACGTAGAGAGAAAGATAGAAATATTAAGAAAGCATATAAATGAAAACAAAAACGATTACTCCATTGCAAGTAAAAAGATCCATGAGATAAGAATCAAAGAAGAAACGAAAATGAAGGAGGAAAGAGAGAAGGAACTTCGAGTAGAGGCAGAAAAAATATTAGAAAACTTCAAAAAAGGAAAGAAACTCTCGACAGATGAGTTTTTGCTCCTAAAAAGATTCGAACTCTTGTGATTAAAATGGAGGGCGTGTGATATGGCAGATCTCCAAGCTATTACGCTACCGCAAGAATATGTTATGGCAATAATCATCTTAGTATTATTGTTGCTGCTATGGGCTATCCTAAGAGAGTTGAGAGTCTCCAGGCAGTTAGGATTGCAACTGGACGTCATGGATCGACAAATAGAACTTAAAAAGATAGGACTCGTAGAGAGCGATCTCTTCCTACGAAAGGTACATGATATGAAGATATCTTTACCAAAAGAGAAGGAAGAAGAGATCAGCAGACTCGAAAGAGAAACATTCGACTTGGCTAGGGAGTTGGCTGGTATTTACAACGAGGCAGAAGAAAGAATGAGTCGTCTTGAATTAGAAGTGGAACTTAAAAGAATCAGAGAGATTTTAAAACAAATAGAGGAAAAAGAGAAGGAATTGCTTGGTGAAAAATTATGACTGGATTAGAACTATTTATGGCTATCGTCTTATCGGGCTCAATACTAATATTCCTATTCCAGTTTTCTAAAAGAATAGATTGGAGTTCTATTCAGTTCAAGAATAGTTTGAAAGATGCTGGAGTCTCTCTAAAGAGGCATATAGTCACAGACAGAGATAACCTTGCGGAGAGGGTCGATAAATTCATAGAATCTAGGAGTTCTGAACTTATCCAAGAATGGTCGCTAGCAACCAAAGAGGATATAGAAAAGATAGAGATGAAAGTAGAAGACATAGAAAAGCGTTTAACAGGTCTTGATAAGGGAGTCGAGGAATTTAGAATCGAAATTTCCGAAAGATTAAGTTCTTTGAGCGAAAGACTTAAAAAAGTAGAAGATTGAACCCTACGACCATCTAAAAGGTCTCTCACCACCTTCTGAAAGGTGGATCATCAGG
>JABAOF010008511.1_pt1 | contig 14021 bp, 8 predicted proteins | sample 7062171 | NCBI WGS metagenome assembly JABAOF01 (sample SAMN14538628, study PRJNA623070) | marine sediment metagenome | biome: marine biome [ENVO:00000428]; feature: marine pelagic biome [ENVO:01000023]; material: deep marine sediment [ENVO:00002113] | place: India: Gulf of Khambhat ...
CCACATCCCATTTCTCACCTGACGCCAATACATCGCCCTGCGGTCCTGGTCCACCTCGGGGCTGATCTCGGCACGTCGCGGAAGAGGGTGCATGATGATAGCGTTGGGCTTGAGGAGTTTGAGATGATTCCCGGTAAAATGAAATCTACTGTAGTCTATTTTTTTCGATTCACCTCCCTGATCATACTCGTCTTGGATTCGAGTCATGTAGAGTGCATCGACCACGGGGATTATCTTATCTAGATCCTCGCTTTCATCAAAGTCCAGGTCGTTTTCCCTCAGGTAATCCTTTAGGTCCTGGCCCATTTGGAGGCCCCGTGGTGCGACAAAGTAAATCTTTACCCCTTCGTAGTTCTTTAAAAGATAGGTGAGGGAGCGGACTGTCCTGCCGCGGAGGAGATCTCCCACCATGGCAATGGCTTTTCCATCAATGCCACCATAATTTTCGAAGGAGCGGTGCAGCGTGTAGATATCAAGCAAGGCCTGGGTGGGATGTTGATCCTTTCCGGAGCCGGCATTGATCACTGAGACGGGTCGGCCAGTCTGGTTGAGGAGCCAGGCCATCTTCTCGGCGAACATCTCTTGGAAGTGGCGCATAATCGCGAGATCGACATAGCTGGAGAATGTCCTCACGGTATCCTCTTGGGTTTCACCCTTCATCTCGGATGAGGTCGTTGGATCGCGGACCTCTGAACACCTCATCCCCAATATCTGGCAGGCCGACATGAAGGAGAGGAATGTCCTCGTGGAGGGTTGAACGAAGTAGAGCATGGCCCGCTTTGTTTGAAGCAGAGATTGGAGAAAGAGCATACCTTGGTTTCCCTTGGCGATTCCCCTAATCTTCGTAGTCAAATCGCAGATGTAATCGAGAAAAGGACGATCGAATTGCTGGGCCATGACCACATGGAATATGTTTCCATCCCTCATGAAGTACTCTTTTTTCTCGCTTCCCCTGAGTTCCCTAAACGACTCCCACTCAATTGGTAGTACCATGACACATCCCCCCTGCAGGTCTTCCCGATTTGAGACTATCAGAAAATCCTCCTTTTCTCAAGGGACTATATTCTAGGATTTTTTTCGAATCGCCGCGATTACGCCAATAAATTAGTGGCGATCCTCCAGGTTAAGTGATAACGCCATGGGCGTTGAAGTGGTGTCACGTGGTAAGATTTTTTACCCCCTATTTGATGGAACGAGCTCATCTCGTTCCGAGGGTTACCTATCGATCCGGTACTTCTCAATGATCTTCGGGTTCAGGTCAATTCCCAAGCCCGGTTTGTCAGGGAGCCTCACCTGGCCATTCTGGTTCACTTCCAAAACATGATCGACGAGATCCCCTATGAGAGGATGGGCTGGGTATACAATCTCGGCTAGGGTGCCGTTGGGGATAGCTGCAAGATAGTGGAGACCAGTAGCTACCGCTACAGCAGATCCATGGATATGGGGGGCTACGGGGAGGTTCCAGGCATTGGCCATGTGGGCGATTTTGATGCACTCTGTCAGCCCCCCGGACCAAGCAATATCCGGCTGAACAAAATGGACAGCCCCGGCGGCAATATACTCCCTGAACGTGAAACGTCCGTAACTACACGTCTCATACCCGGCTATCGGTATATTCAGGGATGCAGCCACTTTTGCACTCCCCTCGATGTCATCCGGGGATACCGGCTCCTCAAACCAATAGATGTCATACGGTTCCAACTTATGTCCCATTTGAATGGCAGTGGGTACGTCCCAGGCTCCATTGGCATCCACCATCAGGAGGGTTTCCTTTCCGACCGTCTCGCGAACAACTTTTACCCGCTCCAGGTCTTCTTCCAAGGTAACTTCGCAGACCCCTCTCTGTGGCATTACCCGTAGGGGATTGAATCCTCCCCTTAAGCTCGAATTCCGGCCTATTTTCATCTTGACTCCCGTAAAACCGTGCTTTATGTACGCTTCCACCTCCTTGGCCAGCTCCCTTAACCCGTGCCCCTCAGCATAGAATCCTCCGGTTGCATAGGCAGGTATCACATTGGAATAGCCTCCAAGGAGTTTGTAAACGGGAAGCCCCGCAACCTTCCCCTTGATATCCCATAGAGCGATGTCTATCCCACTAAGTGCTGCAATAATAAGCCCCCCTCGTGCATGCTTATAGGAGCGCTGGTGCAACCGCTCCCAAAGCCTTTCCACTTGGAGCGGATCTTCCCCCAGAACGTGGTATTTAAGTTCCTCCTCGATGGCCACCTTGGTGGAGATGAGCGGTCCCCCAAAATGCGCCGCCTCACCGATTCCAGTGACCCCTTGATCTGTGTGCACTTCCACCAGCAGTGCGGGCTTGGTGGACATGGTGTAATTGGCATCGTATACGGTCCTTTCTAGGGGGTAGTTTAGTGGGATCGTTACGACATCGGTAATCTTCATGTGGATCTCCTTTCTCATTCCAATCGCATGACATTCTTTACTTGAGGATCCTTTTCCGGGGGGACGCAAATCCCCGGGAATCCCATTGGGAGACTCACCAGGTTATTCGGTTCCTCTAAGACGCCGCTTAGCCTCCGCAACACAGTATACTCCCTGAGCTGCCCGTGCAGGCTCGAAACACTCATTGCAGGAGATACACGTTGCTCTGCTGGTGTCCCCGGATTTCCACCGCCGAATTAGATGCGGTTCCCGAATCAGTGGACGGCACAGGGAAATATAGTCTGCGAGACCCTCGTTCACTACATGCTCAGCAACGCTGTAAGAACGGATTCCTCCTACAAGTAGCAATGGTACATTGACCTTCTCCTTATACAGTCGTGCTGCCTCGCTGAAGTAGAGCTCCTTATCCGCGGATACGATCCCGGTCTTCCGTGAAAAGGAATATTCGCTCGGACTGAGATGGGTTCCACCGCTCACTTCTATGGCGTCTATGCCCTCTTTTTCCAGCATGCCCGCTAGTTGAATCATTTCACCCTTGGTAAAACCCCCTTCAAGGAAGTCATCCGAGTTTATCTTGATGAGGACTGGAAAGCTGTCCCCTGCGGCAGACCTTACTCCACTCAGGGCAGCCAAAACAACGCGTGCACGGTTCTCCAGACTTCCCCCGTATTCGTCCATCCTCTTGTTATAAAACGGGGAGAGAAACTGACTGAGAAAATATCCGTGGGCCGCATGGAATTGCACTCCATTGAAACCCGACTTCTTTGCCCTCATTGCCGCCTCCACAAAATCCTCGATCGTATCCGCAATCTCGGTTTTCGTCATTGCGCGGCACGAGCAGCCCTGGGGCATCTCCATTGCAGAGGGCCCTAAAGCCTTTTCCCCTGGCGGAACGACAAACGAGTTGCAACCCGCATGGGCGATCTGCATTACAATTTTTCCCCCTTCCTTATGTACCGCGTCGGTCATTCGGGCAAGGCCCGGGATAAGTTCGTTCGTGGAAACAGCCAATTGTCCGCGCCTCGACTTCCCGTGCTGGTTGACATATGCGTAGCCGGTGATGATTAACCCCACGCCACCTCTTGCAAGTTCCGCCATCAGGTTTGTCAACTGAGGTGTGCAGGCACCATCAGGATCGGCCATTCCCTCGAATGTGGCGGAACGGACGAATCTGTTCTTCAGGGTCAGGCTCTTAATTGATGTACTTTCAAACAGTCTTGACATCGTGCCTCCTTTTCGAGTTATTGTCACCCAATCCCTCCTTTCGCCGCCGATCTGCACTTCTGAAAACCATCCCCATGGTTCCTCCAGAAAGTTCAGGCAACATTGTAAGCTGTTCTACCGCGGTTATTGAAGTGGGTAAAACGAATATATTCAAATAGGTTGTATTGGTCAAATCAGAAGTTCATCCCCACCTGAGCACCTGACGTGTCGCAGTCACAAAACAAGGAATATTGTGGCAGGGTCTGGGGGATGGGAATTGCGATTGACTTCAACCGAACATTGAGGGATTACCGAGAATTCCCCAAGATTTTGCAACACGTCATTGGGAATACATGCTAAAATTTGATGACTCCTGAAACCGCACCATTTCAATTTTCGTATAATCACAAATGGATGTAAAAAGACGAATTGATGAGTTGAGGCGGGAAATCGAACTGCACAACTACCGCTACTATGTGCTCAACGAACCCATGATCAGCGATCATGAATACGATACCCTTTTTCGGGAACTGGAAGAACTTGAGAAAGCTAATCCCCAATTTTACTCCCCCGATAGCCCCACCCAGAGGGTGGGTCCTCCATCAGCCCATCTCTTTCCCCATGTAAGACACCTCAGCCCCATGTTGGGTTTGGAAAATGCCTACAATCGCAGTGAGCTCTTTTCATGGGACAACCGAGTCCGCAAGATCGTCGGGAAGGATAGGGTTGATTATGTAACGGAGCTGAAGATCGATGGAGTTGCCGTGGCCCTGCTCTATAAGGAGGGTAATTTCGTGCGCGCGGCCACACGGGGAAATGGAATGGAGGGAGAGGATGTAACGGAAAATATCCGAACAATTCAACCCATTCCCGCCCATTTGAAAGGTGGTCCACCGCCTCTCCTCTGTGAAGTGCGGGGCGAGGTGTATATCAACAGGAAGGATTTCGAAAATCTCAACAGGAGGCGCTCAAAAGGCGGTCTTCCCCTTTACTCCAGCCCGAGGAATGCCGCCTCCGCATCGCTAAGGCAACAAGACACAGGTATAACCGCTGAGCGGCCATTGGACATATGGATCTTTGGGATTGGCTCGATTGAAGGGAGGAAATTGGAAGGGCATTGGGAGACCCTTGATTACCTGGCATCCCTCGGGCTTAAAACAAATCCGTACAATGAACGACATCAATCCATTGAATCGGTATGGAAATACATTGAGCATTGGAGTCGAACGCGAAATGAACTTCCCTATGACACTGATGGGATAGTGATAAAGCTCGATTCCCTGAGGGACCGTGAGAAAGCAGGAGAGATCCTTCGGGCTCCCCGATGGGCCCTGGCCTATAAGTTTCAACCCGTCGAAGCAACTACTGAACTCAAGGACATCTTCATCGTCGTCGGAAGGACGGGGGCAATCAAGCCCTTTGGACTTCTTGAGCCTGTGCGGGTGGGAGGTGCCACTATTCGGGTTGCCCCCCTGAACAGCGAAGAGGACGTTTGGAGGAAGGATCTGAGAATTGGGGATCGCGTCGTGGTACGCCGTGCGGGGGACGTGAGGCCGGAAGTGGTTAAGCCCGTTGAAACCCTTCGGACGGGAAAAGAGAGGCCCTTTGAAGTGCCCCGGTACTGTCCTTCGTGTGGTGCTCCGGTTACCAAGCTAGCGGGTCAAGCCTTTTCCCGATGCACAGGGGGCAAGTGTCCAGCCCAGCTCGCCCAACACGTAAGACAATTCGTTTCCGAGCATGGAATGAATATGGTTGGGGTGGGAGATGCCCTCTGTTATGGGCTCGTCGAAAGGGGGATGGTAGAGGATGTTGGCGACCTCTACTTCCTGACAAAGGAGGACTTGGAGAAGGTCGGGGTCAAGGGGAAGAATACAAATCGGGTTCTGAGTTCCATTGCCAGCGGTAAACAGAGGCCACTCGAAAACCTCATCTTCGCCCTGGGGATTGCGGAGGTGGGATTGGGGACGGCGAGAACCCTGGCGAAGCACTTTTCCTCGTTGGATGCATTGTCCGTGGCGGAGCCCTCGGATCTAGAGGGAATGAGGGGTATCGGCCCGAAGGTGGCTCAGGCGATAGTCACATTCTTCGGTTCCCCTACTAACCGGGACATCATCAGGAAGCTCAAACGCGCTGGTGTAAGGATCTAAGGGATTGGTGTCCAAACAACATTGGTGCTGCGGTGTTGCAGTCGGGAAGAGGAAAGAGGTTTGAGGTTGGAGGCGGAAGGCAAAATATGAAAGTTCAAAATCCAAATGACGAATGACAAATAACTCATAACGGACACGGATAACCGGCACTGACACGAAACTCTGAGCGAATGGGAATTGGGGCGACACGTCCTTAAGTCCCGCCAGGACATCAAGGAGCGTTCCTGAAGGTTCTCATGGCCTCTTGGATCAAGAGGTCGCCCTGATGGGTGTACTTAGGGGAGAAATGGAAGGGCACCAGACGTTTGACCCGGGCCAGGTGGGCAAGATGGCCCGCCTGGTGGGCTGTGAGGTGGAACTTTTCCGCCGCCAACCTCGCATCCCTTTGTAAGAAGCTGGTTTCAATAAAGAGCATATCGGATTCCTCGGCGAGCTCAACGATTTTCCGTGCATTGTCCTCATGGTAGATGACATCGGCGACATAGGTAATCTTCTGACCGGGAACAATCTTTACGATATTGGCTTTCAGTTCTCCCAAAGGTATTTCCCTCTCCCTTGTTTCGCCCTTCTCCTTCCACCATACCCGGAACGGAGTCTCATCTGATTCTTTCTTTATGACGGCCTCTTTCAACTCCTTCAACCAGGGACCAACGGGAAGCCCCATTTTCTCCAGATGAGTTTTCAGGATATTGACATGCTGCTTCTCCTCCAGGGAAAAGGCCAAGCAAGGGATCTTATGATCCAGCATCATGGTTCTCACACGAAATGCTGCCTCATCCAAGAGGATCGAGTCAGATGAGTCAACACGGGTGACGTCCTCCAGCCTAAATCCACATTGAACGCGGAAACAGGCCGTCTTCCGCCCCGTGGGATTGACTTCGGTGACCCGCAGCGTCAGGTTGTTCGAGTAATTTTCCACCAAGTTCCATGTATAGGAGGCCAACTTATTCCCCATATGGTCAATAAAAGGAGGGGGGCCAAAAAGGGAGAGCTCTTTATCTCGCCCAAGACAGATTCGCAGGAGATGGTCGAAACCGATGAAGTGGTCCATGTGGGTGTGGGAGACGAAGATGTGGCTAATTTTCAGCATTTTTCGAGGGGAAAGGGGATGCAGATCGCCCATATCGAAAAGGAGGGCCCTTCTATCAAACATGAATTCGATATAAATCCCCGGGTCGCCAAAGGGATCGTGGATTAGCTGTGTATGAAATAAGGGTTTCATAGGCGATGGCGAGGGATGATTTCCGAAAATTATAGTTCCTTTTACGGTAAATTGCTATATAATGTATTTTTTAGCTTTTATCTTTTTGAACTTCATTTTTCGTTTTGGGCGGAGATTCAGCATCTGATCTCATAGTCGCCTTTGAAGGTGCTTTCACTTCCCGTGGCTGAGGAGAGAGGGATGAGAATGGAATCCCTAAGGGTAATCGGCTTACTTCTCATCATGGGAATATCATTTTCTCACTGCTCCAAATATCCTCGTCTCGGGCAAGGCAGGACTTACACCTACCAGTATACGAAAAGGGGAGTTGAAATCGGGAAGGAGGTTTTTTCCATCGAAGAGGAGGGCAGATACTTCATTTTGAAATCCGATATACACATTGGAGAGGCTGACATCCATCAGCGGGGAAATAGTGAGCTGGTCTTTCGAAATAACGGGAAGCCCGTGGCTTATGTGCGATATCTGGATGTTAAGTTGCCCGAAATACCCGCCCAAAATGGCCTCTGGGAGTTGAGATATGTTTTCCACGGGAAGGAGGTGACGGGAGAGGTTACAAAAGATGGTTCGATGCAGTGGGAGGGATCCGTGGAGGTGGGGAAGAAGAGATTTTACTGCATCGATAACAATGCCCTCTCCCTGTTAGCCGTCCTGGTTAAGGCCATCTACCCCAAATTGAGAAGGGAGGCACTATATTCGGTGAGGGCCTTTCATTTCTCGGAGGCCAGGGTGAAGGAGGTAACCTTCAGGAGGGTGAGGGATGACGTGTATCATTGTAGAATCGGAAGGATCGACGTAGGAGACCTGTCCATAAGAGATGGGATATTGCTGAAGCATGAGGATCCAACGAAAGGACTGGCAATTCGCCTCGAGCACTAGGTAGGCGCTTCTTCAGCGGTTGAATCCGTTGGACCTGTTTCTTGCTCTCCGGATTATCTTGATTTGAGAAAATTGAAATGATACCTTTTAGTATGAAAGCAGTTACGATTTAACAGCGAGGAGGAGGGATGACGCAGGATCATTATCGAGAGAAAATCAAGGGGATTTACGATTTTATCAAGGATAATCTCTACTTTAACCGGCCCGATCTGGAAATCAAGGGGAAACAATTTAATTCCGCCCTCCTCTTCAGTTTGCTGACGGGGCTCAATAGGGGAAAGGAGCTCATTATCGGGGAGCCGGGCTTGGGGAAGACTACATCGGCGGAATACGTGGGCGCACTGCTCTATCGAATCCCCATAGGTATCATTTGGGGAGCGGAGGTTTCTGGGCATCCCGAGCAGACGGAGGAGAAGATTATCGGCAGGCCGGATCTGGGGAAATTGAACAGAGGGACGGAAGAAGTCGTTTGGTCACACTTCGCCCAGATTCCCGTTAAGATCGTCGACGAAATCAACCGACTCCCCGAGACAAAGCAGAGTATGATTCTCGATGGGGTGGATAGGGGAAACTGGGAATACCTGAATGAGATGATTATCAATGAGGAATACTGCCTCTTCGCAACGGCCAATTACCAGGATAGGGGAACGAATACCATTATCGCACCCATGATCGACCGATTCGACGTGGTCGTCGAGTCCCGACACCCGGGGCCCAATGTCGCCTATCTCGTTGGAAAATTCAATGAGAAAGACCGTATCCTTCGACATTCCAAGGCCGAGAATTCCATCCAGAAGATCCTTAAGAGTAAGCTCTCCTATCAAACGAAGCTGCGCCAGATGGAGGAAGTATGCGATGGCTATGGGGAATTCATGAAGAAAAAACTGGGGATTGAACCGGTGGGGCTCCGAGATAGGAAAGCCATCCATGCTAGTATAGCAAGACTGGAACTGGATTTGGACGCCAATGCATTTACCCGGATGTTACTCGCCGAGCTCTCCTTCTGCTACAAATACGGGCAAAAGAGATCCATTGAGAATTGTGAGGAGGGTTGCCATTTTACGGGGTATCTTTGTCATGACATAAGGAATTGCGCATCAAATCGACTTCCCACTTCCATCAAAACCTATTCCCAGGCATTGGCTTGGCTAATAGGGGATGCCGAGGTTGGTATTGAGCATATCAAGGCGATCATGCCGTATACCCTGGCTCATCGAATACAATGGAAGGAGGAATACGTCTCTAACAAGGAGAAGGATAAGAGGGACAATCCCTTTCAAATATACCTGGCAAGAGATGCGGTGAGGGGCATATTCAATCGCTATGGTGAGCAAAGCGAGCACCTCAAAAGCGCACTGGCAGTCGGATATCGGCTCTTCAAGGGAGAAGACCTCGAACCAATGAATGGCGATCACCCCGTTTATTTCGAGATCAAGAAGGACTTGGGATTGGAGGATTAAATGAAGAACCCCTTTGACGATTTCAGGAATCATCGGACAAGGAAACGGGAGATTCCCCTGGACTCCATTATCCGATCGAGAGAGAGGGTGATGTCTCAGATCACCAAAGGCTATGAGAAGCTTTTGGAGGAGGAGGTGAAGGAGCTAGTCTGGTTGGTCCAGTATAATACCGTGATCAAAGCTTACACCCTGGCGGAAAAGGTGGTCAAGGAGTTCGAATATAAGGCGGAGGACATCGAGGAGTTCTGCTATGAATTGGATAGCACGGATAAGATTCCCTATCTCATTACCGGACCCGCTGGCATCTATATCTCCGCACTGTGCAATTATGCCCAAGAAGAGGAAATCATCCTGAAATTGAATGATTTAAAGACCCAAATCAACCTGCTCGGTTATCGGCTTCCGGTGGGCAAGAAAGTAGCCGTTGAGGGGAACTTGGGTGATTTTACTGGGATTGGAATGGAGGGGGGGGAGTTGGTGGTTGAGGGAAATGCTAAGAACTATACGGGAGCCGGGATGAAGAGTGGAAGAATTAATGTCGCGAAGAACATAGGCCTCCACACGGGTGAGTGGATGATGGGAGGAGAGATTTTCGTAGGGGGAAGGGTGCGGGGTCTGGGTAAGATTGTGGATGGGAAGGTATATGAAGATGAAAAGGTGATCTACCCTCGAAATTATCGTCAATCCAACGTCTACTATTGAGGGATTTGTTTCGAGATGATCCCCGAAGAGATCATTAAGAAGATTTGGCCGAAGGTGAGGAGGAAGCACCTCTTTCCTGAACTGCCCGTACCCAAGGCTTCAGAGGGAACGGAGAATGTTGCCTTGGAGATGAAGGATAAACAGATAACCATCAATACCGCTTTCTACGATAAGATCGCCCATAAAATGGATTTTGAAGAAGTGGTTGAGGCCCTCTTGGACCATGGGATAAGCCACTACACCTATTGCCCCTGGGATTTTCACACTCACCTCAGGTTGTTCACAGAGGCGAAGCAGGTCGTGAAGGATAAGGAACAGGCTAAAAGGGCAGCGGGATTGTTTATGGATGTGGTGGCGGACACGTATTGCGTGAAGGGAAAAAAGACCCCACTACCCGAGCTCTATAAACATATTGACAAGGGAAAGGTGGATGCGGTTATTTCTTCCCTCTATCAGAGAATATGGGGCATAGATCTCTCCGCCAAGGAGGATGAGGAGGTTGTGCGGAGGCTGGCCAGGATCCCCTATTTGGATAAGAAACAGTGGGATAAGAGCATCCAGAAATTCGCCCGCGTCATCAAGACCCTCTTGGAAGTAGAAGAGGAAGAACAGCGCCAGGAGGGAAGTCAGACGAACCCCATGGGGGAACATGGACTCGATGGATATTCCCTCGAAGAAATCGATCAGGGCCTCCGGGATTTCGCCAATCAGAACGTGGGGCTCAAGGAATTCAAGGAGACATTCGAAGATTTCAAGGATGAGCTGAAGGACGTCGGGTACGGAATGGAAGGGGGAATGGGCAGGGGGGAGGGGACTCCACTGGATGCTGATTTGATTTATTATATGAAATTGGCCGAAAATTATTCCATCCCCATCAAGAAAGTACCCATGGAGAAGAGGGGATTCCTCAACCCCCATTCCCATTGTCCCTGGGAGATCGGGAGACCTTTTCAGGATGTGGATGTGTGGACCAGTTTTGGCAAGATTATGCCCGGGATCACACAGACGTGGAACAAGATCGAGGGGAGTACCTTCGGTGAGCGGGAGTCCGTGCCGGATTGCATCATCATAATCGATTCCTCTGGGAGTATGACCAATCCGAGGAAGAATTTATCCTATGCCGTCCTTGGAGCCGCATGTGCTTCGGATGCTTACTTGAGGAATGATGCCAAGGTGGCCGTGTATAATTTTAGCGATGCCCCCATGGGGGGAAAGGCTGTTCTCGACTTCACCTCGGAGAGAGGCAAGATCTACGGGGTTCTGTGCAAATACTTCGGGGGTGGAACCGCCCTCAATCTCAACGAACTTGATCCCCTCCTGGATGTCGCCAAGGAACCGGATATTTTCATTATAACGGATATGAAGATCACCAATTTGGGAAAGGTGATCGGTTACTTCAATAATATCAACAATCGAATTACCGCCGTCTATATTGGGGAGAATACGTACGCACTGAGATTCAGGGAGGCAATGGAGAAGAAGAAGAATATGAGCTTCTATAATGTGACCAAGAAGGAGGACATCCCTAAAATCGTTCTGGGAAAGATTAAGGAATATTTCCGGGGAAACCTCTGATGGGGAGTCCATGTATCCCCCGTCCCATGAAAGTGAAAGCCCGGCAGGTTTTATTACCTCCGGCTTTTTTATTGAAGGGGACGGGTCATATCGAACTTGAAGAATTCCGTGGAGCGGGAGGCCTTCACCTGTGAATAGCGAGTAGGGGCGGTTCCCTCCTTAAAACATTCGAAAAACGGGTTCGGGGTAGAAGGAGAGGCCAGCAGTCCCGTGTCGGGGTCAATCTTGGCGAAAATGATTTTTTCGGGAACTGGGAAGTGCTTGACGGGTTTTCCCCTCAACACGGTTTGCATATAGTCCAGCCAAATAGGGCAAGCAGCCCTTGAACCCGTCTCATCTTTCCCCAAAGGCTTTTCCTGGTCAAATCCCACCCATACCCCCGTGATAACGTCAGGGGTGTATCCGAGAAACCAGGCATCGGAATAGTCGTCGGTTGTCCCCGTCTTTCCCGCGACGGGCCTCCCGAGAGCCTTTGCCCTCCATCCGGTCCCGTTCCGCACGACACCCTCCAACAGGTTCGTTATGATGTATGCGGTCTCTGGGCTGATGATCTGCTCAGCCAACCCTTCTTCTCCTTCAACTCCCTGGTCATTCTGGTGCGGCGGAGAGACCCTTTCTTCGGGAGGGACATTCTCCTCCAAGATGTTGCCATCCTTATCCGTGATCTTCTTGATGAAGAGCGGGTCAAGCCTGCGTCCTTGATTTCCGAAAACGGCATAGGCCTTTGTCAATTCCAGGAGGGAGACGGAGGAAGATCCCAGGGCCATGGAGAGGTCCTCATTGAGAGGGGATTCGATGCCCAACTTCCGAGCATATTGCATAACAGGGGAAAGCCCTATATCCTGGACGATCTTTACCGTAATCACGTTTCTGGATTTGGCAAGGGCCTTGCGAAGGGTGGTTGGCCCGTAGAATTTCTCCTCGTAGTTTCTGGGTTTCCAGGACTGGTAATCCTGCGTACCATCGTAGATGATGGGTGAATCGACGATCACCGTTGCTGGTGTGTACCCCTGATCGATGGCCGAGGCATAGATGATGGGTTTGAAGGCAGAGCCGGCCTGTCGTTTTGCCTGAATGGCCCTATTGAATTGGCTCTCCTGAAAATCCCTTCCTCCCACCATGGCCTTCACGTATCCTGTCTTCAAGTCGATACTCAGTAAAGCCGCGTGGGCCAATGGCTCTTGCTCTAAGGAGAGCGGCATCGTCTTGTCCGAAAGCCCCTTAACCTTTACCTTGATGACGTCCCCCACCTGGAGCACATCCGCTGGGTTACGGACCCTCGCCCTGTAATAGGGAACCTCGGGATCGGGTTTTCGGGCCCACTTCATGTCCTTCAGTTCAATTCGGCCAATCCTATCGCCTACCTTCACCAGGACAGCCTTCTCTCGTTGCCTGATCTCCACAACAACTCCAAGGACTTCTTCCCCTTCGGTCAGGGGAGATTGCCCCAATGCTTCTTGGACCTCTTTGCAGAAGGATTCGATCTCTTCCGGGTCCAAATGCCTGAGCGGTCCCCGGTAGCCCTGACGTTTATCCAGTTCCTTGAGTCCCTTGTGAATGGCCTTCTGGGCTGCCTTTTGCATGGACACATCGAGGGTAATGAAGATCTGAAGGCCCTCCTTGTATAACGCATCCCTTCCGTACTTCTCCTCGACATACCGGCGAACATGTTCGGTAAAGTAAGGGGCTACCTCCAGGAATTTGCTCCTCCTGGGGTGAATCTCCAAAATAGTTTCCAGGGCTTCCATGGCCTCCGCACGACTGATATACCCATTTTCGACCATCTGCTCCAAGACATAGGCCTGACGCATTTTGGCCCTTCTGGGATGATTATACGGGGAGTTTCTCGTGGGTGCTTGCGGGAGGCCGGCGAGCATTGCGGCCTCCGCGAGATTTAAATCCTCAACATGTTTTCCGAAGTAGTTCTGGGAGGCTGCCTCGATTCCATAGGCCCCGTGTCCAAGGTAGATCTGGTTGAGATAGAGGTAGAGGATTTCCTCTTTCGAGAGGGACTTCTCCATACGGTATGCCAAAATGGCCTCTCGAATCTTTCTCGACCACTTTCTCTCGGAGGAGAGAAGGAGGGACCTGGCAACCTGCTGTGTAATGGTGCTCCCCCCTTGGACGATTTCGCCGGCCTTGACATTCTTCCATAAGGCCCTGAGTATGGCGGAGTAATCGAGGCCCTCATGCTGAAAAAAACGGGCATCCTCCGCCGAGACAAAGACCTGGAGGACGAATCGTGGGATCTTCTCAATGGGAACGACGATGCGTTTTTCCACAAAGAATTCCCCGATGAGCTCCCCCGTATCGGAATAGACAGTGCTGATTATGGGGGGGTTGTAATCCTTGAGGGAGCTGACCCGGGGGAGATCATGGGTGAAATAGAGATAGATCCCCGAGGCAGCGAGGCCCAGCATGATGAAGAAGATC